>JAABUK010000595.1_pt1 | contig 74369 bp, 70 predicted proteins | sample 5559141 | NCBI WGS metagenome assembly JAABUK01 (sample SAMN10711869, study PRJNA513367) | rock metagenome | isolation source: Antarctica rocks | place: Antarctica: Victoria Land, Pudding Butte nord | collected 2016-01-03
GCAATGTTTTCGCAGTGGTGCGCCCTGAGGGATTCGAACCCCCGACATGCGGATTAGAAGGCCGCCGCTCTATCCAACTGAGCTAAGGGCGCGGAGCGCTGGTCTATACCGCTAATGCGTCCAGTTTTCTGCCCTTCCATAGCGGAAATTGTCGGCATAGGCCTTGGGCTTGGCCGGCCGGGTCTCGGGGGGCGGCTCGACCTCGTAGTCCATGCCGTTCTGCGTGGCATAAGCGACCGCCTGCTCGCAGGTGTCGAAGCGCAGGCGCACCTGGCCCTGTGTATGGCCGCTGCCCCACCAGCCCATCAAGGGGTCATTGACCTCGCGCTGCGGCGGTTGCCAGTCGAGCACCCAGTTGCCGGTGCCGGCGAGGCCGGATTGGGTGGCGGTCTTTGGGCGGCGGAAGATGCGGGCGCGCATGGGAGACTTTCGATGTTCGTCCGCTTCCTTACCGCTAAATCGTGAACGCCTCCATGGTCTCCGGCACAAACAGCTCCTCAGCCCGAGCAGGCGCTTCGACAGGCCCTGGTCATGGTGGTAGCGCACGAACGTCACCAGTCCGCCAGCGCGCGCGTGCGGTCGTAATCCCAGCAGGCGAGCGTGATGGGGAGCTTGGTCACCGGATCTCCTCAGCAGGCCGGGCTGGCGAGGCCGCTGCCGCCATAGAGCCAGGCCAGGGTGTCGTACCAATCCCCCGCGGTCTTGGCCGACATGAGGCGGTTGCGCAGCGCGGCATGGGCGCCGGAGGGATGGTAGATGTGCTCGCCGATGGCCCGCGACTGCAGCTGCACGCGCGCCGTGCGCATCACCCGCTGGGCGCGGTATGCCTCCAGCGCGCCCTCGAGGTCGCCCGGGTGGCCGGCCACCGTCTCGGCCAGGCAGACCGCGTCCTCCATGGCCATGCAGGCGCCCTGGGCGAAATACTGCATCATCGGATGCGCGGCGTCCCCGAGCAGGGCGACGCGGCCGTCCACCCAGCGCTCCACCGGGTCGCGGTCGCACAGCACCCACAGCCGCCAGTCCCGCCCGTGGCGGATGATGTCCTGGGCCAGCGGATGCACGTGCCGGAACCCGGCCATCACCTCCTCGTGCGGCACCGCCAGCCCGGCGACCGGCTCCGGCGCATCGTTGTGGTAGGTGACGACCAGGTTGAACACCTTCCAGCCCGAGAGCGGATAGTGGACGATGTGGCACTTCGGCCCCGCCCACAGCGTCGCGGCGTTCCAGCGCAGGTCCTCCGGCATCTGCTCGGTCGGGATCACGGAGCGATAGGTGGTGTGGCCGGAAACCCGGGGCGGGCCGTCGCCCACCACCTGCTTGCGGATGTTGGACCACAGCCCATCCGCCCCGATCAGCGCGGCGCCCTCCACCCGGCTGCCATCGGCAAGCCGCGCCGAAACGCCGGCGCCGTCCTGGTCGTAGGCGACCACCTCGCTGCTGGTGCGCAGCGCAATACGGTCGCTGGCCCGGCAGGCCCGCAGGAACACACCATGCAGATCGCCGCGGTGCACCACCGCATAAGGGTTGCCGAACCGCGCGCGGAACGGCGCGTCCAGCGGGATGCGGGTGATCTCCTCGCCCGACATCGCATCCATCAGGCGGAGCTGGTCGATATAGACCGCCATGGCGCGCGCCGTGTCGCCCACGCCCAGGTAGTCGAACGAGTGGAAGGCGTTGGGGCCGAGCTGGATGCCGGCGCCGATCTCGCCGAGCACGGGCGCCTTCTCCAGCACGACCACGCGCTCGCCTTTCGAGGCGAGGCCGAGTGCGGCCGCCAGGCCGCCGATGCCGCCGCCGGCGATAACGAACGGCAGGGCCGCCCCCTCGCCACTCATCGCCCCCTCGCCACTCATCGCTGCGTCACCAGCCGGAGCGGCGCCGGCCGGAGCGGCGCCGGCGTGACCTCGTTGTGCACGTCGGCCAGTTGCGCGAGCAGGGTTACCATCGTTTCCCGATCGGCCGGGGCCAGCGGCGCCAGCAGCCGCTGCTGCACGCGGCGTATGGCCGGCTCGACCTCGCGCAGCAGGCCCTCCCCGTCCCGGGTCAGCCGCAGCAGCTTGACCCGGCGGTCCCGCGCGCTGCCGTCGCGCACGACCCAGCCCTTCGCCACCAGGCGTTCCAGCACGTCGCCCAGGGTGGAGCGGTCGAAGGCGACCAGTTGCGACAGCCGGGTCGCGTCGACGCCGGGGTTGGCGGCAATGGCAAGCAGCGAGGCATACTGCACCGACGTCAGGTCGAACCCGGCGCACTCCTCGGCAAAGATCGCGGACGAGACCTGATGGGCGCGGCGGATCAGGTGGCCAGGCATTCCATAGAGGCTCTCCATCCCGGATCCTTCAACCCCACACGATTGCCACTTGCCCGCACGATTGCCACTTGAACGTAGGCTGATGTTCAGCATACGGTCAACCTAACAAATGGGAGGCGACAGTGAGCGCACACGCGATGGACACGCCCGAACGCCGGGCGTTCTACGACCGTATCAGCACGCAGAACCTGGCGCCGCTGTGGACGTCGATGGCGAACCTGATCACGCCCGAACCGCGCAGCCCGTGCGTCCCCGCCGCCTGGAAGTTCGGCGACATCAGGGCCGCGATGATGGAGGCCGGCGGGCTCATCACCGCCAAGGAGGCGGAGCGCCGAGTACTGGTCCTGGAGAACCCCGGCCTGCGCGGGCAGTCCAAGATCACCACGGACCTCTACGCCGGCGTGCAGCTGGTGCTGCCGGGCGAGGTGGCGCCCGCCCACCGCCACTCGCAGACCGCGCTGCGCTTCGTGCTCGAAGGGGAAGGCGCGCACACGGTGGTGGACGGCGAGCGCACGCTGATGCGGGAGGGCGACTTCATCATCACGCCGCCGATGACCTGGCACGACCATGGCAACGAGAGCGACGCGCCGATGTTCTGGCTCGACGGGCTCGACATCCCGGTCGTGCAGTTCGTGGACGCCTCCTTTGCGGAGCATCTCGCCGACGACCAGGGCAAGGACGGCGCCCAGCCTATAACCCGCAAGCAGGACGACAGCATCGCCCGCTTCGGCGCCAACCTGCTGCCGGTCGACCACGCCAGGCGGGGCCGCAACTCGCCCATCTTCAACTACCCGTATGCCCGCACGCGGGAAGCGCTGGACGCGATGCGGCGGCAGGACGAGTGGGACCCCTGCCACGGGCTGAAGATGCGCTATGCCAATCCAGAAACCGGCGGCCACGCCACGGCGACCATGGGCACCTTCATGCAGCTGCTGCCCGCAGGCTTCCACACCCAGGGCTACCGCTCGACCGACGCCACCATCTATGCGCCGATCGAAGGGCGGGGACGCACCCATGTCGGCGAGAACTACACGGTGGAATGGGGGCCGCGCGACGTGTTCGTGGTGCCGAGCTGGCATCGGGTGCGGCACGAGGCGGAGACCGAAGCCGTGCTGTTCTCGTTCTCGGACCGGCCGATCCAGGAAGCGCTCGGCCTGTTCCGCGAGGATCGCGGCAATGCGTAGGCTGCCCCGTCTTGTGCCCCGGCTTGTGCCCCGTCTTGTGCCCGGACTTGTGCTCGGCCTGGCGCTGCTCGCCGCGCCGGCCCATGCAGACATACCCGGCGGGCTGATCCGCATCGGCGTGCTGAACGACATGTCCGGCCCGTTCTCCGACCTCTCCGGCCGCGCCTCCATCGTCGCCGCACAGATGGCGGCCGACGACTTCGCCCGCGCCGCCGGGCCCGGCGCCCCGAAGGTCGAAATCCTCTCGGCCGACCACCAGAACAAGGCGGACGTCGGCGCCGCCATCAGCCGCGCCTGGGTGGACCGCGACGGCGTGGCCGCCGTGGTCGACGTGCCGAACTCGGCCGTGGCGCTCGCCGTCAACCAGGTCATGCGCGAGAAGGACCGCACCTTCCTCGCTTCCAGCAGCGGCACCTCCGAGCTGACCGGCAAGGCCTGCGCGCCGACCACCGTGCAATGGGTGTTCGACACCTGGGCGCTGGCCAACGGCACCGCCCGCGCGGTGCTGGCCGGCGGCGGCGATACCTGGTTCTTCATCACCACCGACTACGCCTTCGGCCACGCCCTCTCCCGCGACGCCGCCGATATGGTGCGGGCCGGCGGCGGCCGCGTGATCGGCCAGGCGATGCACCCCCTCGACACGGCCGACCTCTCCTCCCAGCTGCTGAGCGCGCAATCCTCCGGGGCCAAGGTGATCGGCCTGGCGGCGGGCGGCGCCGACATGGCCACCCTCATCAAGCAGGCGGCCGAATTCGGCATCGGCCGCGACGGCAAGCAGCGGCTGGCCGGCCTGCTGGTATTCCTGACCGACGTGGACGCGATCGGGCTGCCGATCGCGCAGGGATTGCAGCTGACCGAAGCGTTCTACTGGGACCTGAACGACCAGACCCGTGCCTGGAGCAAGCGCTTCGCCGAGCGCGCCGGCGGCCGCATGCCGACCATGAACCATGCGGGCGTCTATTCCTCGGTCATGGCCTACCTGAAGGCAGCAACGGCGGAGCAGACGGTCGGCGGCACCCAGGTCGTGGCCCGCATGGCCGCCGCGCCGATCGACGACCCCCTGTTCGGGCCGACCACGATCCGCAGGGATGGCCGCGCGGTGCACGCCATGTACCTGTTCGAGGTCAAGAAGCCCAGCGAGTCGAAGGGGCGCTGGGATTACTACCGCACCGTCGCGACCATCCCTCCCGAGCAAGCGTTCCGCCCGCTGCAGCAAGGCGGCTGCAGCCTGGTGAAACCCTGATGGGCCCGAACGATCCCGACGCCGTCGAGCGGCCCGAACCCGGCCCGGAGGGCGGCAAGCGGTTCGGCAGCGACCGCGTGGCCGACACCATCCGCGCGCTGCGCATTCCGTACGTGGCATTCAACCCCGGCGCCAGCTTCCGCGGCCTGCACGACAGCCTGGTCAACCACCTGGGCAACCAGGACCCCCGCATGCTGCTCTGCCTGCACGAGGAGCATGCGGTGGCGCTCGCTCATGGCTGGGCCAAGGTCACCGGCCGGCCCATGGCCGCCATCGTGCACAGCAACGTCGGCCTGATGCACGCGACCATGGCGATCTTCAACGCCTGGTGCGACCGCATGCCCATGCTGGTGATCGGCGCCACCGGCCCGGTGGACGCGGCGCTGCGGCGGCCCTGGATCGACTGGATCCACACCGCGCGGGACCAGGGCGCGCTGGTCCGCCACTACGTCAAATGGGACGACCAGCCGGCCAGCGCCGCCGCCGCCGTCGAAGCCCTGCTGCGCGCCAACCTGATCGCCACCACCGAGCCCTGCGGCCCCACCTACATCAACCTTGACGCCGCGATGCAGGAGGCGGAGGCGCCCCCGGCGCCCGCGCCCGACGTGGCCCGGTTCCAGGCCCCCGCCCCGCCCGCGCCCGACCCGGCGACCCTGCAAGGCGCCGCGGACGCCCTCCGCCATGCCCGGCGCCCGCTGATCCTCGCCGGCCGGGTCGGGCGCGACACGGCCGGGTGGGACGCCCGCATCCGCCTGGCCGAGCGGCTCGGCGCGGCGGTGCTGACCGACCTCAAGCCCGCCGCCGCCTTTCCGACCGGGCACAAGCTGCTTGCCGCCCATGCGGCGATGTTCCCCGGCGAGGGCGCGGTCGCCGCCTTGCAGGCGGCCGACGTGGTGCTCAGCCTCGACTGGATCGACCTTTCGGGCACGCTGACCGCAGCCGGCGCGCGGGACAAGATCGTCATCCAGGCCTCGCTCGACCAACTCCTGCATAACGGCTGGAGCATGGACCATCAGGGCCTCCCCCCGGTGGACCACAACCTGCTCTGCGCGCCGGAGGCGGCGGTGGCCAGGCTGCTGGAAGCCCTCGGCGAGGGTACCCAGCCGGCGTGGCTGCCCCACGCCGAACCCGCGCCTGCGCCTGCCCCGCACCCAGCGGGCCGCGTCGGCGTGCCCGGCCTCGCGGCCGCGCTGCGCCACGCCGTGGCCGGGCACGCCACCTGTCTGGCGCGCGCGCCGCTGTCCTGGACCGGCGCGCTGTGGGAGGTGGACCACCCGCTCTCCATGCTGGGCTACGACGGCGGCGGCGGCATCGGCTCGGGGCCGGGCATGCTGGTGGGCGCGGCCCTGGCGCTGCGCGGCAGCGGGCGGCTGGCGCTCGGCGTGCTGGGCGACGGCGACTTCCTCATGGGCTGCACCGCGTTCTGGACCGCGGCGCGCTACGGCATCCCGCTGCTGGCGGTGGTCGCCAACAATCGCAGCTTCTACAACGACGAGGTGCATCAGGAGCGCGTCGCCAACATGCGCGGCCGCAACCCGGCCAACAAGTGGATCGGCCAGCACATCGGCGGGCCGGACATCGACCTTGCGGCGATGGCCCGGGCGCAGGGCTGCGTCGGCATCGGCCCGGTGCACGACGCGGCCGGGCTCACGGCGGCGCTGGCGCAGGCGCTGGACGCCGTGCTGGCCGGGCAGCCGGCCGTGGTCGACGTGCGGGTGGAGCCGGGCTACGGCACCGAGATGCAGGCCGCACTCACCCGCGAGGCCGCGAAGGATGGCTGAGGCCGCGCCCGCGCTGCAGGTCGTCGGCGCCACCAAGCGGTTCACCACGCCGGACGGCATCCTGACCGCGGTGGACGACGTCTCGTTCGAGGTGCGGCGCGGCGAGTTCGTATCCGTCATCGGCCCGTCCGGCTGCGGCAAGAGCACCTTGTTCGGCATGATCGGCGGCCTGGTGCCGGACTGGGAGGGCCGCATCCGGATCGACGGCGCCGACATCCGGCCCGGCGCCACCCACCGCAGCATCGGCATGGTATTCCAGGAAGAGAGCACCTTCCCGTGGCGCACCGTGATCGAGAACGTGGCGCTGCCGCTGGAGGCGCAGGGCGTCGCCAAATCGGAGCGGATGGACCGCGCGGCGCAGTTCGTCCGCCTGGTCGGCCTCGAGGGCTTCGAGCGGCGTTTCCCGCACGAGATTTCGGGCGGCATGCGGCAACGCACGGCCATCGCCCGCACGCTGGCCTATGCGCCCGAGGTGCTGATGATGGACGAGCCGTTCGGCGCCCTCGATGAGCAGACCCGGCTGCTGCTGGGCGACACGGTGCTGCGCATCCAGCAGGAGCTGGGCCAGACGATCCTGCTGATCACGCACAGCATCGCGGAATCGGTGCAATTGAGCGACCGCGTGCTGGTGATGACCTACCGGCCCGGCCGGCTGAAGCGCTTCGTGGACATCGACCTGCCGCGCCCCCGCAGCAGCGCCGACGTGGGCGACCCCCGGTTCGGCCGCCTCGTCGCCGAGATCTGGAGGGACCTGCGCGAAGAGGCGAGCCGCGGCCTCGCGGAATCCGAGCGGCGGCCGGCGGGCTAGGAACGGAGGATCATTCGATGCGGAAGGGATTGTGGCTCGCGGCCTTGCTGGTTTCGCTTTCCGGGCTTGCCGGGCAGGCCGGGGCGGAAACGCTGCGGGTCGCTGTGGGCCAGAGGGGGTTCTGGGACACCAGCATCGCCGTGTGGGGCGACCGCGCCGGGTTCTTCCAGAAGGAGGGCCTGACCCTCGAACTGCTCTACACCGACGGCGGCGCCGAGACGCAGCAGGCGGTGATCTCCGGCAGCGTCGAGATCGGCATCGGCGCCGGCACGCTCGGCGTGCTGGGCGCGGCGGTGCGCGGAGCGCCCTTGCGCGCCTTCGCCGCGGAGTGGCACGGCGCCTCCGACCTGTTCTGGTACGGCCGCGCCGCCGACCCCGCGCGCTCGCTGGCCGACGCCGCCGGCAAAACCGCCGGCTTCTCCACCGTGGGCTCGTCCAGCCACCTGGTGCTGCTGTCGCTGCTCGAGGCCGCCGGCGTCCGCGGTACCCAGTCAGGTGCCCAGTCGGGCGCCCGGCCGACCCCCACCGGCGGGGCCGGCGCCACGCTCACCCAGGTGATGTCCGGCCAGATCGACATCGGCTGGTCGGTGGTGCCGATCGGCCTGAAGGAGGAGCAGGCCGGGCAAATCCGTATCCTCGCCCGCGGCGCCGACCTGCCGGCCCTGGCCGAGCAGACCACCCGGCTCAACATCGTCAACGCCGCCTATCTCACCGCCCATCGGGACGTGATCCAGCGCTTCGCCCGCGCCTACCAGGCCAGCCTCGACTGGGCCTATGCCGAGCCGCAAGCGGTCGCGTGGTTCGCCGAGGGCCTGCAGATCGACCCCGCGCTGGCCCGGCGCTCGCGCGACAGCTTCTACCTCAAATCCGCGATGCAGCCCGACATCGTCAAAGGCCTCGACCTCACGCTCAAGCAGGCGATCGACCTCAAGCGCGTGCCCCCGGGCACCACGCTGGAGCAGGCGCGGACGATGCTCGACCTCGTGCCGGCCGCCGCGCCGTGAGCCCGACCCGGCGCGGGCTGGCCGCCCTGCTCGCGCGCCCAGTAACCTCGCGCTGAGCATGCAGCAGGCGATCGATCTCAAGCGCCTGCCCCGCCCGCTCACGGACGAGCAGCAGGCGCGGCTGATCCAGGTGCCCTGGACGCCGCCGGCATGAAGGCGGCCGCACTCCTGGCCGCGACCGTGATCGGCCTTCTGCTCGCCTGGCAGGGCGCCTCGGCCGCGGGCTGGATCGACCCCTTCACCGTGCCGCCGCCCGCCGACATCCTCGCCAGCCTGCCGCAGCTCGTGGCCGAGGAGGGCCTGGCGCACCGCTTCGTTACCACGTTCCTCGAGGCCTTCGCCGCCGCCACGCTGGCCGTCGGCGTGGGCGTGCCGCTCGGCCTGCTACTGCACCGCAGCCGGCTGGCCGGCGCCGCCTTCGAGCCCTGGGTGGCCGCCATCGCCGCCGCGCCGCTGGTATTGCTGTATCCCCTGTTCCTGGTGCTGGTGGGCCGCAACGTCGGCACCATCGTGCTGATGGGCGCGGTGGCCGGGCTGCCGGCCATGGTGCTCAAGACCAAGGAAGGGTTCGACGGCACGCGGCCGGTGCTGCTGCACGTCATGCGCAGCTTCGGCTTCGGCGGGCGGCAGGTGTTCTGGAAACTGCTGGTGCCCGCCGCCGTGCCGACGCTCGCCAACGGGGTCCGGCTGGCGCTGGTGTTCGCCCTCATCAACATTGTGGGCGTCGAGTTCCTGGTCAATTTCGGCGGCCTGGGCCAGCTGATCGCCGACCTCTCCGACCGCTACGAGCTGGCGGCGATGTACGGGGCGGTCGGCTTCGTCATCCTGGTCAGCGTCTGCTTCTTCGTGCTCACCGAAAGGCTCGAGGCATGGCTGCGCCCCGCGTAGCCCGGCTGCGTCTCGTGGCCGCCCTGCTGCTGCTGGCCTTGTGGGAGGGTGCCGCCTATTCCGGGCTGTTCTACCGCGGCGTGCTGCCCTCCGTGGTGCAGATTGGCGGGGCCCTCGTGCGGCTGCTGGCCGACCCGGCCTTCTGGCGCCATCTGGGCACGACGGCGATGGAAGTGGCCGGCGCGCTCGCCATCGGCGGTTCGCTGGGCATCGCAACGGGCCTGCTGGTCGGCGGCGGCCTGCTGGCCCGGCGCGCCTACGAACCGGCGCTGCACTACCTCGCGCCCACCCCCAAGATCGTGTTCCTGCCCATCCTGATCGCGCTGTTCGGCGTGGGGCCGCCGTCGAAAATCGCCATGGGAGCGCTCTCCTGCTTCTTCCCGGTGGCGCTCAGCGTCGCCTCGGGCATGGCGCTCGTGAACCCGGTGCATCTGCGCGTCGCCCGCAGCTTTGGCCTGTCGTGGCTCCGCACGCTGCGTTCGGTGTACTTGCCCTCGCTGGTGCGGCCGATGGTGACCGGGTTGCGGCTGGGTCTGGGCGTGGCCGTGATCGGCTGCCTGCTGAGCGAGATCAGGCTGTCCAACCGCGGCCTGGGCTTCCTCGCCATCCAGTTCTACGGCCAGTTCCGCATTCCCGAGATGTACGCGGTGCTGATCGTGGTGTTCGCGCTGGCCGGGCTGGGCAATGCCGGGTTCGGCCGCATCAAGCCCAGAGGAGCAATCGCATGACCGACCCCGCCGTGGCCGACGCGCTGCAGCAGCTTGTCCTGGCCAACCGCATCCTGGCGCGCGAGGGGGTGATCGACGATTTCGGCCACGTCAGCATGCGCCACCCCACCAACCCCGAGCGCTATTTCCTGTCGGGGTCGCGCAGCCCGGAGATCGTGGTGCGCGACGACCTGATCGAGTTCACCCTCGAGGGCGAGCCGATCGACCAGCGCGGCCGCGCCATGTACCGCGAGCGCGCCCTGCATGGCGCAGTCTACATGGCCCGCCCGGAGGTCCGCGCGGTCACCCACCACCATGCCCGGTCCGTGCTGCCCTTCGCCGTGACCGGCCGCACGCTGCGGCCCATCTTCCACATGGCTTCCGTGATCGGCCACGAAGTGCCGGTGTGGGACAGCCAGGCCGAGTTCGGCGACACCAACATGCTGATCGAGACCATGCCGCAAGGCCACTCGATGGCCCGCGCCATGGGGGCCGGGCGCTGCGTGCTGATCCGCGGCCACGGCGCCACCTGCTGCGGCAACACGCTGCGCGAGGCGGTGTTCGTGTCGATCTACCTCAAGGAGAACGCCGAGGCCGTCCTGCAAACCCTGCCGCTGGGCGAGCCCACCTACCTCTCGGCCGGCGAGATCGACCAGACCCGGGCGATGCTGTTTTCCGACCTGCCGCAGAACCGCGCCTGGGACTACCGGGTCGCCCGCGCCGGCTTCCGCGGCATTTGAGCGGGTGGTCGGGGCGAGAGGATTCGAACCTCCGGCCTCTTGCTCCCAAAGCAAGCGTACTACCAGGCTGTACTACACCCCGTCCGCCGGCAAACTAGGTTCCCGGCCGTGGCAGCGCAAGCCGCCTAGGGTCCCGCGCCGAAAATCCGCTGCTGCACCTTGTCGCCCACCCGGATGCCGAGCCGCTTGGCCGTGCCCGCCGCAAGCTCGAGCGTCGCCCGCACCGGGCCACGGCTTTCGATCATCGCCAGGCTCTCCGGCACCGTGTCCTCGGCGATGCGGCGGATGCTGCCGTCCGCATTGATGAACAGCATGTCGAGCGGCGACACCGTGTTGCGCATCCACATCGTGCTGTCCCGCGGCGTGCCCCAGTCGAACAGCATGCCGCCATCCGCGGGCACGCTGCGGCGGAACATCAGCCCGACCGTCTGCTGCGGCTCGGAGAGCGCCATCTCCACCGTGAACTCATGCCGTGCGCCGTCCCGCGTCATGATGGCGAGCTTCTCCTTCGGCAGCTCCGGCTGCGCCGCGGTCTGCGCGCGGGCCGCGGATGGGACCAGGGCGGCCAGGGCGAGCAGGGTGCGGCGGTTCATGCATCGAGCCTTTCGGTCAGGGTCAGGGCGGCCAAGCGCTTGATCTCGTCCCGCACCGGCCCCTCGCGCGGCGCGTCGCGGATCGTGGTGAACCAATGCTCCGGCGGGTTGCGGCCGGCAGCCCGATTGTACACCAGCCCGCGCAGCACCGCCTCGGCCGGGGCGGTCGTGCGGCCGGGGATGGGGATGTCGTTCAGCACAGCCCATACCCCAGCCCAGCAGCGCCCGACCGTATAGGGATTGTAGCCGCCGCCGCCGGTCACGACTAGACGCGGCGCCGCGTCCCGAATGGCATCCACCACGGCGAAATGGGCGTTGTTGGACAGGGACAGCCGGGCCAGCGGGTCCTCCTCCAACGCGTCCGCGCCGCATTGCAGGAACACCGCCTGCGGCCGGCGCTCGCGGATCAGCGGCAGTACGGCATGCCCCATCACCCAGCGCATCTCGGTGTCGCTGAACCCAGCCGGGACCGGCAGGTTGCGCGCCTCGCCCCCGGCGCGGTCCTCGGCGCGGCCGGTGAACGGCCAACGCCCGGCCTCGTGCACGCTGATCGTCAGCACGCGCGGATCGTCATGGAATGCGTCCTGCACGCCGTCGCCGTGATGGGCGTCGATGTCGAGGTAGACGACGTTGTCGAGCCCGCCCTCGAGCCAGGCCAGGATGCCCAGCACGGGGTCGTTGAGGTAGCAGAAGCCGCTGGCCCGGGCGGGGCGGCCGTGGTGGGTGCCGCCGCCGGGGCAGTGCACGACGCCGCCGGGCAGGGTCAGCCGGCAAGCCAGCATGACGCCGCCGGCCGAGGTCATCGGGCGGCGGTAGATCTCCGGGTACACCGGGTTGCCCTCCGCGCCGATGCGGAACCGGGCGCGGTCCTCGTCCGACACTGCCTGGCTGTCCTCGGCCCGGCGCAGCGCGGCGACGTAATCGGGGTCGTGGAACCGCAGCACGTCCGCCAGCGCCGCCATCGGCGCCGAGCGGAACACCGCGTCCGGCAGCCAGCCCATGGCCCGGCACAAATCGGTGCAGGTGGTGACGCGCGGGATCGCCAGCGGGTGGCCCGGCCCGTAGGTGGACCGGCGGTAGATCTCGCTGCCGATATAGAGCGGCCGCCCGGTCAGCCCACGCCCGGTCAGCGCACGCCCGGTCAGCCCACGCCCGGTCAGCGCACGCCTTGTCAGCCCACGCCTTCCACGATGCGGAAGTCGCGCTCGGCGCCGCCGCCCAACGCCTTCAGCGCCACCCCGTACTCCGGGCTCTCATAGGTCGCGACCGCCTGCTCGACGCTGTCGAACTCGACCACCACGGTGCGCTGGTCGAGGCCGGATTCGTAAGTCCGCGCGGTGCCGCCGCGGGCCAGGAAGCGTCCGCCGCGGGCCAGGATGGCGGGCGCGGCGAGCTTGGCGTACTCGCCAAGGGCGGCCGGGTCCGACACCGCGCGATAGCAACTGATCCAGTAACCCTTTGCCATTGTGGCTCCTTACACGCGTTGCGGCATGCCGTGCGGCACCACCGTGCTGACGATGCTCTGGTCCAGCGCCTCATAACCGGCGTAGTCGATGGTGGCATACAGCTCCGCCCGGGTCTGCATGCGATCGACGCAGTTCTGCGTGCCGCCATCGCGGCGGATGGCGGCATAGAGCTGTTCCTGCGCCTTGTTGGCCACGCGCAAGCTGCTGACCGGCCAGATCACCATGCGATAACCCATGGCCTCGAACTCGGCGGCGGTGAAGAACGGCGTGCGGCCGAACTCGGTCATGTTGGCGAGCAAGGGCACGCCCGGCATCCGGCGGGCGAACTCGCGGAACATCTCGGCGTCGTGCAGCGCTTCCGGGAAGATCGCGTCGGCGCCCGCCTCCACGTACAGCTTGGCCCGGGCCACGGCGCCGTCCATGCCTTCGCTGGCCGCGGCGTCCGTGCGGGCCAGGATATAGAGATGGCGCCGGGCCTTCCGCGCCGCGGCGACCTTGGCCGCCATGTCGTGCGCGTCGGCCAACCGCTTGTCGTTCAGGTGCCCGCACTTCTTCGGCAGCAGCTGGTCCTCGATGTGCACCGCCGCCGCCCCGGCATCCTCGAAACTGCGGACCATGCTCATCACGTTCAGCGCCTCGCCGTAGCCGGTGTCGCCGTCCACCAGCACCGGCAGGCTGCTGGCGCGCGCAACCTGGCGGATGAAGAAGCCGACCTCGTCCACCGTGATCATGCCCAGGTCCGGCAGGCCCATGCTGGCCGTCATAGCCGCGCCCGAGAGGTAGGCGGCCGCGAACCCGGCCGCCCGCGCCTGCAGCGCCGCCATGCCGTTATGCGCGCCGGGGATCTGCACGATGCCGCCCGCCTCCACCAGCGCGCGGAAGCGCAGGCCGGCCGGCTCGGTGGGGCGATCGGCGGCGACGAGATAGGTCATCCAAGCTCCTGTGCGGTGCAACCGAGGTACGGGCCCTGCTTTATCAGCAAGGAGGCTCGGTTGCACCACGCCACCCCGCCCTCTAAACGTACGAGCACCGAACGGAGTGCTGGCTCGATGGACATGACAGGCGAGAGGCGTATCCCCGCCCCGCGGCAGAAGGTGTGGGACGCCCTGAACGATCCGGCCGTGCTCAAGACGTGCATCCCCGGCTGCGAGAGCCTGGAGAAGACAGGCGACAACGAGATGAAGGCGACGGCCGCCGTCAAGATCGGCCCGATCTCCGCCCGCTTCACCGGCAAGGTGCAGCTGACTGACCTCGACCCACCGAACAGCTACCGCATCGGCGGCGAGGGCCAGGGCGGCGTCGCCGGCTTCGCCAAGGGCGGCGCCGCCGTCCACCTCTCCGACGACGGCGCCTTCACGGTGCTGAAATACGATGTCAAGGCGCAGGTGGGCGGCAAGATCGCGCAGCTCGGCGCCCGCCTCATCGACGCCACCAGCAAGCAGATGGCCGACATGTTCTTCGACCGCTTCTCCGCCGCCGTCGCCGAGCCCACGCCTGCCGCCGCCCCGGTGGCGATGCCCGCGCCCACGCCCCCGCACCCGAGCAACGTGCCCCTGACGGCCACCGCCCCCGTCGCCGCCGACGGCCCGGTCGGCGCCGTCGCGGCGCTGACCGGCGACGCCGCCACCACGGCCCGCCCCACCAACCGCCCGCTCGCTGCCAAGCCGGTCAAGCTCAGCCTGCTCGACCTGATCCCCAAGGAGCCCTTCGGCTTCCCGCGCATCGCCGCCATCGGAACCGTGCTTTGGATCATGATCTTCATCCTGGTGTTCAAAGGCTACGTGCTTGGCTGAAACGCCGCTGCCCACCAGCGTCGCCAAGACGGCGGCGCCGCTGCCCACCAGCGTTGCCGAGACGGCGGCGCTGCTCGAGCGAGGCGGCTACATTGCGGACCCCGCGCTCGCCACCACCGTGCACCTGGCGCTCGCCATGCGGCGCCCGCTGTTCCTGGAAGGCGAGCCCGGCACCGGCAAGACCGAGATCGCCAAGGTGCTGGCCGCCGGGCTGGGCCGCCGCCTGGTCCGGCTGCAATGCTACGACGGCATGGACCTCGCGGCGGCGGCCTATGAATGGGACCATGCCAAGCAGCTGATGGCGATCCGTCTCGCCGAGGCGGCCGGCGACCGCGACCGCGAGCGGCTGTCCGAGGACATCTTCTCCCGCGCCTTCCTGCGGGCCCGGCCGCTGCTGTCGGCCATCGACCCGGACCTGGCGCCAGCCGTGCTGCTGATCGATGAGCTGGACCGGGCGGACGAGCCCTTCGAGGCGTTCCTGCTGGAGCTGCTGGCCGACTACCAAATCACCGTGCCGGAATACGGCACCGTCCGTGCCGCCGTGCCCCCGGTCGTGGTGCTGACCAGCAACCGCACGCGGGAAGTCCACGACGCCATCCGCCGCCGCTGCCTCTACCAATGGGTCGACTACCCGACCGCCGCGCGCGAGCGCGCGATTCTCGCGGCCAAAGGGCCGGGCTTGCCGGAGCGCCTCTCGGCCGAGGTCGTCGCCTTCGTGCAGCGCCTGCGCGGCATGGACCTTTTCAAGCTGCCAGGCGTGGCGGAGACGATCGACTGGGCGGCCGCGCTGCAATACCTCGACCAGCGAGAGCTCGGCCCGGACGCGGTGGACCAGACCCTGGGCGTATTGCTGAAGTATCAGGACGATATCGCCCGCATCCGCGGCGCGGAAGCAGCCCGGCTGCTGGACGAGGCGAAGGCCGCCGCGTGAGCGCGGGCGCGCTGGCGGCGAACGTGATGCAGTTCGCCCGCCTGCTCCGCCGGGCCGGGCTGCCGGTCGGCCCCGCCGAGGTCATCGCCGCTGGCCAGGCCCTGGAGCTGATCGACCTCGGCGAACGCACCCAGGCGCAAGCCGCCCTGCGCGGCCTGATGGTGCACCGGCACGAGCACGGGGAGGTGTTCGACCAGGCCTTCACCCTGTTCTGGCGCGACCCGGCCGCAGCACAGCAGGCCGCCCTCCTCGGCATGCTCGACAACAAACCCCCGCGGGAGCAGCGGCCCACCCCCGGCGCCCGCCGGGTCGCGGAGGCGCTGGCCACCCAGCGCGACCGCCGCAAGGCCGAGGACGCCCCGCCCGAGCTCGACGCCGCCATGACCGTCAGCGAGCGCGAGCAGCTGCAGACCATGGATTTCGAGCAGATGAGCGCCGACCAGGTGGCCAACGCCCGCGCAGAGATCCGCCGGCTCCGACTGCCGCTCGATCTCCGCCGGACCCGGCGGCTGCGCGCCGACCCCTACGGCGCCCGCATCGACCTCGGCGCCACCCTCCGCCACAGCCTGCGCCGCGGCGGCGAGATCACCGAGCTGTCCCGCGCCCGCCGCGTCGTGCGCCCGCCGCCGCTGGTCGTGCTGTGCGACATCTCCGGCTCCATGGCCCGTTATGCGCAGGTATTGCTGCACTTCCTGCACGCCGTCGCCAACGACCGCGACCGCGTGCAGGTGTTCCTGTTCGGGACCCGGCTCTCCAACATCACTCGCCAGCTGCGCCACCGGGACCCGGAGACGGCGTTCCAGATGGTGGCGCATGCCGTGCCGGACTGGTCGGGCGGCACCCGCATCGGCGAGGCGCTGGCCGAGTTCAACCAGCGCTGGTCGCGCCGGGTGCTGGGCCAGGGCGCGGTCGTGCTGCTGGTCACCGATGGGCTCGACCGGGACGGCGCCGCGGGCCTGGCCGAGAACATGGACCGGCTGCACCGCTCCTGCCGCCGGCTGATCTGGCTCAACCCGCTGTTGCGCTGGGAGGGGTTCCAGCCCAAATCCCAGGGTATCCGGGCCATGCTTCCGCATGTGGACGAGTTCCGCACCGTCCACAACCTCGACAGCCTGCGCGCCCTGGTCGACCTGCTCTCCCGCCCCGCCCCGGCGCGGGGGCGCGACCCCTGGAGGATCCGATGATCGAGGCCGAGGACGTTCTAAGCACCGCCGCAAGCTGGCTCGAGGCTGGCGAGCAGGTGGCGCTGGCCACGGTCACCGAGACCTGGGGCAGTTCCCCGCGCCCACCGGGCAGCCAGATGGCGGTCACGCTCTCGGGCCGCATGGCCGGCTCGGTGAGCGGCGGCTGCATCGAGGGCGCGGTCGCGGACGCGGCCAAGCAGACCATGGCTAGCGGGTCGCCGCAGCTGCTGGATTTCGGCGTGACCGACGAGCGCGCCTGGGAAGTCGGCCTGGCCTGCGGCGGCAAGCTCAAGGTGTTCGTGGAACGCCTGGGATGACGCCGGACCTGCTGGCGCGCCTGGCCCGGCTGCGGGGCGAGAAGCGGCCTGTGGTGCTGGCCACCCGCTTGCCCCACGGCGAGCAGCTGCTGCTGCCGGACGCCGCCGCCCCTTCCGAACTGGCCGATGCCGCCGCAGCGGTGCTCCCATCCGATCGGAGCAAGACCGTGCAAGTCTCTGGAGAGAGCTGGTTCCTGCACGCCTTCAACCCGCCGCTCCGCCTCGTCGTCGTCGGCGCGGTGCACATCGCCCAGGCGCTGGTGCCGATGGCCGCACAGCTCGGCTACGGCGTGACGGTGGTGGACCCGCGCCGCGCCTTTGCCACCGACGAGCGGTTCCCGGGCGTCGACGTCAGCACGGAGTGGCCCGACGAGGCGATGGACGCGCTGCAGCCCGATAGCCGCACCGCAGTCGTCACCCTCACCCACGACCCGAAGCTCGACGACCCCGCGCTCGACCGGGCGCTCCGCTCCGGCGCCTTCTATGTCGGCGCCCTCGGCTCCCGGCGGACGCATGCCGCGCGGCTCGCCCGGCTGCGGGACCTCGGCCACGACGACGCCGCGCTGGCCCGCATCCATGGGCCGGTCGGCCTCGACATCGCCGCCGTGACCGCGCCTGAGATCGCGCTTTCGGTGCTGGCGCAGGTCGTCGCCGTGCGGCGCGGCGCGTGATCTTCGGCCGCATCGCCCTGGAGGAGGCCGAGGGCGCGGTGCTGGCCCATACCCAGCGCCTGCCCGGCCGCGTGCTGAAGAAGGGCGCGGTCCTCGACCCGGCCGCGCTCGACGCCCTGCGCGCCGCCGGCATCCCCGGCGTGATCGCCGCCCGGCTCGAGGCGGGCGACGTCGCCGAGGACGCGGCCGCCGACCGGCTCGCCGATGCGCTGCTCTCGCCCGGCCTGACCCGCACCCGCGCCGGCACCGGCCGGGTGAACCTGGCGGCGGCGCGGCCCGGGCTGCTCCGCGTCAACGCGGCCGTGGTCGATGCCGTGAACGCCATGGACGAGGCGCTGACCCTCGGCACCCTGCCCGACGCCGCCCCGGTCGCGGCCGGCGAGATGGTCGCGACCATCAAAGTGATCCCCTTCGCCGTGCCGGGCGCCGTGCTGGCCGGCGCCGAGGCCCTGGCCCGGCGCGAGCCCGCGCTACGGCTGCATCCGTTCCGGCCGCTGCGGGTCGGCCTGGTCATGACCACCCTGCCCGGCCTGAAGCCAAGCATCCTGGCCGGGACCGCCGAAGCCACCGCGGCCCGGGTGGCGGGCCTCACCGGCACCTTGCTACCGCCGGTCGAGTGCGCGCACGAGGCGGCCCCGATCGCGGCGGCGCTGGGCCGGCTGGTCGAGGCCGGCGCTGACATCCTGCTCGTGGCCGGCGCCAGCGCCGTCGTGGACCGGCGCGACGTGGGGCCGTCCGGCATCGTCGCCGCCGGCGGCGAAATCCTGCATTTCGGCATGCCGGTCGATCCCGGCAACCTGATCTGCCTGGGCCGTATCGGCGCGCGGCCGGCGCTGGTCCTGCCCGGCTGCGCCCGCAGCCCAAAGCTCAACGGCATCGATTGGGTGCTGGCCCGCCTGTTCGCCGGCATCGCCGTGGACGGCCCCGCCATCGCCCGCATGGGCGTCGGCGGACTGTTGAAGGACGTCGGCGCCCGGCCGCTGCCCCGCGCCCGCGCGACCGCGGCGGCGGTCCCGCGGCACCGCGGCGTCGCCGGCATCGTCCTGGCGGCCGGGCAGTCCAGCCGCATGGCGCCGCATAACAAGCTGCTGGTCCCGGACCGCGCGGGCAAGCCGATGATCGCCCGCGTGGTGGACAATCTGCTGTCGAGCGCGGCCCGGCCGGTGATCGTCGTCATCGGGCATCGCGGCGACGAGGTGGCCCAAGCCCTGGCCGGCCGGCCGGTGCAGCTCGTGCCGGCCGCGGACTTCGCCGCCGGGCTGTCGGCCAGCCTGCGCGCCGGCATCGCCGCGGTGCCGGACGCGGCGGCGGCGGCTGTCGTGTGCTTGGGCGACATGCCCCTGGTGACCGGCCGCATGATCGACAGGCTGATCGAGGCCTACGACCCCGACGAAGGCCGCGCCGTGGTCGCGCCCACCTGCCGCGGCAAGCTGGGCAACCCCGTGCTCTGGGGCCGCCAGTTTTTCGCCGACATCAAGGGCTTGTCGGGCGACATGGGCGCCCGGCCGCTGCTCGAGCGCCACGCCGAACTGCTAGCCACCGTCGAGCTGGACAGCGACGCGGTGCTGCGGGATTTCGACACCGTGGAGTCGCTCGCCACCCTGCCGGAGCACCTGCGTCCGGCGCTGCAAGCGTGAATGCCAAGACGTGGTAAGCTGCTGACCGGAGGCAGTGATGGCTGAACTTTATGACGTGGATGTCTTCGAGTGGTCGCAGCAGCAGGCGGCGCTGCTCCGCCGTCGGGCCGCGGGCGAGCTGGTCAACGAGGCCGAACTGGACTGGCCCCACATCGCGGAAGAGGTCGACAGCGTAGGGCAAAGCCAGGTCGACGCGATCGAGTCACTGCTGTTCCAGGCATTCCTGCACGACCTCAAGCCCGAGGCCTGGCCGTTGGCACGGGACGTGCCGTCCTGGCGCGGCGACGCGCGGGGCTTCCGGGCGCAAGCCCGCCGTAAGTATCGGCCGTCGATGCGCGTAAAGCTGGACCTCCCGGGCATCTACGCCGATCCCCTCTCGGCCCTGCCCGACATCCTGGATGGCGAGCCACCGCGCCCGGTGCCGCAGGTGTGCCGGGTGACACTCGACGCGTTGCTCGGCCAGGCGTGACGATCAACCCTCGAACGGGTCCCGCATCAGGATGGTGTCGTCGCGCTCCGGGCTGGTCGAGAGCAGCGTCACCGGCGTCTCCACCAGCTCCTCGATCCGCCGCACGTACTTGATCGCCTGCGCCGGCAGCTCGCCCCAGGAGCGCGCGCCGCGGGTGGAGCCGGTCCAGCCTTCGATGGTCTCGTACACCGGCGTCGCCGTCGCCTGCGCCGCCTGGCCCGCCGGCAGGTACCCGTAGCGTGTTCCGCCGATATCGTAACCCACGCCGATCTTCAGCTCCGGCATGCCGTCCAGCACGTCGAGCTTGGTCAGCGCCAGGCCCTGGATGCCGCCCACCTTGGCCGCCTGGCGCACCAGCGCCGCGTCGAACCAGCCGCAGCGGCGGGGCCGGCCCGTCACCGTGCCGAACTCATGGCCGCGGGTGCCCAGCAGCTTGCCGGTCTCGTCGAACAGCTCGGTGGGGAACGGCCCGGAGCCGACCCGGGTTGTGTAGGCCTTGGCGATGCCCAGCACGAAGCCCACCGCCGCCGGGCCGATGCCGGCGCCCCCGGCCGCCGTCGCGGCAATGGTGTTGCTGCTGGTCACGAACGGGTAGGTGCCGTGGTCCACGTCCAGCATCACCGCCTGCGCGCCCTCGAACAGGATGCGGGTCCCGGCCCGGCGCGCCTCGTCCAGCCGCTGCCAGACCGGCTCGGCATGCGGCAGGATGCGGGGCGCCAGGCCCAGCAGCAGGTCGAGCAGCGCCTGCTTGCTGAACCCCTCCGCCCCCAGCCCCTTGAGCAAGGTGTTGTGGTGCAGCAGCACCTCATCGAGCTTGTCCGACAAGGTCTCCGGCTCGGCCAGGTCGCAGACGCGCACGGCGCGCCGGGCCACCTTGTCCTCGTAGGCCGGGCCGATGCCGCGGCCGGTGGTGCCGATCTTGCGGTCGCCGCGCGCGGCCTCGCGGGCGCGGTCGAGCGCGCCATGCACCGGCAGGATCAAGGCCGCGTTCTCGGCGATGCGCAACGTGGCCGGCGAGACCTCGAGCCCCTGGGCGCGCACGCGGTCCATCTCGGCCAGCAGCGCTTCCGGGTCGATCACCACGCCGTTGCCGATGATGCCGAGCTTGCCGCGCACCAGCCCGCTCGGCAGCAGCGACAGCCGGTAGGTCTGGTTGCCGACCACGAGCGTGTGCCCGGCATTGTGGCCGCCCTGGAACCGCACGACGATCTCGGCGCGGCTGGCGAGCCAGTCCACCACCTTGCCCTTGCCCTCGTCGCCCCACTGGGCGCCGATCACGGCGACGTTGGCCATCTACTTCTCCGGGTTCAGGGGCACGGCGTCGGCGCCGCTCAGGATGTGGCTGCACCCTAGGCGCCGTGCCTCGGCCGCGCCATTCGGCGTGCCGGCCAGGGCCGCCACCGTCGCGAACCCCTCGGCCCGCAGCTTCGGCCCGGCGGCGGCGGGAGTGCCCCAGGGCAGGAACACCCGGGGCCGCGCCGCCGGCTTCGGGCAGGCCCGCAGCACGGCGTCGGGATACAGCGTCAGCCCGGTGGCCGGCTCCTGCTCGCCCGAAACGTAGCGGCCGCCGCGGCCCAGCTCCTCATGCCGCCCGGGGGCGAACACGGTCATGCAGATGCCGGTGTGGTAGCGGAAGCCGCGGAACTCCAGCGGGTCGAGCGTGAGGCGCAGCCCCTCCGACTGCCGCTGGATCGCCGCCACCGTCGCGGCCAGCCGCTCGCACAAGGCCTGCGAGGCCCGGCCCAGCCGCGCCGCCGCGAGCACCTGCAGCGCCGGCCCGACCGGCCCGGCGGCGAGCAGCAGCTCCGTCAGCAACCCGGCCAGCGCGCCGCCATGCTGCGCCACGGCAGCGGTGTCCTTGCGGTCCAACGCATGCGTCAGCTTCTGGCGGGCGGCGCCGGCGATCCCCGCCTCGTCCAGCAGCGCGGGCGCCAGCGGCGGCACGGTGAGGTCGAAACTCACCCGGGTCAGCCCCACGGCCGCCAGTGCCTCGGCGGCGAGCAGCACCACCTCGGCGTCCGCGGCCGGGCTATCGACGCCGATCAGCTCGATCCCGGCCTGCGCCACCTGCCGGTCGGGCGCCAGCTGGCCGCCATGCACGCGCAGACACTGCCCGGCATAGGCGAGCCGCAGCGGGCGCGGGCTGCCGGCCAGGCGGGTCGTGGCGATGCGCGCGACCTGCGGCGTCATGTCGGCGCGCAGGCCCATCATCCGCCGCGTGTCCGGGTCCATCAGCCGGAACGTCTGCTCGGCCATCGCCGCCCCCGACCCGGTCAGCAGCCCGTCCTCGAACTCCAGCAACGGCGGCTTCACCCGCTGGTAGCCGTGCGAGGCGAACACCGCCATGACGGCCGAAACCGCTTGCGCCTCGATCTCCGCCTCGGGCGGCAGCAGGTCGATCAGGCCGCCGGGCAGCAGGGCCGGGTTGAACGGGTCGCCGTTCACCTAGAGCACGATCCGTGCTGATAGGCGCACGGGTCGCGCTCTAGCCGTTGTGTTTACGAGCATGTTCATCCGACAGGTGATCCCGTGTGGTCGGATCATGCTCTAGAAGTCCAGCGCCGTCGCCTGCACCACCAGCGGCAGGGTGCGAACCATGGCCAGCACGTCCTCGGGCACCGGCTCGTCCACGCTCACCAGGCAGATCGCGTCCCCGCCCTGCGCCGCGCGGCCCAGGTGGAAGGTCGCGATGTTGATGCCCGCGCCCGCCAGGGTGGCGCCGAAGCGGCCGATGAAGCCCGGCTTGTCCTGGTTGGTCACATACAGCATGTGGCGGCCGAAATCCGCCTCTACCTTGATGCCCTTGATCTCGACCAGGCGCGGGCTCGCGCCGGCAAACAGCGTGCCGGCGACGGTGCGGGTCAGCTTGTCCGTCGAGATCGTGACCCGCACCAGGGTCTGATACTCGCTCGGCCGGTCGTGCACGGTCTCGGCGACGTCCAGCCCCCGCTCGCGCGCCAGCACCGGGGCGTTGACCATGTTCACCCCCGCCATCAGCGGCGCCATCACCCCGGCCAGCACCGCCGCGGTCAGCGGGCGGTGGTTCAACTTGGCCACCTGGCCCTCGTACTCGATGGTGACCGAGCGCAGCACGCCCTCGCCCGCCTGGGTCATCTGCCCGGCGAACTGCCCCAGCAGGCGGCACAGCTCCATGTACGGCTTCAGCCGCGGCGCGTCCTCGGCCGACACCGAAGCCATGTTGATTGCGTTCGACACCGCGCCGGTCAGCAGGAAGTCGCTCATCTGGTCAGCCACTTGCAAGGCGACGTTCTCCTGCGCCTCCGCAGTCGCGGCGCCCAGATGCGGTGTGCAGACCACGTTCTCCAGCTGGAACAATGGGCTGCTGATGGCCGGCTCCGTCTCGAACACGTCGAGCGCCGCCCCGGCCACCTGGCCGCTGGCGAGCGCCTCGGCCAGCGCCGCCTCGTCGATCAGGCCGCCGCGAGCGCAATTGATCACCCGCACCCCCCGCTTGCAGGCCGCCAGGGCCTCGCGCGACAGGATGTTGCGGGTCGCGTCGGTCAGCGGCGTGTGCAGAGTGATGACGTCGGCGCGGGCCAGCAGGTCCGCCAATTCCACCTTCTCCACGCCCAGGTCGAGCGCCCGCTTCTCGGTCAGGAACGGGTCGTAGGCCGCCACCCGCATCCGCAGCCCGAGCGCGCGTTCGGCCACGATGCTGCCGATGTTGCCGCAGCCGATCAGGCCGAGGGTCTTGCCGGTCAGCTCCACGCCCATGAAGCGGTTCTTCTCCCATTTGCCGGCGCGGGTGCTGGCCGTCGCCTCCGGGATCTGCCGCGCCAGCGCGAACATCATGGCGATGGCGTGCTCGGCCGTGGTGATCGCGTTCCCGTTGGGCGTGTTCATCACCACCACGCCCCGCGCGGTGGCCGACTTCACATCCACGTTGTCCACGCCGATGCCGGCCCGGCCGACCACGCGCAGCTTCGGCGCGGCCTCCAGCAGCTCCTTGGTCACCTTGGTCGCCGAGCGGATCGCCAGGCCGTCGTACTCGCCGATGATGGCGCGCAGCTCGGCGGGCGACAGGCCGGGCTTCACGTCCACCTCGAGCCCCCGGCGGCGGAAGATGTCCACCGCGGCGGCCGAAAGCTTGTCGCTGATCAAGACGCGGGTCACTTCGTCACCTCGGCGTCGGCCCAGACCTCGGCATAGGCCCAGTTGAGCCAGGGCAGCAGCGCCTCGATATCGGCCGCCTCCACCGTCGCCCCGCCCCAGATCCGCAGGCCCGGCGGCGCCTCGCGATACGCGGCGATGTCGTACGCAACCCCTTCCTTTTCCAGCAAAGCCGCCATCCGTTTGGCCGTTTGCGGGTCGGCGCCGGGCAGGCGCAGGCAAATGCTGGTGGGTGAGCGCGTGGCGGGCTCGGCGGCCAGGAACGCGACCCATGGCGTGCGCGCCACCCAGGCGGCCACGGCGGCGAGGTTCGCCTCGCTGCGGTCGATCAGCGCCGGCAGGCCGCCGATGCTCTCGGCCCAGCGCAGCCCATCCAGGGCGTCCTCCACGCAGAGCAGGCTCGGCGTGTTGATGGTTTCGCCGCGGAACACGCCCTCGGCCAGCGTGCCGCCGCTGGTCAGCCGGAACACCTTCGGCAGCGGCCAGGCCGGCTTGTAGCTTTCCAAGCGAGCCACCGCCCGGGGCGACAGCGCCAGCATGCCGTGCGCCGCCTCGCCGCCCAGCACCTTCTGCCAGGACCAGGTGACCACATCGAGCTTGGCCCAGGGCAGCGCCATGGCGAAGGCGGCCGAGGTCGCGTCGCAGATCACCAGGCCCTCGCGATCTTCGGCGATGAAATCGGCGTTCGGCAGGCGCACGCCCGAGGTGGTGCCGTTCCAGGCCAGCACGAGGTCATGCGCCGGATCGACCGCTGCGAGGTCCGGCAGGCTGCCATAGGGCGCGGCGAGCACCCTTGCGTCGGCCAGCTTCAATTGCTTGACCACATCGGTGGCCCAGGCCTCGGAGAAGCTCTCGAAGGCCAGGATGTCCACCGGACGGGCGCCGAGCAGGGACCACAAGGCCATCTCGACCGCGCCGGTGTCCGAGCCCGGCACGATGCCGAGCCTCCAGCCATCCGGCATGCCGAGCATGGCGGCCGAACGGTCGATCACCTCGGCCAGCCGCGCCTTCGGCCCGGCCGCGCGATGGCTGCGGCCCAGCAAGGCGCCGGAGAGGCCCTGCAGCGCCCAACCGGGACGCTTGGCGCAAGGGCCGGATGAGAAGTGGGGGTTGTCCGGACGCACGCGCGGACGAGTGTCCTGCTGCGGCAGGAGAGCGGAAAGCACCATGATGGCTCTCCCTTTCAGAAGAGAAGCGCCCCGGTGGGGGGGCGTGGCCCGCGGCGGACATAGCCGCGATGCCGGTCCCTGGCAACAGCGAGAGCATGATCCGACCACACGGGATCACCCGTCGGATGAACATGCTCGTAAAAACACTGGCTAGAGCGCGATCCGTGCGCCTATCAGCACGGATCGTGCTCTAGCGCTTCGCGCCTCCTAGCCGCCGGACGATGTCGGCCGCCGTCTCGCCGGGGGAGGCTGCGTCCAGCGCCTCGCATAGCCGGCGCATCTGCCGCCGGGTCTCGTGTAGCTGGTCGAGCAGGGACAGCACCACCGGAACCGCAGGCTCGGCAACCTCCAGCGAGTCGCGCAGGTCCAGCAACAGCCGCAGCCTGGCGATGTCGATCTCCTCGAACCGCGGCTCGCCCCCTTGGCGGACGGGCCGGACCCACTCCTGCGCGATCCAAACCTCGAGGGTCGCGGCGTCCAGGCCCGGCACGCGGGCCAGCACCGCGGCAAAGGTGATCATGCCTGCCTCCGCAACGCCTCGCGCGGGTCCCATTCGGCGTGCCTGCCCGCCCATTCGCGGAGGGCGTCCTCCAGCGCGGCGTCGGGCGGCCCGGCCACCAGGCGCAGCGTGACATAGAGGTCGCCCGCCGCGCGGTCCCCGTGCGCCGCCACCCCGCGGCCGCGCAGGCGCAGGCGGGCACCGGCGTCGGAGTGCGCGGGCACGGTCAGCGTCACCTCGCCGCGCGGCGTCGGCACCGGCACCTTGCCGCCCAGCACGGCCTCGGCGAGCGTCACCGGCAGGTCCAAGTCCAGGTCGGCGCCGAGCCTCCGATAAAAGGGGTGCGCCCGCACGGCGACCTCGATCATCGCGTCGCCCTCCGGTCCGCCGTTGCGGCCGGGGTCGCCCTTGCTGCGCAGGCGGAGCACCTGGCCGTCCTCGATGCCGGGCGGGATCCGCACGTCGAGCGTGCCGCCGCCGGGCAGGGTCAGGCGCTCGGTGGCGCCGTTCATGGCGGCGATGAAGCCGACCTCGAGCCGGTAGCGGCGGTCGCCGCCCCGCCGCGGCCGCGTGCCGCCGTCGCGGGCCTGGAAATACTCGCTGAAGATGTCTCCCAGGTCGTCCGGGCTGAACTCGCCCGCCCCGGGATAGCGCGCGCCCGCGCCGGCCTGCGCGTAATCGCGGTAGAAGGCGCGCTCCGGCGCCCGCTCCTGGCCGGCGCCGTCGATCTCGCCACGGTCGAAGCGCGCCCGCTTCTCCGGGTCGGACAGCACCTCGTTGGCGGCATTGGCGGCCTTGAAGCGCTCCTCGGCCGCCGTGTCGCCCGGGTTGAGGTCGGGATGGTCCTTCTTGGCCACCTTGCGGAACGCACGGCGGACCTCGTCGGCCGTCGCCGTCTTGCTCACGCCCAGGGTCTCGTACGGGTCTTTCGCCATGGGAAGGTATCTAGGAGCCGCCTCGGCCCGGTGCAAACGCCTGCGGCGGCGCGCCCCGGCCAAGCATCGCGTCCGCGATCAGCCGCCCGGCGATCGGGGCCAGGGTATACCCGTTCGCGGTCACCGCATGGAACAGCCCGGGCTGCGCGGAGCCGATCACCGGGCCGCGGCTGAGATGGACGGCAAGGCCTGTCCAGGCGCGCACGACCTCGAGCCCGGCCAGCGCCGGCATCACCTGCGCCGCGGTCCAGAGATTGCCCTCGATGGAGCGGCGCAGCAGCCGGGTGGCGCCGCCCGCGTCCAGCCGGCCGGGCCAGCCGCCGCCGATCAGCATGTGCCCGCCATCGCCCTGCTTGAGCGAGAGGTGCAGCCCGGCCTGCGCCACCAGCTGCCGCAGCAGGGGCGCCACCGGCGCGGTCGCGATCACCTGCTGCACCACGCCGCGCACCGCAAGCCGCTCCCCAGCCAGCGCCGCCACCCCCGCCGCATAAGGCCCGGCCGCGTTCAGCACCTGCCCCGCGCGGATCGGCCCGGCCGAAGTCGCCGCCCGCCAGCCCGCGCCGTCCCGCACAAGCGCCCTCACGGCGACGCCGCGCCCCGGCCGCGCGCCGGCAGCCCAGGCGAGCGCCGCCAGCGCCGTCGTGCCGCGCAGCGGGTCGCCCTGCCCTTCCGCGGCGCAGAACGCGGCGCCCGCATAGCCCGGCCGGATCGCGGGCGCGAGCGCGGCCAGCTCCGCGGGGCCGATGATCTCCGTCTGGACCCCCCGGGCCCGCTCGAACGCCGCCTTGCGGCGCAGCAGGTCCAGGTCGGCCGCGCTCGCCGCCAGGATCAGGCCGCCCTCGCTGCGCAGGCCCAGGCTCTCGCCCGCCTGCTGCGCCAGTTCGCGCCAGAGCAGGATGCTGCGCGGCCCCAGCCCCAGGGTCTCGGCCAGCGGGCCGGGATCGGCGTCCGAATAGTCGTACGGCAGCAATTGCACGTGCAGGCTGCCGGCATTGGCGGTGCTGGCGGCCAGGCCGGGCTCGCCACGGTCCGCCACCACCACGTCCCGCCCCGCCTGCGCCAGGAATAGCGCGGCGCACAAGCCGACCAGCCCGCCGCCGATCACCAGCACATCGCAGTCGCCAGGGTTGGCGCCAGGGTTGGCGCCAGGGTTGGCGCCGGGATTGGCGCGGGGATCGCAGCCCGCCGGGCTGGTGAGCCAGCGCGTCGGCGCGGGCAGGTCCAGCGGCGTCTCGTGCGCCTCGGCCGGCTGCATCAATACGGCGATCGGCACCGGGCGGAGCGGCGCCCGCGGCGCGGCATGGCCCGCTTCGCCCGCGCCGCCGCAGAGCCCGTGCAGGGTCGAGGCGCAGAACCGCCCCTGGCAGCGCCCCATGCCGGCGCGGGTCGCGCGCTTGACCGCTGGCAGCGACCGCGCCCCGGCCGCCATCGCCGCGCGCACCTGCCCGGCCGTGACGTCCTCGCATCGGCACGCGACGACCTCGTCCCGGAGCAGCTCGGCCCCGGGCAGCGGCGCCGCATACAGCGACCAGAGCGCGCCCTGGAACGCCCGGGCCCGCCGCAACTGCCGGCGGGACGGCGCCAGCGACGGCACCGCCAGGCCCAGCTCCGCCAGGCCCAGCTCGCGCGCGGCCGCCAGACCGGCCAGCCGTCCCTGCGCCAGCGCCGCCTTGGCGCCGCCCAGCGCCGCCCCATCGCCCACCACGAACAGGCCCGGCAGGCTCGTGCGCCCCGCTTCATCGGTCACCGTCTCGATCACGCCGGGCGCGCGGCCCGACATGCGGTGCGCCGCCCCCAGGGCCCGGGCCAGCCCCGTCTCCGGCACGAAGCCCCAATTGAGCGCGCAAGCCTCCGCCGCGATCACCCGCTCGCCCCCCGGCCCGCGCACGCGGAGCTGGCGGAACCGCCCCTCCCCCTCGCACGCCACGGCGGCGCTGCGCCACAGCACCGGCACCCCGGCCCGGCGCAAGCGCCAGAGATGGCGCAGCCCGGCCGCCGCCAGGAACGGCGCCGCCGCCGCCAGCGCCAGCCCGCCGCGCAGCCCCGGCTCGGCCGCCGCCTCCACCACGGCCGCAACCCGGGCGCCCCCGTCCAGCAGCTCGCACGCCACCTGCAGCAGCAACGGCCCGTTCCCCGCCAGCACCACGCTCCGGCCCGGCGACACCCGGTGCGACCGCACCAGGCCCTGCACCGCCCCCACCGTCATCACGCCGGGCAGCGTCCAGCCCGGGATCGGCACGGGCCGCTCATGCGCGCCCGGCGCCAGCACGAGGCGGCGGGGCCGGAACACCCAGGCGTCGCCCCCGAAGGCGACCGCGATCTCGTCCGCCGCGAACGCGCCCCACACCAGCGCCCCCGGCAGCAGCGCCACCCCGGCCCCGCGCGCCCGCGCCCGCAGCGCGTCGCCCCGCCGGTGCTGCAGGTCCGGGCGGCCGGCGCGATGGCTGGCCGCGAGCGGCTTGTAATACTGGCCGCCCGGCCCGGACCGCTCATCCAGCAGCACGACCTCCGCGCCCGCCGCCGCCGCCGCCGCCGCCGCCGACAGCCCGGCCGGCCCCCCGCCCACCACCAGCACGTCGCATCGCCGCTCCCGCGCCCGCCCGGCCGCGCGGGCCGGCGGCAGCGCGGCGGGCGCGCTCTCGACGGCCAGACCGGGCCGGCACGCCGCCATGCAGGCCCGGGCGGGCGCACCATCGATGCTGACCAGGCAGTCCCAGCAGGCGCCCATGCCGCACCATAGGCCGCGCCGCCCGCCCGCCTCCGTCCGGCGCAGGGCGACGATGCCGGACGCGGCCAGTGCGGCGGCCACCGTCTCGCCCGGCAGGGCCGGGACAAGGCGGCCATCGAAGGTAATCGTGATCCCGGGCGCCGCCGGGTTGCCGCTCAGCCGCATGGGCCAGCTTTCCCCCGCTTGGCCGCCCGCGGCAAGCCTGGACAACCGCCGAGCCTGGACAACCGCCAAGCCCTGCGGCTATCGAGCCGGCATGCGGCCATCCCGTCTCGCCAGCCTGCTCGCGGCCCTGTGGCTGACCACATGCGCCACCGCCCGCTTCGACCAGGCCGGCGTCGCCGAGGCCGACTACGCGGCGCAGCATCCCTTTTACGCCGAGTTCTGCGCCCTGTCGCAGATCAAGAAGAAGCCGGGCTTCGGCGCCGACATCAGGGGCGAGATCGGCGGCCACGCCGTGTTCTACCTGAACGGCGCCTGCCTGGTGCCGGCCGCGCGTTACCCCCTGCTGCAAGTCTGTGACGAAAACAGGGACGGCGACGGCGACGGCGTGGGCCTCAGCATGAACGCCCATTTCCGCAATGCCAAATGGGTGGCGACCCCCGGCAGCGCGTTCTTCTTCCACGGCAACCTGCCCGCCACCGCCGCGGTCACGCGCGAGACCTACCAGGCCGTGCAGCGCGAGGCGCAGCGCCTGGCCATCTACGACGGCGTGGAGTTCCACGACGCAGTGTTCGACACCATGCCGCCCGGCTGGAGCCGCGCCGACTGGACGTACGAAGTCTCCGTCGCCACCGACTACGCCATCAGCCTGGGCCGCGGCCGCTATTGCGCCCGGGTGCCGGTGGACCGCGCCGCCATGGGCCGCATGGTGGCGTTCCTCAACGCGCAGAACGCCCCCTATCGCGCGGGCGCCCCGTTCCACTGGAGCGTGTTCCGGGACAACTGCATCCACCTGGCGCACAACGCGCTCGCAGCCGCCGGGCTATGGGACGAATGGCCGATCAACCGCTCCATCCTGTTCGCGCTGTTCGACTTTCCCGTGCCCAAGAACGAGTTCGTCAACCTGATGCGCCGCACCAACGACGCCCTGCCAGCCGACCCCGGCGCCGCGTACCACGACCTCGCCGCCCGCCGCGCCCTGCTGGAGTACGACACCCTGCCCACCCGGCCAAATGCCCTGGCCGAAGCCCGCCCGCCGCAGCAGCCCAACGCGGTCTATGAGACCGAGCTGAAGCTGATCTTCTACGACGAACCCGTCCTCGGCCCCTACCAGGGATGGTTCGACCAGGTCTTCGGCCAGCCCCGCTACACCGACCCGCAGGCCAACCGCGCCTATTTCGCCGCCCGGTCGCGCGCCATCGCCGCCGCCCGCAAGCCGCTGGCCTGGTGGCTGGCGCAGCCGCCCTATTCGCGCGACCCCGCCGGCTTCGCCCGCGTCTATGAACGGTACTATGCCCTGATCGATCGGCTGGCGGGGTGACCCCCTCGGCCACGCACCTGGTGCTCATCCCCAGCTACAACGCCGGCCCCCGGCTGCGGCAGACGGTCGAGCAGGCGCTGGCCGTGTGGCGGCCCGTCTGGGTCGTGGTCGACGGCAGCACCGACGGCTCGGCCGACGCGCTGGCCGGCACTGGCGCCCGCGTGCTGCGCCTGGCGCGGAACCGGGGCAAGGGCGGGGCCGTGCACCACGGCCTGGCCGAGGCCGAACGCACGGGGTTCTCGCACGCTTTGGTCATGGACGCGGACGGGCAGCACCCGGCCGAGCGCATCCCCGCCTTCATGGCGGCAAGCCTGGCGCAGCCGCAGGCGATGATCCTGGGGCAGCCCGGCTTCGGGCCCGACGCCCCCCGCGCGAGGGTGCTGGGCCGGCGCGTCTCCAACGCGCTCGTGGCATTGCTGACCACCTGGGCCGGGGTGGGGGATTCGCTGTTCGGCTTCCGCGTCTACCCCATCCGCCCCCTGCTCGAGGCGATGGCGGAGACGCGCTGGATGCGCCGCTTCGACTTCGACGCCGAAGCCGTGGTGCGGCTCTGCTGGCGCGGCGTGCCGCCGGTCAAGCTGCCGGCCCCGGTGCGCTACTTGAGCCCGGACGAGGGCGGCGTGTCCCACTTCCGCTATGGCCGCGACAACCTGCTGCTGGCCTGGATGCACCTGCGTCTGCTGCTGCGCCTGCTGGCCCGGCGCTGAGCCGCACGCCGTCGATGGTCGCGCGCAGCCCCGTGTAGCCCTCGTGGCGGAAGCGCCAGCGCCGCACCGCGAACTCCAGCACGACCATCGCGGCGACCATCGGCCCATGCAGGCTGCCCACCAGCAGCAGCCACCAGCCGCGCGGCGCGAAGGCCAGCAAGGCCGCCGAGGCCGCGAGCTGCATGGCGAAGAACACGCACCAGGCCAGGGTCACGGCCCGCGTATACGGCACCATGCCCGCATGGAAGCCGGGGTTCAGCCGCTGCGCGAGCCGCGTGGCGACGCTGACCCGGCCCGGCGCGAGACTGACCCCGAACAGCGCCAGCAGCCCGGCATACAGCATCGCGTGCCCCAGCCCGGCGCCCACCAGCAGCCCCGCCTCCGCCGACCGCGCCGCGCCCAGGCCCAGCCCGGCAAGCAGCACCGCCGGGCCAAGCACGGCCAGCGCCCGCCACCCTGCCCGCAGCGCCGGCCACAGCACGAACCCCGCCGCCGCCGCCTGGACGGCGGCCAGGGCCAGCGCGGCGCCATGACCCCGCCCGAATGCCAGCGCCATGTGGCTCGCCAGCGGCGAAACGACCATCGCCGCCGCGGCGTAAATCCGAAGCCTATGGCCCAAACCGTCCAAGCACCCCATCCTGCTTTGCAGCATCAACCGGCCGCGGTATGTTAACCGAAGGGAGACACCGTGACGAACCTAGCAGCCGCTTCGACAACCCTGAACCGCACGCCGCCCGAACAGGCGCTGGCCGAGCTGATCGTCGCGTCCCTGCAGCTCGAGGTGCCGGCGGAGGAGATCGAGCCCGAAGGCCGGCTATTCGGCGAAGGGCTCGGGCTCGATTCGATCGACGCGCTCGAGCTGGCCCTGGCGATCTCCCGCGCCTACGGGTTCGAGCTGCGCTCGGACGACGAGCGCAACCACCGCATCTTCGCCTCGCTCCGCAGCCTGTCCAGCCACGTCGAGGCGCACCGGACCCGCTAGAGAATGATCCCACCGGGCAGCATCCGCTAGCGCCATGCACGCCGAACCGCTCGTGGTCCGGCCGGCGGACGCCATGCTTTTCCTGCGCCCCTCCGGCCCGGTCGGCGCCGCCGCCTTCCTGGCCGACTCCTGGGCCCTGGCCGCACGGCTGCCGGCGTGCGGCCACGTCGTCAACCTGTGCCGCGACCGCTACGCCTTCGTCGTGGCCTTCGCCGCCGCCCTCCTGCGCGGGCAGGTAAGCCTGCTGTGCGGCGACACCTCGCCCGGCATGCTGGCCGCCCTGGCGCGGCAGTTCCCCGGCTGCACCGCCATCGCCGACGACCCCAGCCTCCCCGCCGCCGCCCTCGCTGCCGTCCCCCTCGCCGTCACGCTGGTCGACCCCGCCGCCGCCGCCGGGCCGCTGCCGGCCAACCCGGCCATCCCCGCAGCCCAGCCCGCCGCCATCGTGTTCACCTCCGGCAGCACGGGCGCGCCCACGCCGCACGTCAAGCACTGGGGTGCGCTGGTCGCCCGCAGCCGCGCCGCGGCGGAGCGGTTCGGCCTGCGGGAGACCGCGCCCAGCACGGTTGTCGCCACCGTGCCGCCCGGGCACATGTACGGGTTCGAGGTCACCGCCCTGCTGCCGCTGCACGCGGCCTGCGCCAGCTGGTGCGGCCCGGGCTTCTTCCCCCGCGACGTGCAGGCCGCGCTGGAGGCGGTCCCGGCACCGCGCGTGCTGGTGACCACGCCCTTGCAGATGCGGGCGCTGCTGCAGGGCATGGGGGAGGCGCCGCCCCTGCAGGCCTGCATCTCGGCCACGGCGCCGCTCGATCCCGACCTCGCCGCCGCGGCCGAGGCACGCTGGAACGCGCCGGTGCTGGAGATCTTCGGCGCCACCGAGTGCGGCTCCATCGCCAGCCGCCGCACGCGCGAGGGCGACGCCTGGACAGCCTATCCCGGCATATCGCTGCACCGCGAGGCAGACCTCACCTGGGTCGCTGCCGCAGGGGCGGAGCCGGTGGCACTGGCCGACGAGCTGGAGCCGCTCGGCCCCGGGCGGTTCCGCCTGCTGGGCCGCCGCACCGACCTGGTGAAGCTGGGCGGGCGCCGCGCCTCGCTGACCGGGTTGAACCGCATCCTCACCGGGCTCGACGGCGTGGCCGACGGCAGCTTCGTGGTCCCGGACGACCTGGACCGCCGCAGCAACGCGCGCCTGCTCGCCATCGTGGTCGCGCCGGACCGCTCGGGCCCGAGCATCCTGGCGGAGCTGCGCCGGCGGATGGACCCGCTGTTCCTGCCGCGGCGCGTGGTGCGCGTCGACGCCCTGCCCCGCAACGCGCTGGGCAAGCTGCCGCGCCAAGCCCTGCTGGCCTTGCTGGCGGATGCGGAGCGGGCATGATGTTCACCATCCCGCCGACCCATCCCTGCCTGGCCGGCCACTTCCCGGGCCGGCCGGTCGTGCCCGGCGTGGTGCTGCTCGACCACGTGCTCGCCGCCGTCCTGGCCGCCAACCCGGGCGCCCGCGCGGCCGGGCTGCCCATGGTGAAGTTCACCCGGCCGGTGCTGCCGGGGCAATCGGTCCACGTCGCCTGCAGCCCCGCCCGCGAGGGAAGGGTGGCGTTCACCTGCAGCGAAGCCGGGGTGGACGTCGCCCGCGGCACCGTGCTGCTCGAGGCCGGCCCGTGAGCTGGTCGGCGCAACAGGAGCGCGGCAGCGCCGTGCTGGCCCGGACGGCGGTGTTCCTGGCCCGCCGCGGCGGCTGGGCGCTCGGCCGCGCGCTCACGCTGCCCGCCACGGCATGGTTCCTGGCCACCTCCGGGCCCGCGCGAAGCGCCTCGCGCGACTATCTCGGCCGGGTGCTGGGCCGCCCGGCCCGGCTCGGCGACGTGGCGCGGCATTTCGACAGCTTCGCCTGCGCCGTGCTGGACCGCGTGCTGCTGCTCTGCGGTCGCGCGGCGGACTACGACATCCGCACCGAGGGGCTCGACTCCGTGCTGGCCGTCGTCGGGCGCGGCCAGGGCTGCATCCTGCTGGGCGCCCATCTCGGCAGCTTCGAGGTGCTGCGCAGCCTGGCCCGGCACGCCCCGGTGCCGGTCTGGGCGCTGATGTACCGCCGCAACGCCGGCGCGCTCACCCCCCTGCTGGACCAGCTCGCCCCCGGATTGCGCGACCGCGTGCTCGAAATCGGCGACACCGCCGCCATGATCCGCGCCCGCGAATGCGTGGACCGCGGCGAGATCGTCGGCATCCTGGCGGACCGCGCGCCGCCCGGGCACCGGCTGGTCTCGGCGCCGTTCCTGGGCGCGCCGGCCGCCTTCCCCTCCGGCCCTTTCATCCTCGCCGCCACCCTGGCCGCGCCCGTCATCCTGTTCCACGCTGTCCGCACCGGGCGGCGCCGCTACCTCGTGCGCTTCGAGCCCTTCGCCGAACGCGTCCTGCTGCGCCGGGCCACGCGCGCCCAGGACCTGCGGCACTACGTCGGGGCATACGCGGTGGCGCTCGAACGGGCCTGCCGGGCGCATCCGTTCAATTGGTTCAACTTCTTCCCGTTCTGGGAGCACCCCCACGATGCCAGACCCCTTCCGGCGCAGCCTGCTGCTGCTGCCGTTCCTGTGCTGGCCGGGCCCGGGCCGGGCTGAGGCGCTCGACCTCGTCGCCCTGATGCGCCGGCTGGCCGCGGTGCCGTCGCGCCGGGCGGCCTTCCGCGAGCACCGCCGCTTCGCCGCCCTCAGCGAGCCCTTGGAGAGCACCGGCCACCTCGTCTACCGCCGGCCCGCCTACCTCGAAAAGGTGACGGACTGGCCGCAGCCGGAGCGCCTGGTGGTGGACGGCGACCGCCTGGTGCTGACCCTGGCCGCCGAGCCGCCGCGGGTCCTCGATCTCGCCAGCCAGCCGGAGCTGCGCACCCTCGTGGACAGCATGCGCGCCCCGCTCGCCGGCGATCTCGACGCCTTGCAGCGCAGCTTCACCGTGCGGAGCGGCGGCGCCCCCGCCGACTGGACCCTGGAATTGGCGCCGCGCGACCCCCGCGCCGCCCGGATGCTACGCACGATCGGGATCGCCGGGTCGGGCGACGAAATCCGCGACATCCGGCTGCTGCAGGCCAATGGCGACGAGCAATGGATGCAGATCGGCCCCTCGTCCTGACCCCGCCCGCGCCCGGCGCGGCGCGGCGCCTCCCCGTCCTGCTCGCCCTGGCGGCGGCCACCCTGCTGCTGCTGGCCGTACTCGCCCGCATCCAAGTCCGCACCGACATGGCGGAGTTCCTGCCCGAGGGCGAGACGGCGGCGGCGCGCCTGGTCATGGCCGAGGCGCGGGCGGGCACGGCGACCGGGCTGATCCTGGTCGGCATCGAGGGCGCCCCGGTCGCCGACCTCGCGCGCATCGGCCGCGCCGTCGCGGCGGCGTTGCCGGGCACCGGGCTGTTCGCGCTCGTCGCCGGCGGCCCGGCGGCGATGCCCGAAACGGACCAGGACGCCCTGTTCGCCCAGCGCTACCTGCTCGCCCCGGCCAGTTTCACCGCCGAGGCGCTGCGGGCGGACCTGGAAAACCTGTTGCGGCAGCTCCGCTCCTCGGCCGCACCGCTCGCCACCGGGTTCGGCCTGGCCGACCCGCCCGGCGCCTTCCTGGCCCTGCTGCGCGGCTGGGCCGGCAGCAGCCAGGTCCGCACCATCGAGGGCGCCTGGTTCGCGCCCCGGCGCGACCGCGCGCTGCTGCTGGCCCGCACCCGCGCCGGCGGCATGGACGTGCCGGCGCAGGAAGCCGCCACCGCCGCCATCGCCACCGCGTTCCAGGCCGCCGACCCCGGCCCGGCCCGCCTGCTGATCGCGGGCCCCGCGGTGTTCGCCCGCGACGCCGCGCGCGCCATCAAGGGTGACGTCGAGCGCATCGCCATCGTCTCCACCGCGCTGGTCGCCCTGCTGCTATGGTGGCGCTTCCGCTCGCCGCTGGTCATCGGCGCCATCGCCGCCCCCGTGGTGCTCAGCGTCGCCGTTGCCGCTGCCGCCGTGCAGCTCGGCTTTGGCGCCGTGCATGGCGTGGCGCTGGGCTTCGGAGCCACCATGCTGGGCGTGTCGGTGGACTACCCCGTGCTGATGATCGGCCACCGCAAGCGCGGCGAGCCCGCGCGGGACACGCGAGCGCGCATCGGCCGCGCCTTCGTTCCTGCCGTCGTCACCGCCACGCTCGGCCTGGGGGCGATGGTGTTCTCCGGCTTCCCCGGCCTGGCCCAGCTCGGCGTGTTCTCCGCCGTCGGCCTCGCCACCTGCGCGTTCGCCACCTGGACCTTGCTGCCGCAGCTCGTGGTGGCGGCCAACCTCGCGCCGGTCTCGGCCGGCGACCCCGCCTGGCTGCCCCGGCTGGAGCGGCTGCGGCGCTGGCGCTGGTTCGGCGCGGTCCCCGTGCTCGCCGCCGCCCTCTATCTCGGCGCGATCGGTGGGCCGCGCTGGGAAGGCGACCTCGCCAACCTCAGCCCGGTCCCGGCCGCATCCCGCACGCTGGACCAGGAATTGCGGGCCGAGCTGGGCGCGCCGGACGCCGGGCAGATCCTGCTGGTCCGCGGCCGGGACCCGGAGGCCGTGCTGCAACAGCAGGAGGCGCTGCTGCCCCTGCTCGACCGCCTGCAAGCCCGGGGCCTCCTCGCCGGCACCGACATGGCCGCCCGCCTGCTGCCCAGCGCCGCCACCCAGCAGGCCCGCATCCTGGCGTTGCCGGACGCCGGCACCCTCGCCGCCCGGCTCGACCAGGCCCGCGCCGGACTGCCGTTCCGCGCCGAGGCCTTCCGCCCGTTCCAGGACGCGGTGGCCGCGAGCCGCACCCTGCCGCCGCTGCGCCCGATGGACCTTGCCGGCGCGCCCATCGCCGCCCGGCTCGAGCCGCTGCTGTTCGAGCGCGCCGGGGAATGGCACGGCCCAGTGGTGCTCCGCGGCGTCGCCGACCCGGCCCGCCTCGCCGCCGCCCTCGCCGGCATAGACGCCACCTACGTGGACATGCGCGCCGAACTCGGCGCCATCCTCTCCGGCTATACCGCGCGCGCCTGGCGCTGGCTGGGTTGGAGCGGGCTGCTGGTGCTGGCCGTGCTCGCGGCCGGGCTGCGCGACGCCCGCGTCGCCGCCGTGCTCGGCTCCGTGCTGGCAGCCATGCTGGTCACGGCGGCGCTGCTCACCGCGTACGGCATCCGCCTCTCGCTGATCCATTTGGTCGCCTTGCAGCTTGTCGCCGGCGTCGGGCTGGACTACGCCCTGTTCTTCGCCCGCCGCCAACTGGACCGCGAGGAGCGTGCCCGCACCCTGCGCACCCTGGTCACCTGCAACGCCATGACCCTGCTGACCTTCGGCCTGCTCGCCACCTGCGAGACGCCGCTGCTGCGCGATATCGGCATCACGGTCGCGGCCGGCGCGGTGCTGGCCATGGCCTTCGCCTTCCTCTGCGCCGGCCAGGCAGCACATGAGCCATTGCACGAGCCGACGCACGAGGCAGAACCCTGATCGAACCCTTGATCCTGACCGCGACCAGCGCCGTGAGCGCCCTCGGCCGCGGCGCCGCTGCCCACCGGGCGGCGCTGCTGGCCCGCCGCAGCGGCCTCAGCGCCAACGATTTCGACCCGGCGGTCGGCGGCTGGATCGGCCGCGTGGCCGGCGTGGAATCGCACGCCATGCCACCTCACCTGGCGCGCTACGACTGCCGCAACAACCGCCTCGCCGACATGGCGCTGCACACGGACGGCTTCGCCGAAGCGGTCGCGGCGGCGCGGGACCGCTATGGCGCGGACCGCATCGCCGTCGTGCTGGGCACCAGCACCAGCGGGGTCGCCGCCGCCGAGGACGCGTATCGGCACCGCGACCCCCTGGGCGCGCTGCCGGCGGAGTTCGACTTCGCCGGCAGCCATGACCTCTATTCCCTGGGCAGCTTCGTCCGCGCCGCCCTCGGCCTGCGCGGACCCGCGCTGGTGATCTCCACCGCCTGCGCCAGCAGCGCCCGCTGCTTCATGGACGCCGCCAACCTGATCCAGGCCGGGCTGTGCGACGCGGCCGTGGTCGGCGGCGCGGACAGCCTGTGCCGCATGACCCTGCACGGCTTCCAAGCGCTGGAGCTGATCTCGCCCACCCCCTGCCGCCCCTGCGGCCCCGCCCGCTCCGGCATCTCGATCGGCGAGGCGGCCGGGTTCGCGCTGCTGGAACGGGACGGCGCCGGGCCAATCCCCTCCCAACTGGAATACCTGGGCGGGGGCGCCAGCAGCGACGGCCACCACATGTCGTCCCCGCACCCGCACGGCGCCGGCGCCATCGCCGCGATGCGCCAGGCCCTCGACGCGGCCGGGCTGGCGCCCAGCGAGATCGACTGGGTGAACCTGCACGGCACCGGCACCCGCGCCAACGACGCCATGGAGGACCTGGCCGTGTTCGAGGTGTTCGGGGGCGCCGTGCCCTGCAGCTCCACCAAGGGCTGGACCGGCCACACCCTGGGGGCCTGCGGCATCCTAGAGGCGGTGATCGCCGCCCTTTGCATGGAAGCGGGCGTCGTCGCCGGCTGCCTGGGACTGGACGCGCCCGACCCGGCCTTCCGCGCCCAGGTCGCGACCGGCAACCTGCAACGCCCGCTGCGCCACGTGCTCAGCAACGCCTTCGGCTTCGGCGGCATCAACTGCAGCCTGGTGTTCGGCATGCGGCATTGACCCTCGAGGCCTCGATCCTGGGCCTGTCGGTATGGGGGCCGGGGCTGGAGGGCTGGGCGGCGAGCCGCCCCGTCCTGGCCGGCGCCCTGCCCTACGCGCCCCGGCCCTCGCCCGCCCCGCCGCCGACGATCCTGCCCGCGACCGAACGGCGCCGCACCGGCCCGGTCGTACGCCTCGCGCTGGCCGTGGCGCACGAGGCCGCGACCGCCTCGGGCCTGCCGCCGGGCTCGCTGCGCGCCGTGTTCGGCAGCAGCAACGGCGACGGCCTCGTGGTGGGCGGCATCCTCGACGCGCTCGCCACCGCCGGGGACGAACGCGTCGTCTCGCCGACCCAGTTCCACAACTCGGTCCACAACGCCGCCGCCGGCTACTGGTCGATCGCCACCGCCAGCCGGGAGCCGGCGACGTGCCTCGGGTGCCACGATTCGACCTGGGCCGCGAGCCTGCTCACCGCCATGGCGGACCTCGCGGCCGGGCGGCGGCCGCTGCTGCTCTGCTGCTACGACCATCCCCTGCCCGCCCCGCTCGCGGCCTTGCGCCGGACGGAGGCCGCCTTCGCCGTCGCCCTGGTGCTCGCCCTGCCCGCGCCCGGCACGCCGCGCATCGCCGTCGCATACCGCTCGAGCCCCGCCCGCGATCCAGACTTGCACGACCCCGCCCTCGAAGCCCTGGCGCGGGGCAACCCGGCCGCGCAATCGCTCCCCCTGCTGATCGCCCTCGCCCGCGCCACGGCAGGCCGGCTCGCCGTGCCCTACCTCGACGGCCGCCTCGACATCGACGTGCAGCCCTGAGCTCCGCCCCAGCCCTGCCCCCTATCGCCGCCCTGCCCACCAGCGCCGCCCTGATCTCCATCGCCGCCCTGATCCCGCACGCGGGCTCGATGGTGCTGCTCGACGCGGTCGTGCGCTGGGACGCCGCCGGCATCCTGTGCCGGGCCGGCAGCCACCTCGATCCCGCCAACCCGCTGCGCCATGCCGGCCGGCTCTCCGCCGTATGCGGCCTCGAATACGCCCTGCAGGCGGCGGCGCTGCACGGGGCCCTGCGGGCCGGCGGGGTGGCGCAGCCGGCCGGCTACGTCGCGGCGCTGCGCGGGGTGGCGCTGCTGGCCGACCGGCTCGACGAACCCGCCCTCGGCACGCTCTCCGTCCACGCCGTGCTGGAAGCCCACGAGGCGTTCGGCATGGTCTATGCGCTCGACATCCGCAGCGAGTCGGGAACCCGGCTGGTCTCCGGCCGCGCCAGCATCGCGCTGCCCCGGTGAGGCGCGCGCAATGAGGCGGGCGCGGTGAGGCGGGCGCGGTGAGGCGGGCGCGGTGAAGCGGGCGCTGGTCACCGGGGGCGCGAGCCCGCTCGGGAGCGCGATCTGCCGGCGGCTCGCGGCCGACGGGCTGCACGTGCTGATCCACGCCCATGCCGGGCTAGACCGCGCCCAGGCGCTGGCCGCGGCCATCCAGGGCGGCGGCGGTTCGGCGGAGGCCCTGGCCTGCGACCTCGCCGATCCCGCCGGCACCGCGGCCGCGATGCTGCGGCTGCTCGAGGCGGGCGTCCCGCAAGTGGTCGTCCACAACGCCGGCACCCATGACGATGTGCCGATGGCGGCCATGACCCCCGGCCAGTGGCAGGGCGTGCTCGACGTCTCGCTCGGCGGCTTCTACGCCGTGCTGCGGCCGCTGCTGCTGCCTTTGATGGCCACCCGCTGGGGGCGGATCGTCGCCGTCTCCTCGGTGTCCGCGCTCATGGGCAACCGCGGCCAGGTGAACTATGCGGCCGCCAAGGCCGGGCTCATCGGCGCGGTGAAATCGCTGTCGCGCGAGGTCGCCAGCCGCGGCATCACGGTCAATGCCGTCGCCCCCGGCGTGATCGCGTCGCCGGCGGTCGACCGGGTCATGGACGCCAAGCGCATCGCCGAACTCGTGCCCATGCGCCGGGCCGGGCAGCCGGAGGAAGTGGCCGACCTGATCGGCTTCCTGTGCTCCGACAGCGCAGGATACATCACCGGCCAGGCCATCTCCATCAATGGCGGCATGGCTTGACCGGCCGGGGCGGGACGGGGTTGATAGGGCATGGCGACGAGATGCGACATCCTGATCGTCGGCGGCGGCCCGGCCGGCTCGACCGCCGCCGCTTTGCTGGCCGAACGCGGGCGGGACGTGGTGCTGCTGGAAAAGGAGCGGCACCCCCGCTTCCACATCGGCGAATCGCTGCTGCCCCGCAACACCGCCATCCTCGACCGCCTCGGCCTTCGCGAAAAGGTCGCCGCCATCGGCGTGCACAAGCCCGGCGCCGAGTTCGTCTCCGACGAAACCGGCAAGGCCGTGCAGTTCTCCTTCGCCCAGGGGCTCGACCAGCAATATACCTTCAGCTGGCAGGTCCGCCGCGCGGAGTTCGACGCGCTGCTGTTCCGCACCGCCGCCGAGCGCGGCGCGCGGACGCATGAGGGCACCAAGGTGACCGCGATCACCTTCGTGCCCAGCGGCCGGGCCGAAGTCGCCGCGACCGGCCCCGACGGCGCGGTGCAAACCTTCGCCCCCCGCTTCGTGCTGGACGCCTCCGGCCGCGACACCTTCCTCGCCGGCAAGCTGCGGACCAAGCAGGCCAACAAGCAGAACAACACCGCCGCTCTCTACGCCCACTTCCGCGGCGTCGAGCGCCGCACCGGGGAGCGCGAGGGCTACATCAGCGTGCACCTGGCCGAGGACGGCTGGTTCTGGCTGATCCCGCTGCCGGACGACCTGATGAGCGTCGGCTTCGTCGGCAACCCCTCCGCTTTCAAGGCCCGCCGCAGCAGCCCGCACGACCTGTTCATGGACCGCATCCAGGGCAGCCCCACCGTGAGCGCCCGCATGCAGCAGGCCGAGATCGTCTCGGACGTCACCAGCACAGGAAACTATTCCTATTACGCCGACCGGTCCTTCGGCGAGGGCTTCCTGATGATTGGGGACGCCTTCGCCTTCCTCGACCCGGTCTTCAGCAGCGGCGTGCTGCTGGCCATGACCGCCGGCGAGATGGGCGCCGACGTCGCCGATACCTGGCTCGAGCAGCCCGCGCAGGGGCGGGCGATGGCGGCCCGCATGGAGCGTGACATGCGCCACGCCATGCGCCGGCTGAGCTGGCTGATTTACCGCATCAACACGCCCGCGCTCAGGCTGCTGTTCATGGCGCCGCGCAACATGTTCCGCATGCGCGACGGCCTGGTTAGCCTCTTGGCCGGCAACCTGCGCGGCAGTTGGAACGCCGTGGTCCCCGTCCTGGCATTCAAGTCGATCTACTACATCACCAGCCTGCTGCTGCGGACCGGGCTGCACAAGCCCGCGCCGGCGACCGCGCGCCCGGCGCTGGCCCCCTCGGAATAGCCCTCCCCGATCGGGAGGGCCGCCCTCTCAGTGCAGGACGCCGAACAGCCAAAGCAGCGGGATCATCGGGATCGGGATCCCGATCAGCCAAAGCAGGATGCCGCGCACGTCACTCTTCCAATGCTGGTTGCCAGTGTTGGTCGCCAGTGTTGGTTGCGCGCTCAGCGCGCATCCGCCGGGCGGGGTTGCCGGTCAGGCGGCGGCGGGCCGGAACCGTTGCGTCGTTGCCGCAGCACGCCGCCGCAGCCGCCCGATCCGGCCCACCCCGGCCAGCCGACGGTCGAGGAACGCGAGCGTCGCCGCATCGTCGCCGCTGCCGTCCCCGAGCCAATACAGCAGCGTAGCGCCGTAGACCCCGGTCAGGATCGCTCGCTTGGTATACCAGCTGAAATCGGCCGAGGTGTCCCCCGCCGCGTGCCAAATCGCATCGACGGTCCGCCCCGTGCAGCGCGCCGCCAGCGTCGCATGGCCCGGCGCCGCGAGCACGCCCAGCGCACGCCGCACGGCATCCTTGTACGGCCGGTTCTGTTCGAGCCGCAGCGCGATGACCGTGCGGACGCGCTCGGGCACGCGCAGCGCCGATAAGTCCTGCGCCGCCGCCGCGCTCTCCATCCAGCGGTCGCCCAGGTCGGAATAGGCCTCGATCATATCCAGCGGCCCGCCGGGGACCAGCAGGTCCGCATCCGGCCCGCCCGCCGCGAGCAGCGTGGCCACGGTCCAGCCGGTGTCGGCCACCAGCGGCAACATCGCCACCAGCGCCGCGTCCCGCTCGGGGCCGCGCTCGGGCGGGGCGATCATGCCGCGCCCGCCTGGGCCTGGGCTTGGGCCTGGGCCTGGGCCTGGGCCTGGGCCTCGGCGCGCGCGAGTTCCTCGTTGAAGCCGAACAGGCGGAAATCATTCATGCGCATTGGGTAGAGGATCCCATCCAGATGATCGTATTCATGCTGCACCACGCCGGCATGGAAGCCGCTGGCCTCCGCACCGACTGGTCGGCCCTCGGCGCCCACCCCGCTGTAGCGCACACGCCGATGCCGCGGCACCGCGGCGCGCAGGCCGGGGATCGAGAGGCAGCCCTCCCATCGCAGCCCCATCTCCTCGCCAAGCAGCTCGAGCGCCGGGTTGATCACGACGGTGTTGCCCATCTCGCCGTCCCCCTCGGCCGGCTGCGTGCGGCCCGGCGGGACCCGGAACACGAACAGCCGCAGCGGCACATGCACCTGCGGCGCCGCGAGCCCAGCACCCTGCGCATCCTCCATCGTCTCGATCATGTCCTGTACGAGCCGGCGGATCTCCGGCGCGGTGGGATCGGGAACCGCCTCCGCCCGCTGCAGCAACACCGGGTGGCCCATGCGGGCAATCTTCAGAATGGCCATGGAACCTCATATGTGCCGTGGGGCGGTTTGCGAAAGGCTTTTGCGCGGCGCGGCCAAGGGTGCTATGCCCTGCACTCCGCAGCATGGGCTGTCCGGAAACCCTTTACCATGTCCGGGGCATCGCGCTCCCAGACAACCGCATAGGAGATGGCGGCCAAGTGCAGGTTCTCGTTCGCGACAACAATGTTGACCAGGCGCTGAAGGCGCTCAAGAAGAAGATGCAGCGGGAAGGCGTGTTCCGTGAGATGAAGTTGCGCCGGCATTACGAGAAGCCGTCGGAGCGCCGGGCCCGCGAGGCCGCCGAGGCCGTGCGCCGCGCCCGCAAGATGGAGCGCAAGCGCCTGGAGCGCGAAGGCTTCTGACCCGCCCTCCCGCCGAGCTAGGCGGGAAGCGTCTCGCCGATCAGGTCCGCCACCGCCGCCGACATGGGGTCGCCTTGCTCGCGCAAGGCGGCCATCACGCGCGTCCGGTCGCCGATGCTGCGGTTCTGGCTCATCTTCCACTGGGCCTCGACCTTGGCAGGGCGCAAGGTGAAGGCGCGGATGCCGGCCATCATGCGGCGGCGGTAATCTCGGTCCATGCCGGCCACGTCGAACCCGTGCGGGTCCAGCGTCGCCATACCCTGCAGATCGGCCGCTACCGCCTGCTCCTCCAGCACCACTTCCAGCCGCCCGGTCACATGCACGGCCGCGAAATCCCATGTGGGCACCGACGGCTGCACCCCGTACCACCCCGGCGCGATATAGGCGTGCGGCCCGGCAAAGATCGCCAGCGCCTCGCCGCCGTCCAGCATGTCGCATTGCGGATTGCCAGCCGCGAGGTGCCCCGCAAGGTGGAACCCGTCCCCGTCCGTCTTGACCCCCTCCGTCTTGACCCCCTCCGTCTTGACCAGGAACGGGATGTGCGACGCCTCCATGCCGCGCGTCCCGTGGGTGACCAGCAGGCCGAACGTGTTGGCCTCGATCAGCGCCCGGATGCGGGCGGGATCGGTCTCGGTGAAGGCGGGCCGCAAGTACATGCTGGTGTCCTTTCTCCGGCTTGATAGCCGGGCATACGCCGGTTCGCGAATCGAAATGCTGCACCGCGCCAAACATTTGCCGCGATTGGCGTGTTAGCTGCCGAAATCGTCAGTCCAGGAGTTCCCCGGCCAATGCGTATCGCGCAAATCGCTCCCCTGCATGAGGCAGTGCCCCCGAAGCTTTACGGCGGGACGGAGCGTGTTGTCTCGTTCCTGACAGAGGAGCTGGTGGCACAGGGCCATGACGTCACCCTGTTTGCCAGCGGCGATTCCGTGACCTCCGCCCGCCTCGAGGCCATCTGGCCGCGCGCACTGCGGCTCGACCCGGCCATCCGCGACCCGATCGCGCCCCACATGCTGCTGATGGAAGCCGCCCGCCGCCAGGCCGACGACTTCGACGTGCTGCATTTCCACATGGATTATTGGCCGTTCAGCCTGTTCGGCCGCCAGCGCACGCCGTTCGTGACCACGATGCACGGGCGCCTCGACCTCTCAGAGCTGCAGCCCGTGTTCAACACCTTCCCGCATGCGCCGATCGTGTCGATCTCCGACGCGCAGCGCCGGCCGCTGCCGCAGGCGCGCTACGTCGCCACGGTGCATCACGGCCTGCCCGAAACCCTGCTGACCCCACAGCCGGGCAAGCAGGAATACCTGGCGTTCCTCGGCCGGATCGCGCCGGAGAAGGGTCCGGACCGGGCCATTCGCATCGCCCGCGCCTGCGGCATACCGCTCAAGATCGCCGCCAAGGTGGACCGTGTCGACCAGGCCTATTTCGACACCGTCATCCGCCCCATGCTGGCCGAGGGCGGCGGGGAGATGATCGGCGAAATCAACGACGCCCAGAAGCCCGAGTTCCTGAGCGGCGCCGTGGGCCTGCTGATGCCGATCGACTGGCCGGAGCCCTTCGGCCTGGTGATGATCGAGGCCATGGCCTGCGGCACGCCGGTGATCGCCTTCAACCGCGGCTCGGTGCCTGAGATCGTCGAGGATGGGGTGAGCGGCTTCATCGTCGAGGACGAGACGGGCGCGATGTCGGCGGTCAACCGCCTCGGCACCCTCTCCCGCGCCACCGTCCGCGCCCGCTTCGAAAAGCGCTTCACCGCCCGGCGGATGGCCGAAGACTATCTGGGCATCTACCGCACTTTGGCCGGCGAGGATCGCTCGGTGTTGCGCGCCATTCGTTGAGCGCGAGGTCTGGCCCGGGCTCGCCCGGGCCAGATCCTCTCTACGTCGCCGGCAGATTGAGCTGCCGCTCGAGGCGAGTGAGGCACTCGTCGTGCTCGGAAATGTGGATGCCATGTCCCATGACCGCGCCATGGTAGTCGGCCAACGTCTGGCGCAAGTCGCCAAGCTCGCCCTTTAGCTCGGCCCGAACCGCCGCGAGGTCCGCCTCGACCCGATCCAGCCGCGCCTCGATCCGATCCAGCCGCGCCTCGATCTGGTCGAACCGGGCGTCGTGACGGCTAACGGCCGCCGCGACCTCCCGCAGCAGCCCGTAGATCGACCCGAGATCGACGCCGTTCCCCTCCGCCATGCCTAGAGCAGCATCCGATCGCTCGGAATCGCTTTGCGATCCGAGTGCTCGGATAAAGCTGGTCTTTTCTCCGTCAAGCAGAGCATGATCGATCGGATCATGCTCTAGTGCCCGAGCGCCTGCACGACCTCGTCGGTCATCTTCTTGGCGTCCGCGAACAGCATCATCGTGTTCGGCCGGAAGAATAGCTCGTTCTCCACCCCCGCATAACCGGACGCCATGCTGCGCTTGATGAACAGCACGGTCTTTGCCTTGTCCACGTCCAGGATGGGCATGCCGTAGATCGGTGACTTCGGATCCGTCTTGGCCGAGGGGTTCGTCACGTCGTTCGCCCCGATCACATAGACCACGTCCGCCGTGCTGAACTCGCTGTTGATCTGCTCCAGCTCGAACACCTCGTCATAGGGCACGTTCGCCTCGGCCAGCAGCACGTTCATGTGGCCCGGCATACGCCCGGCCACGGGATGAATGGCATACTTCACCTCCACCCCCTCCTTCTTCAGCGTGTCCGCCATCTCGCGCAGCGAGTGCTGCGCCTGCGCCACCGCCATGCCATAGCCCGGCACGATGATGACCTTGGACGCGTTCTTCATGATGAACGCCGCGTCGTCCGCGTTGCCCGCCCGCACGGAGCGGTCGGCCTGGCCCGGCACGGCCGCCGCCGCCCCGCCGGCATCCGTGCCCCAGCCCCCGAGCAGCACGTTGATGATGCTCCGGTTCATGCCCTTGCACATGATGTAGGACAGGATCGCGCCCGAGGCGCCGACCAGCGCCCCGGTGATGATCAGCGCGAGGTTCTGGATGGTGAAGCCGATGCCGCAGGCAGCCCAGCCCGAATAGCTGTTCAGCATGGACACGACGACCGGCATGTCGGCGCCGCCGATCGGGACGATGATCAGGAACCCCAGCACCAGCGCCAGCAGCGCGATCAGCCAGAACAGCGCCTGGCTGCCGCTCATGACGAACAGGATCACAAGCACCAGCAGCAGGATGCCCAGCCCGAGGTTCAGCTTGTGCTGGTTCGGGAAGATGAGCGGCGCGCCCTTCATGATCCCTTGCAGCTTGGCGAACGCGATCAGCGAGCCCGAGAAGGTGACGGCGCCGATCGCCAGCCCGAGCGACATCTCGACCAGCGACTGCCGGTGGATGTCGCCGGGCACGCCGATGCCAAACGCGGCCGGCGCGTTGAGCGCCGCCGCCGCGACGAACACCGCCGCCAGGCCCACCAGCGAGTGGAACGCCGCCACCAGCTGCGGCAACGCCGTCATTTGGATCCGCCGGGCGACCAGGAAGCCGACGCCGCCGCCGCTCACCATCGCCAGCGCGATCAGGAAGAAGCCGCTGACCGACATGCCGCGCTGCAGCAGGGTCGCCCCCACGGCGATGCCCATGCCGATCATGCCGTAGAGGTTGCCCTGCCGGGCGGTCACCGGGCTGGAAAGCCCGCGCAGCGCCAGGATGAACAGCACCGCCGCGATCAGATAGGCGAGCGAGGTAAGGGACGCGCTCATGCCTTGCGCACCGGCTTCTTGTTGGTTTGGAACATGCCGAGCATCCGTTGCGTCACGGTGAACCCGCCAAAGATATTGACGCTCGCCAGCAGCACGGCCAGAAACCCGAACGCCCGCGCCCAAGCGCTGTCGGCCAGGCCCACGGCCAGGATCGCGCCCACGACGATCACCGACGAGATCGCATTGGTCACGCCCATCAGCGGCGAGTGCAGCGCCGGCGTCACGTTCCAGACCACGTAATAGCCGACGAAGCAGGCCATCAGGAACACGGCGAGCAGGAAGATGAACGGCTCGACCGCGGTCGCCACCGGCTCGACATAGACGGCCGCGGCACGGAGCTGGTCGGCAAGGGCGGCGGCGCGTTGGGCGATCAGCGCCGCCTCGTTCGCATAGAGGTTGGGGTTCATGGAGCCTCCGGTTAGGCCGCTGCGGCGGGCTGGAATTGGGCGTGGACCACCTGGCCGCCACGGGTCAGCATGACGCCGCGCACGATCTCGTCCGTCTCGGGCAGCGCCGGCCGGCTCGCGGCCTTGTCCCAGAACGTCGTGAGAAAGGTCAGCAGGTTGCGCGCATACAGGTTGCTGGCGGCGACCGCGATGCGGCTGGGCCAGTTGCTGTAGCCCAGCACCTTGACGCCGTTGCCGGTCGTCACCGCCTGGCCCGGCACCGTCGCCGCGCAGTTGCCGCCCGCCTCCGCCGCCAGGTCCACCACCACGCTGCCCGGCTTCATGCTGTCCACCATCGCCTGGCTGACGATCACCGGCGCCCGGCGCCCCATCACCAACGCGGTGCAGATCACCAGATCGTTCTTGGCCACCGTCGTCGCCATCAGCTCGGCCTGCTTCTGGCGGAAGGCGTCGCTCATCTCGCGGGCATAGGCCCCGGTCTGCCCGGCCGTCTCCGCATCCTCCACGCCCACATAGCTGGCGCCCAAGGACTTGATCTCCTCCTTGGCCGCCGGCCGCACGTCGGTCGCGGACACGATCGCGCCCAGCCGGCGCGCGGTCGCGATCGCCTGCAGCCCGGCCACGCCGGCGCCGATTACGAACACCCGCGCCGGCGGCACGGTGCCCGCGGCGGTCATCATCATGGGAAACCCCCGCTCGAACGCGCCCGCGCCCTCGATCACGGCGCGGTAACCGGCCAGGTTCGCCTGGCTGCTCAGCACGTCCATGGCCTGTGCACGGCTAATGCGCGGCAGCAGCTCCATCGCGGCGGCATCGATCCCGGCGCCGGCCAGCGCCGACACCATGGCCGGGTCGCCATGCGCGCCGCTGATGCAAAGCAGCAACGCCCCGCGCGGGATCCGCGCCCGCTCGGCCTCGCCCGGCGTCTGCACCGCGAACACAATCTCCGCCCCGGCCAGTGCGGCGGCCGCGTCGGGCGCCACCTCCGCGCCAGCAGCCTGGTAGTCCGCGTCCGTGATGGCCGAACCCTGCCCCGCCCCGGCCTCCACCGCCACCGTCAGGCCGAGCGCCACCAGCTTCTTCACCGTATCCGGCGTGGCCGCAACGCGCGTCTCCGCCGCGGCACGTTCCTTCAGCACCGCAAGGCGCATGCGTCGTTCCCTTATCCCAAGTGGCCTAAGATGCGCCGCGCGGCCAGCCGCGCGCAAGAGGCGGCCATCTCCGATCCATCGGCAAAGATTGCCGCGCATTTCCGGCAACGGCCCGCTAGCATCGTTTCATGGCCGCCGCACCCTCCATTCTGAACACCGCGGAGGGCCAGCGCCTGCTCGCCGCCGGCCGCGGCGAAGGCTGGCGGCGCTGGGGCCCCTACGTCAGCGACCGGCAGTGGGGCACCGTGCGCGAGGACTACAGCCCCGGCGGCAACGCCTGGGAATACCTGCCCCACGACCACGCCCGCAGCCGCGCCTACCGCTGGGGCGAGGACGGCCTCGCCGGCTTCGGCGACGACCGCCTGCTCTGGTGCCTCGGCATCGGGCTCTGGAACGGCCGCGACCCCATCCTCAAGGAGCGCTTGTTCGGCCTCACCAACACCGAGGGCAACCACGGCGAGGACGTCAAGGAGCTGTATTACCACCTCGACGGCACGCCCACCCACTCCTACATGCGAATGCTCTACAAGTATCCGCAGGCCGCCTTCCCCTACGAACAGCTCGTCGCCGAGAACCGGCGGCGCGGCACCGAGCAGCCGGAATACGAAATCCGCGACACCGGCGTGTTCGCCGAAAACCGCTACTTCGACGTGACCGTCGAATACGCCAAGGCCGCCCCGGACGACATCCTGATGCAGGTCACCGTCACCAACCGCGGCCCCGACCCGGCGGCGCTGCACCTGCTGCCGCAACTCTGGGCGCGCAACACCTGGTCCTGGGCCGACAGCCCGCGCCGCCCCGCGCTGGCCCTCGACGGCACCGCGGTCACCGCCCGCCATTCCCAGCTCGGCGACATGAAGCTCGAGCTGGACCACCAAGCGGCCGAGTGGCTGTTCTGCGAAAACGACACCAACCTGCGCCGCCTGTTCGGCGCGGACGCGCCCGGCCCGTTCAAGGACGGCATCAACGACTGCGTCGTCGGCGGGAGCCGCGGCGCGGTCAGCGCGGTCCAGCAGGGTACCAAGTGCGCCGCCCATCTGCGGTTCGAGCTACCGTCCGGCGGCAGCGCCGTCACCCGCCTGCGCTTCCGCCCCGTGGAGCGCGAAAGCGAAGCCTTCGCCTATTTCGACGACCGCATGGCCCAGCGGCGCGACGACGCCGACGAGTTCTACGCCGCGCTGCAGGCCGGCATCGCCAACCCCGACGCCCGCCTGGTGCAGCGCCGGGCGCTCGCCGGCATGCTATGGTCCAAGCAGCTCTACCTCTTCGACGTCCGCCGCTGGATGGACGGCGACCCGGCGCAACCGCCCCCGCCGCCGGGCCGCACCCGCGACCACGACTGGCGGCACCTCAACAACGCCGACGTCATCTCGATGCCGGACAAGTGGGAATACCCCTGGTACGCCGCCTGGGACCTCGCCTTCCACTGCGTCACCTTCGCCCTGATCGACCCCGAATTCGCCAAGCACCAGCTGCTGCTCATGCTGCGCGAATGGTACATGCACCCGAACGGCCAGCTCCCGGCCTACGAATGGGCCTTCGGCGACGTGAACCCGCCCGTGCACGCCTGGGCCGCCTGGCGCGTCTATGAAATGGACCGCGCCCTCACCGGCACCGCCGACCGCGCCTTCCTCGAGCGCGTGTTCCACAAGCTGCTGCTAAACTTCACCTGGTGGGTGAACCGCAAGGACGCCGAGGGCCGCAACGTGTTCCAGGGCGGCTTCCTCGGCCTCGACAACATCGGCGTCTTCGACCGCTCCGCCCCGCTCCCCACCGGCGGCACCATGGACCAGGCCGACGGCACCGCCTGGATGGCCATGTACACCCTCAACCTGCTGCGCATCGCCATGGTGCTGGCCGAGAGCAACCCCGCCTACGAAGACACCGCGACCAAGTTCTTCGAGCACTTCCTCTACATCGCCGAGGCCATGACCGACCTCGGCGGCCAGGGCATCGGCCTCTGGGACGAGGATGACGGCTTCTTCTACGACGCCCTCCGCCTGCCGGGCGGCCGGGTCGAGAAGATGCGCGTCCGCTCCCTCGTCGGCCTGATCCCGATGCTGGCCGTCGAGGTGATCGACCCCAAGCTGATCGAGCGCCTGCCCGAGTTCGCCCGCCGGCTGCGCTGGTTCCTGAACCACCGCCCCGACCTCGCCGGCCTCATCTCCCGCTGGACGGAGCCCGGCATGGGCGAACGCAGCCTGCTCTCGCTGCTGCGCGGGCACCGCATGAAGAAGCTGCTCGTGCGGATGCTGGACGAGGCGGAGTTCCTGTCCCCGCACGGCGTCCGCTCCCTTTCCAAGGCGCATGAGGCCCACCCCTTCGTGCTCCAGCACGACGGGCACAGCTACGCCGTGGGCTACGTGCCGGGCGAGTCCGCCACCAAGGTGTTCGGCGGCAACTCCAACTGGCGGGGGCCCGTCTGGATGCCGCTGAACGTGCTGCTGATCGGGGCGCTGCGGCGGTTCGACAGCTACTACGGCGCCAGCTTCAAGGTGGAGTGCCCAGTTGGCTCCGGCCAGATGCGCAGCCTGGCAGAGGTCGCCGACGAAATCGGCTTGCGGCTGGTGCGCCTGTTCCTGGCCGACGCCCACGGCCATCGCCCGGCCTTGCAGGGCGAGGCGCCCCTGGGCGGCGCCGGACCCGGCGAGGATGTGCTGGCCTTCCACGAGTTCTTCGACGGCAACACCGGGCGCGGCCTGGGCGCCTCCCACCAGACCGGCTGGACCGGGCTGGTGGCCCTGCTGATCCAGCAAGGGCTGGGGCGGTAGCCCCGCGCGCCCTATTTCATCGCGCGCGCCTGCGCCACGATCGCCGCCGCGTCGAACCGGTTGATGTCCTCGATCAGCGCGTTGGTCACCAGCTCCCGCGCTGGCACCTTCTGCTTCACCACGCCCCATTTGACCAGGAAGTCGATATAGGAATCGTAGTTGGCCTCGGAGTTCTCCCCCCAGCGGGTGACGCCGCCCGCCTCCAGGCGCCAGTTGCGCGCCCGCGCCTCGATCGTCTTCACGTCGTCGCTGATCGCGGTCGCCTCGTCCTTTCCGGTGGGCTTGGTCTGCGGATACACCTCGTACAGGATGCGGATCGCCGCTTCCGGGTTGGCCATGGTGAACACGGTGCCCATCGCGTAGCCGCGCGCCAGCGCGACCGCCTCCGCGCGCCGGGTCGTCAGCGTCTCCTCCAGCGCCACGAAGCCGTTGGAGGGGAAGCGCGCGATCTCGTTGTTCTCCAGGAAGCGCAGCTTGGCGCCGGCGGCCTGCACCAGCGCATACTGCGTGTCGAACTGGCTCAACGCGTCCACCTGGTTCGAGCGGAGCAGGGCGGCCGTCTGCGCCCCCTCGCCGGCCACCACGATCCGCACGTCCGCGTCCGGGTTCATGCCCGCATTGGCGACCAGCGCCCGCGCCACGATCACCCCGCCCGAGGCCATGGAGGTCACCCCGATCCGCTTGCCGCGCAGGTCCGCGATCGACTGCACCGGGCTGCCGTCGGGCACGGCGATGCCGTAGATGTTGCCCTGGTAGGCCGTGTAGTAGTTCAGCGCCCGCACCCCCTGCGGCCGGATGATCGCCAGCGGCTCGATGCTCGGCAGCGAGTACGGCACCTCGCGGGTGGCCACGTTCTTCACGCAATCCGTCGAGCCCGGCATCGGCACCGGCTGCACCGTGAACCCCGCCGCGGCAAACCAGCCCATCTTCTGCGCCACCGCGAACGGCGCCGCCGCCGAGCTGAGCGTGCGGGCGCACCAGCCCACCCGCACCACGTTCTGGGCCTGGGCCTGGGCCTGGGCCTGGGCCGCCCAAGGCATCAGCAGCGCAGCCGCCAGCAAACCCCGTACGATCATGGCGTCGTCCCCTTGATGGTGCCGCGGCCCGCGGCCGATACGTCCCAGTAAATCACCCGGCGCCGCACCGCGGCCACGCAGGCGTTCAGCACCAGCCCGATCGCCGACAGGATCAGCAGCACCGAGAACTGCCCGGCCACGTCCATCGAGAAGTTCATGCTCTGGATCAGCATGCCCAGCCCGCTCTCCGAACCCACGAACTCCGCCACGATGGCGCCGATCAAGGCAAAGATCATCGCGATCTCCAGCCCGGCGAAGATGGTCGGCAACGCCCCCGGCAGCCGCAGCATCCAGAACACCTGGAACGGCGAGGCGGCCAGCGAGCGCATCAGCGAAATCCGGTCCTCGTCGGCGGCCCGCAAGCCGACGATGGTGTTGATCATCAGCGGGAAGAAGCAGACCAGCGCCGCGTTGACCACCTTGCTGCCGATGCCCAGCCCGAACCACACGATGATCAGCGGCGCCAGCGCCACCTTCGGCATCGCCTGGAACATCACGATGATCGGATACAGGAAATACTCGAACCGCCGGCTGAGCGCCACCGCAGCACCCAGCAGGAACCCCAGCGCGCAGCCGAGCGCAAACCCGAGCAAGGTCTCCCCCACGGTCACCCCGATATGCTCGACATAGATGCCGCTGGCAAAGCCGCGCACCAGGCCCATGAACACCGCGCTCGGCGGCGGCAGCAGATAGGCAGGAAGCTGCAGCACCCGCACCGCCGCCTCCCAGACCACGAGCAGGGCCGCCATCAGCAGGAGGCGGAGCACGGCGTTCATTCCAGCCCGCCCACGGCGTTCAGCGCGCGGCGGATACGGTGCACATGCACCCCGAACCCGGGCGTGTTCATCACATCGAGGCTGCGCGGGCGCGGGATGTCCACCGCCAGCGTGTCCACGATCCGGCCCGGCCGCGGCGACATCACCAGCACCCGGTCGGCCAGGAACACCGCCTCCCCCACCGAATGCGTGATGAACAGCACGGTCTTGCGCCGCTCCATCCAAATCCGCTGCAGCTCCAGGTTCATCGCCTCCCGCGTCATGGCGTCGAGCGCGCCGAACGGCTCGTCCATCAGCAGCAGGCTGGGTTCATGGATCAGCGCGCGCACCAGCGCCACCCGCTGCTGCATGCCCCCCGAGAGCTCGCGCGGCAGCCGCCCCTCGAACCCCTGCAGCCCGACCAGGGCCAGCAGCCCCATCGCCCGCTCCCGCATGGCCGCGCGCGCCAAGCCCTGCACGTCCGCCGGCAGCAGCACGTTGGCCAGCACATCCCGCCACGGGAACAGCACGGGCTGCTGGAACACCACGCCGATATCCCGCCGCGGCCCCTCGATGGGCGTGCCCGCCAGCAGCGCCGAGCCCGAGCTCGGCGGGTTCAGCCCGGCCAGGATGCGCAGCAACGTGCTCTTGCCGCAGCCCGAGGGGCCGACGACGGCCACGAACTCGCCATCCGCCACGCTGAAGTCGATGTCGCTCAGCGCCACCACGGGCGCGCCGCTGGTGGCATAGTCCTTGCCGAGATGCCGCACCGCGATCAGCTCGCGCGCAGCCGTGGCGGCGCTGCCGTCCAAACCGTATCCCCCCCTGCGGGCCGCTTAACGCGCTGCCAATCTACTAGGGGCGCGGCGCAACCCGCGTCAATCGGTTGACGCGGCCGGGCGGCTGCGGCCTGCTGCCCCTGGAAGGGGATTGCCATGCGGTGGACTGTCATATGCGGCAACAGCCTGCAAAAGGTGCCCTGGCGAAACGGCCACGGCACCTCCCGCAACATCGTCACCCGGCTCGGCCGCGATGGCGCCCTGCTATGGCAGGTCGCCATCGCCGACCTGGTGCACGACGCCCCGTTCTCGAGCTACCCGCACTGCGACCGCATCTTCACCCCCGTCGCCGGCGACCCGCCGGTGCAGCTTTCGTTCCACGACAGCCCGTTCGAGCCTTGCCCCCTGCTGCGCCCGCTTGCGTTCCCGGGCGACTGGCCGACCCGCTGCCGCGTGCCCGCGCCCGGCCAGGCCTTCAACGCGATCTGCGACCGCCGGCACTACGCCATCGCGGTCGAGGTGCTGCGACTCGGCGCCGGCGACCCGGTGGTCGCGCCCGATGCGCCGGACGTCGTGGTCCACTGTCTGCAAGGCGAACTGGCGGCAGCGGGCGAGCGCGTTCTGGCCGGCGACACCCTGCTCGGACCCGGCCCGGCCACACCAGGCGCCGCCGCGGCCGACACGACGGCGATCCTGGTCGCCATCCGGCCGGTCAAGCCGGCCTGATGCCGACGGCGATCCTGGTCGCCATCCGACCGGTCAAGCCGGCCTGATGGCGGACGTCACGCGCGGCTACTCCTCGGCCGCCGCCGGCAGCTCCCCGGCCGCCGGCAGCTCCTCGGTCGGCGCCATCGGCAGGTTCGGCACCACCCGGCGCGCCGTCGGCATCGGCGGCACCCAGGGGCGCAGCCCGCGATAGGCGCGATCCGACAGCACGCGCGGCCGCTCGCCCAGCCAGACCGCATGCGCCCCGTCGCGCCACACGGTGAACCGGTCCAGCAAGGCCACGCTGGCCGGGCACTCGCCACGCGCAGGCTCGGCCGAGACCAGCAGCGTCACGCCCTCGCAATCCGCCGGCCGCGCCGATCCCCGCAGCATCAGCACCGAGCCAAGCCGGCACTGTCCGGCGCTGCATTCCGCCGGCTCGCCGTCGCGGATCGGGCGCAGCGGCCCCGAGGCCAAATGGTTCTGCCACGCCTCCAGCGTGAACTTCGAAGCGCCCGGCCGCGACTGCACCCAATAGCCGCCCGAGCGGATCGCGATCAGCCGCGCCTCGTTCGAAACCAGCAGGTCGGGCGCCGGCGCCGCCACCGGCGAGAGCAGCCCGGCCAGCATCACCGGCACGCCCAGCAGCCGCGCCCGCGTCCGCCAGAGCCCGAGCCAGGCCAGCCCCAGGCTGAATACGGCCAGGCCCCAGGCCGGCATGTGCGGCACCGCCAGCGTCGCGGCCGGCCAGGCGGAGACGGTGCGGCCGATCCACAGGATGGCCTCCACGCCCCACCCCATCGGCGTGAGCGCCAGCTGCTCCAGCCCGAACGGCATCAGCGCCAGCGCCAGCAGCCCGGCCGGCATGACCCACATCGCCGTCAGCGGCACGGCGACCACGTTGGCCACGATGAAATAGAGCTGGAAATGCCCGAAATGATACGCCCCGAACGGCGCCGAGGCGGTGCCGGCGAGCAGGCTGGTCAGCACCAGGGCGATCACGTGCGACAGGCTCCGCCGCCACCAGCCCTCGCCGTGCAGCCGCGCCAGGGCGGGCCGCAGCGCCTCGTAGCCCGAAATCAGCGCCAGCACGGCGGAGAAGCTCATCCCGAAGCTGACGCCCACCACCTCGTAGGGCGCGATCAGCATCAGCACCACCGCCGCCAGCGCCAGCCCGCGCAACGAGAGCGCCCGCCGCCCGATCACCAGCCCGAGCGTGACCAGGCTCGCCATGGCGAAGCTGCGCATGACCGGCACATGCGCCCCGGCCAGCAGCATGTAGCAGCCCCCGGCCACGAGCGCCGTCACCGCGGCGATGGCCTTCGTCGGCCAGTGCAGCGCCGCGCGCTCCCAGCAGGCGAGCAGCAGCCGGGTCAGGCCCAGCACCAGGCCCATGACGATGCCGATGTGCAGCCCGGCCACCGCGAGCAGGTGCGCCAGGCCGGAGTCGCGGAACGCCTCGCGGTCGCGCTGCGGGATCGCTACCGTGGTGCCGGTCAGGAACGTGGCCGCGATGGCGCCCGGGGCCCCCGGGATGCCCGCCATCACACGCCGCCCGATGCCGTCCCGCAGCGCCTGCAGCCCGGCCGCCGGCCCCGAAGGCGGCAGCCGCTCCAGCACCACCAGCGGGTTGAGCGCGGTGCCGCCCGCCGCGATCCCGGCAAAGAACGCGTCCCGCTGCAAATCCCAGGCGCCGGGATACGCCGGCATCGCCGGCGGCCGCATCACCGCGCGCACCTGCACGCGGTCGCCCGCCGAGACCTCGGTCAGGTCGCCGCGCTTCATCCGCACGCGGACCTTGCGCGCCAGCGGCCCGCCCGCGGCGCCGCTGGCCTCGGTGGTGCGCACCCCATCCAGCACCAGGCGCCGCCCGTCCGGCAAGGTGTCCACGCCGCGCACGAGCCCGGTCATCACCACCGCCCGGCTCGGCAGCGCCTCGATCGGCAGCGCCCGCCAGGTGGCGCCCTGCGCCGAGAGAAACCCCAGCGCCGCCGCCAGCCCCGCCAGCGCCGCCGCGCGCGGCAGCGGATAGCGCCAAGCCGGGATGCAGGCCGCGACGAAGAACAGCGCCGCCGCAAGCCCGGCCCACCGGCTCGGCTCCTCGGCCAGCGCGAAATACAGCACGACGCCCCCGCCCATGAACACGGGCAGCCACGGCACGAAGCGTCCCCGCTCGCCCTCGGCCCAGGCCCGCAACGCGCCCCCGAGCCAGCCCGACCGCACCGAACCCCAAGCTGCGACCGCCTGCTGCACCGCCCCTCCGGCTATTCATCCGCGACGTCCGCCATGTTAGACGCAAACCATGCCCGCCTGCACCACGCCCGTCCGCACGCGCTTCGCCCCCAGCCCGACCGGCCTGCTCCATATCGGCAGCGCCCGCTCCGCCCTGTTCAACTACCTGTTCAGCCGCCACCACGGCGGCCAGTACCTGGTCCGGGTCGAGGACACCGACCGCGAACGCAGCACCGACGCCTTCACCGCCGCGATCCTGGAAGGCCTCGCCTGGCTCAGCCTCTCGCCCGACGAGCCCCCCGTGTTCCAGTCCACCCGCCAGCAGCGACACGCCGAAGTCGCCCGCGCCATGCTCGCCAGCGGCCACGCCTACCTCTGCTACTGCACCCCGGACGAGCTGCGCGCCATGCGCGAGCGCGCCGCCGCCGAGGGCCGCCCCCCGCGCTACGACGGCACCTGGCGCGACCGCGACCCGGCCGAGGCGCCGGCAGGCGTCCCGCCGGTGATCCGCCTCCGCGCCCCCCGCGACGGCGAGACCGTGCTCGAAGACCTCATCCAGGGCCAGGTCCGCGTCGCCAACGCCGAGCTGGACGACATGATCATCCTGCGCAGCGACGGCTCCCCCACCTACCTGCACGCCGTGGTGGTGGACGACCGCGACATGGCGATCACCCACGTGATCCGCGGCGACGACCACCTGACCAACACCTTCCGCCAAATCCAGATCTACCACGCGATGGGCTGGCCGCTGCCCCGCTTCGCCCACATGCCGCTGATCCACGGCGCGGACGGGGCGAAGCTCTCCAAGCGGCATGGCGCGGTGAACCTGCTGGACTTCCGCGACCAGGGCTACCTGCCCGAAGCCGTGTTCAACTACCTGCTGCGGCTCGGCTGGGGCCACGGCGACGCCGAGATCATCGGCCGCGACGAAGCCATCCGCCTGTTCGACCTGGACGGCGTCGGCCGCTCCGCCAGCCGCATGGACTACGCCAAGCTCACCCAGCTGAACGGCGTCTGGCTGCGCCGGGCCGACGACGACCGGCTGACCGCCGAGGTGGTGCAGCGCCTAAGCGCCGCCGGCCTGGGCGCCGCCGGGCTGGACGCCGCCGCGGCCGCGGCGCGCATCCGGATGCTGATGCCCGGGCTCAAGGAGCGCGCGAAAACCCTCGCCGAACTGGCTGAAAGCGCTGGCTTCCTGGTCCGCCGCATGCCGCTCCACTTCGAGCCCAAGGCGCAGGCGCTGCTGACCGCCGAGGCGAAAGCCATGCTGCAGCAGGTCTCCGCCGCGCTCGGCGCCACCGACTTCACCGCGCCCGCCCTCGACGCGGCGCTGCGCCAATACGCCGAGACCGCCGGGCACAAGCTGGGCCAGGTCGCGCAACCGCTGCGCGCAGCCCTGACCGGCAGCACGACCAGCCCCGGCATCGACGTGACCCTGGCCGCCCTCGGCCGCGACGAGGCGCTGGCCCGCATCCGGCACGCCGCCGCCTGATGCATTACGGCCACAAGCACCTCCTGGCGATCGAGGGCCTGCACCCGCCCGAGATCGCCCACCTGCTCGACCTGGCCGAGAGCTACGTCCTGCTCAACCGCTCCGGCAAAACCCAGCGCGACCTGCTGCGCGGGCGCACGCTCATCAACCTGTTCTTCGAGGACAGCACCCGCACCCGCACCAGCTTTGAACTGGCCGGCAAGCGGCTGGGCGCGGACGTGATCAACATGTCTGTCTCCACCAGCAGCGTGAACAAGGGCGAGACCCTGCTCGACACCGCGAGCACGCTCAACGCCATGCGCTGCGACCTGCTGGTGGTGCGGCACGACCAGTCGGGCGCGCCCAACCTGCTGGCCCAAAAAGTCTCCTCCAGCGTCATCAACGCCGGCGACGGCACCCATGAGCACCCCACCCAGGCCCTGCTCGACGCCCTCACCCTCCGCCGCCGGCGCGGCAGCCTCGAAGGCCTGCTGGTCGCCATCTGCGGCGACGTGCTGCACAGCCGCGTCGCCCGCTCCAACATCCACCTGCTGACCACCATGGGCAGCCGCGTACGCGTGATCGGCCCGCCCACTCTCATCCCCGCCGCCGCCGCCGCCCTCGGCGTCGAAGTGTTCCACGACATGGACGCCGGGCTCGCCGGCGCCGACGTGGTCATGATGCTCCGCCTGCAACGCGAACGCATGCTCCGCAGCCTGGTGCCGAGCGAGCGCGAATACTTCCGCTTCTTCGGCCTCGACCGCGCCAAGCTCGCCGGCGCCCGCAAGGACGTGCTGGTCATGCACCCCGGCCCGATGAACCGCGGCGTCGAGATCGACAGCGCCGTGGCCGACGACCCCGTGCACAGCGTCATCGGCGAGCAGGTCGAGATGGGCGTCGCCGTGCGCATGGCGGTGCTGGACGTGCTCTCGCGCCGCGGACCCCGCAATGCGTGACCTCGTCATCGAGAACGTACGCCTGATCGACCCGGCCACCGGGCTCGACCAGCACGGCGGCCTCCTGGTCCGCGGCGGCTGCATCGCCGATCTCGGCCCCAGCCTCGGCCGCCCCGACGGCGCCGAATGGCTCGATGGCGCCGGCGCCATCCTGTGCCCCGGCCTGGTCGACATGCGCGCCAGCCTCGGCGAACCCGGCTACGAATACCGCGAAACCGTCGCCAGCGCCGCCCGCGCCGCCTCCTCGAGCGGCATCACCACCCTCGCTGCCCTGCCCGACAGCCGCCCGGCCATCGACGACCCCGCCCTCGTCCGCCTCATGCGCAGCCGCGGCGAGGAGACCGGCGCCCTCACCGTGCTGCCCTATGCCGCCGTCACCCGCGGCTGCCGCGGCGAGGAGATGGCCGAGATCGGCCTGCTGCGCGAAGCCGGCGCCGTCGCCTTCACCGACGGGCAGCGCGCCATCGGCGACGCCCGCATGATGCGCCTCGCCCTCTCCTACGCCCGCGGCTTCGGCGCGCTCATCATCCAGCACCCGGAAGACCCGGCGCTCGCCGCCGGCGGCGCCGCCACCGAAGGCGAGCAGGCCACCCGCCTGGGCCTGCCCGGCATCCCCGCCGCCGCCGAAGCCATCCTGGTGGCCCGCGACATCCGCTTGGCGCAGCTGACCGGCGGCCTGCTGCACCTGGCGCACGTCTCCACGGCCGAAGCGCTGACGCTGATCCGCCGCGCCAAGGCCGACGGCATCCAGATCACCTGCGACACCGCGCCGCCCTATTTCGACCTGAACGAGACCGCGATCGGCGACTTCCGCACCTACGCCAAGCTCTCGCCCCCGCTGCGGCCGGAAGCCGACCGGCTCGCCGTCTGCGCCGCCCTGGCCGACGGCACCATCGACGCCGTGGCCTCCGACCACCAGCCGCGCGACGCCGACGACAAGCGCCTGCCCTTCGCCCTCGCCTCGCCCGGCGGTGCGGGCCTCGCGACCCTGCTCGGCGTCACCCTCGCCCAGGTCCACGGCAACGGCCTGCCGCTCATGCGGGCGCTCGAGCTGCTCACCTCCGGCCCGGCCACCCTGCTCGGCGCGCAAGCCGGGCGCCTCGCCCGCGGCGCCACGGCCGACCTGTGCCTGTTCGACCTCGAACGCGCCTGGAAGGTCGAGGCCGGGCAGCTCGCCGGCAAGGCGCGCAACACGCCCTTCGACGGCAGGGCGCTGGAAGGCCGCGTGGTCGGCACCTGGAAAGCCGGCCGCCGGGTATTCGGATGAACACTCTCGCCGCCATCCTCGCCGGCTACCTGCTCGGCTCCATCCCCTTCGGCCTGATCCTGACCCGCCTGGCCGGGCTGGGCGACATCCGCGCGGTCGGCTCCGGCAACATCGGCGCCACCAACGTGCTGCGCACCGGCCGCAAGGACATTGCCGCGCTGACCGTGCTGCTCGATGCGGCCAAGGGCGCGGCGGCGGTGCTGGCCTTCGCGCCCTGGGGCCTGGCCGGGCTCGCCGGGGTGGCGGCCGTCGCCGGCCATTGCACCTCGCCCTGGGTGGGCTTCCGCGGCGGCAAGGGGGTGGCAACCGGACTGGCCGTCATCCTCGCCTGGTCGCCGCTGGTGGGCCTGGCCTGCTGCGCGGCATGGCTGGCGACGGCGTACCTTTCCAAGCGCTCCAGCCTCGCCTCCCTGCTCGCCATCGGCCTCGCGCCGGTCCTCCTGTTCGCCGTGACCGGATGGCCGGCCGCCCTGGCCGGCCTGGCCCTCGCCGCCATCGTCTTCGTCAGGCACCACGGCAACATCGGCCGCCTGCTCGCCGGCACCGAGCCGCGGATCGGCCAAGGCCGGTGACGGGCGTTTGCCGGTGATGGGCGTTTGCCGGTGATGGGCGCATGACGCCCCAGGCGCTGCGCGACCATCTCCGCCTCGCCCGCACCGACGGCGTCGGCCCCGTCACCTACCGCCGCCTGCTTCGCCGCTTCCCCACCGCCGCCGAGGCCATCGCGGCCCTGCCCGGCCTCGCCCGCGCCGGCGGGCGCACCACCCCGCTCCGCATCCGCGCGCCCGGCGAGGCCGACCGCGAGCTGGACCAGCTGCACCAGGCCGGCGGCCGCTTTGTCGTGCTGGACGGGCCGGACTACCCGTCCATGCTCGCTTTGATGGACGTGGCCCCGCCGGTGCTGGCCGTGCTGGGCGACGTGGCCGCGCTCAACGCCCGCGCCGTGGCCCTGGTGGGCGCGCGCAACGCGTCGACCAACGGGCAGCGCATGGCGGAGCTGCTGGCCGCCGACCTCGCCGCCGCCGGGCTGGTCGTGGTCTCCGGCATGGCGCGCGGCATCGACACCGCCGCCCATGAGGGCGCGCTGCGCACCGGCCGCACCGTGGCCGCGGTGGCCGGCGGCGTGGATGTGGCCTACCCGCCGGAGAACGAGGACCTGCAGCGCAGGGTGGCCGAGGGCGGCGCGGTGGTGGCCGAAGCGCCCTTCGGCACGCCGCCGCAGGCCAGGCACTTCCCCCGCCGCAACCGCGTGATCGCCGGCCTCGCGCTGGGCGTCGTCGTGGTCGAGGCCGCGCCCCGCTCCGGCAGCCTGATCACCGCCCGGGTGGCAACCGAGGAACACCGGGAGCTGTTCGCGGTGCCGGGCTCCCCGCTCGACCCGCGCTGCCGCGGCTCCAACGACCTGATCCGGGCCGGCGCGCACCTGACCGAGAGCGCCGCCGACGTGCTGGCCAACCTGCCCGACCATCCCACCCGCCAGGGGCTGGGCCGCTCGCCGCTGTTCGCGCGCGGGGCGCCGCCGGGCCTGGCCGAACCGCCCGACGAATACCAGGACAGCGTCGCCGACCCCGGCCCTGGCCCGCCGCCGCGTGCTCGAATCGCTCGGCCACGACCCCACACCGGTTGACGATCTGGTGCGGCGCTGCCAGTTGTCCGCATCGGCAGTGGTCGTGGCGCTCCTGGAATTGGAGCTCGGCGGCCGCTTGGAGATGCTGCCAGGCAACAAGGCCTGCCTGATCGGATGAGGGGACACGCGCCGCGGCGTCGCCATATAAGGATGCCATGACCGACGTCGTCGTCGTCGAATCGCCTGCCAAGGCCAAGACCATCAACAAATACCTGGGCGGCGGCTACACCGTGCTCGCCAGCTTCGGCCATGTGCGCGACCTGCCGCCCAAGGACGGCAGCGTGCGGCCGGAGGAGAACTTCGCCATGGATTGGGCCGCCGACGAGCGCGGCAACCGCCAGGTGACGGCGATCGCCAAAGCCGTCAAAGGCGCCGGCACCCTGTATCTCGCCACCGACCCCGACCGCGAGGGCGAGGCCATCAGTTGGCACGTGCGCGCCATGCTGGAGGAGAAGCGGGCGCTGCAGGGCGTGAACGTCAAGCGGATCACCTTCAACGAGATCACCAAATCCGCCATCGCCTACGCCATCGAGCATCCGCGCGAGCTGGACCAGCCGCTGATCGAGGCCTACCTCGCCCGGCGCGCGCTCGACTACCTGGTGGGCTTCACCCTCTCGCCCGTGCTGTGGCGCAAACTGCCCGGCAGCCGCAGCGCCGGGCGGGTGCAGTCCGTGGCGCTGCGCCTGGTCTGCGAGCGGGAAGCCGAGATCGGGGCGTTCCGGCCGCGCGAATACTGGACCGTCGAGGCGCATTTCCGCACCCCCGCCGGGGCCCCGTTCACGGCGCGGCTCACCCACCTCGACGGCAAGCGCCTCGACCAGTTCGACCTGAACAACGCCACCCCCGCCGCCGCCGCCCGCGCCGCCGTCGAAGCCGGCGCATTCAGCGTCGCCAGCGTCGACCGCCGGCGGGTCAAGCGGCACCCGCCCGCGCCCTTCACCACCTCCACCTTGCAGCAGGAGGCCAGCCGCAAGCTCGGCATGGGCGCGCAGGCCACGATGCGCTGCGCCCAGCAGCTCTACGAGGGCGTGGAGCTGGATGGCGAGACCACCGGGCTCATCACCTACATGCGGACCGACGGCGTGCAGATGGCCCGCGAAGCCACGCTGGCGATCCGCGACCACGTCTCCACCGCCTACGGCTCAAGCTACATCCCGGCTGCCCCGCGCGAATACACCAGCAAGGCCAAGAACGCCCAGGAGGCGCACGAGGCGGTCCGCCCCACCGACGTCGCCCGCACGCCGGAGAGCGTGGCCCGCTACCTCAACGACGAACAGCGCCGGCTCTACGAACTGGTCTGGAAACGCGCGGTCGCAAGCCAGATGCAGTCAGCCGAGCTGGACCAGGTCGCCGTGGACGTCGCCAACGCCCGCACCCGCATGCGCGCCAATGGCTCGATCATCGCCTTCGACGGCTACCTCAAGCTGTATCGCGAGGACGTGGACGATGCGCCGGACGGGACGGCGGACGCGGCCGCCGACGACAGCCGCATGCTGCCGCCGATGCACGAGCGGGACCCCCTGGCCCGCGATCGCACCAGCGCCGACCAGCACTTTACCCAGCCGCCGCCGCGCTACTCCGAGGCGAGCCTGGTCAAGAAGATGGAGGAGCTCGGCATCGGCCGCCCCAGCACCTACGCCAGCATCCTGACCGTGCTGCGCGACCGCAACTACGTGCGCATGGAGAACAAGCGCTTCGTCCCCGAAGATCGCGGCCGCCTGGTGACCGCTTTCCTGACCAGCTTCTTCGAACGCTACGTCGACCCCGGCTTCACCGCCTCGCTCGAGGAGCAACTGGACGACATCTCCGGCGGCCGCAGGGACTGGCGCGCCGTCATGCAGGCCTTCTGGGACCAGTTCTCCAAGGCCGTCGAGCAGACCCGCGACCTCAAGATCACCGACGTGATCGACGCGCTCGACCGCGACCTGGGCGAGCACTTCTTCCCCGCCCCGTCGGGGGGCGGAGACCCCCGGCTCTGCCCCGCCTGCCACGCCGGGCGCCTCGGCCTCAAGCTCAGCCGGCACGGCAGCTTCATCGGCTGCTCCAACTACCCCAGCTGCCAATACACGCGTCGCCTGGCGATCGAGAGCGGCGAGGACGCCGGCGAAACCCTGAAGGAGGGCAAGCGCGACCTGGGCCACCACCCGGATACCGGCGAGGCCATCACCGTCCGCCGCGGTCCCTACGGCGTCTATGTGCAGCAGGGCGAGGCGGACCCCGACGACAAGAAGCGCAAGCCGCGCCGGACCTCCTTGCCCAAGGGAGTCGAGGGCGACCAGGTGACGATCGAGCAGGCGCTCGGCCTGCTGTCGCTGCCGCGCCTGGTCGGCATCCATCCCGACCGGCAGGAGCCGATCGAGGCCGGCATCGGCCGCTTCGGCCCCTTCGTGCGCATGGGCGCCGTCTATGCCTCGCTCGACCGGGACGACGACGTGCTCGTGGTCGGCCTCAACCGGGCCGTGGACGCGCTGGCCAAGAAGCTCGACAGCGTGCGCTCGCTCGGCGCCCATCCGGCCGACAAGGAGCCGGTGATGGTGCGCAAGGGCCGCTTCGGCCCCTATGCCCAGCATGGCTCCCGGGTGGCGAACCTGCCGCGCGACATGGCCATGGAGGACATGACGCTCGAGGACGCGGTGGCCCTGCTGGCTGAGCGCGGCAAGGCGTTGAAGCCCAAGCCGGGGCAGAAGAAGAAAGCCGCCGTCAAGCCGGGGGTCAAGCCGGCGGCTAAGCCGGCGGCCAAAAAAGCGCCCCCGAAAGCCGCGGCCAAACGCAAACCCGCAGCCGCCGCCCGCAAGGCGGGATAGCGTGGCCCGGCGGCCCCGCGGTCTGCCAAGCCGGGAGGCCGTCCGCGCCTTCATCGCCGCCGCACCCGGCCGCATGGGCAAGCGCGAGGTCGCCCGGAAATTCGGCGTCGGCCCCGAACTGAAAGCCGATCTGCGCGCTTTGTTGAACGGGCTCAGCACGGAGGGCGCCATCGCTCCTGCCGGACATCGCCGCTTCACCCCGCCCGGCCGCATGCCGGATCCAGTGACCGGCCGTCTGCCAGATCCAGTGACCGGCCGCCTGGCCGATCCAGTGACCGGCCGCCTGGCCGACGCGGTGGTGGTGCGCGTGACCGGCACCGACCCGGACGGCGACGCCGTCGCCCGCCCGGTGGACTGGACCGGACAAGGGCCGCCCCCCATTGTGCTGATGCGCCCGGAACGCCGCGACAGCCCGGCACTCGCGCCCGGCGAGCGTGTGCTGGCCCGCCTCTCCCCGATCGGCGGCGGCAAATACGAAGGCCGCACCATCCGCCGCCTCTCCGACGAGCCCGGCCGCATCCTCGGCGTGTTCCGCCCGGCCCCGCCCGCACGCCCGGAAGCCGGCGGCCGGCTTTCCCCCACCGACCGCCGCGCCAAGGCGGAGTGGCGCATCCCGGCCGGCGAGGACGGCGGCGCCGAGGCCGACGAGATCGTCGTCGCCACCCCCCTGCCCCATGCCGGCCTCGGCCTGAAGCCCGCCCGCATCACCGAGCGGCTCGGCCGCATGGGCGACGCCCGCGCCGTCAGCCTCATCTGCATCCACGGCCACGGCATCCCGCAGGAGTTCCCGCCCGAAGCCCTCGAAGCCGCCGGCCGCGCCCGCGCCGTGCCGCTCGGCAAGCGCGAGGACCTCCGCGCGCTGCCGCTCGTCACCATCGACGGCGAGGACGCGCGCGACTTCGACGACGCGGTGTTCGCCGAACCCGACGGCGCCGGCTTCCGCCTGGTCGTCGCCATCGCCGACGTCGCCCACTACGTCCGCCCCGGCCTGCCGCTCGACCGCGCCGCCCGCACCCGCGGCAACAGCGTCTACTTCCCCGACCGCGTCGTGCCCATGCTGCCCGAGGCCCTCTCCAACGGCTGGTGCAGCCTGCGCCCGGCCGAGGAGCGCGGCTGCCTGTTCGTCGAAATGCGGGTCGACGCTGCCGGCCGCAAGACCGCGCACCGCTTCGGCCGCGGCCTCATGCGCAGCGCCGCCCGGCTGACGTACGCCCAGGTGCAGCAAGCATCCGACGCCGGCGGCGACCTCGGCCTCGGCGGCGGCCTGGCCGCGCTCTACGCCGCCTTCCACGCCCTGCTCGGCGCCCGCCAGGCCCGCGGCACGCTCGACCTCGACCTGCCGGAACGCCAGGTCGTGCTCAAGGAGGGCAAGGTCGAAGCCATCCTGCCCCGGCCGCGGCTGGATAGCCACCGGCTGATCGAGGAGTTCATGATCCTCGCCAACGTTGCCGCCGCCGAGGAGCTGGAGCGGCTGCACGCCCCCTGCATGTACCGCGTCCACGCGCCGCCCTCCGAGGAGAAGCTGGCCTCGCTGCGGACCTTCCTGCACGGGCTGGGCATCAGCCTGCCGCCCGGCAACGAGCTCCACCCGCGCGACCTCGACCGCGTGCTGCAGAAGGTGGCCGGCACCGAGCAGGCGCCGCTGGTCAACGAGGTGGTGCTGCGCAGCCAGAGCCAGGCCGCCTACAGCCCCGACAACATCGGTCATTTCGGCCTGGCCCTGCCGCGCTACGCCCACTTCACCAGCCCGATCCGCCGCTATGCCGACCTGCTGGTCCATCGCGCCCTCGTCTCCGGCCTGAAGCTCGGCCCGGGCGGGCTCGAGCCGGGTGCGGGCGCCGCCTTCCCGGACACGGCCGAGCACATCAGCGCCACCGAGCGCCGCGCCGCCCTGGCCGAGCGCGAGGCGATCGACCGCTACCTCGCCGCCTACATGGCCGACAAGGTCGGCGCAACCTTCCCCGCCCGCGTCTCCGGCGTGCAGCGCTTCGGCCTGTTCGTCACCCTGCGCGAAACCGGCGCCAGCGGCCTGGTGCCCATGAACGCCCTGCCCGACGACTACTGGCTCTTCGAGGAAGCGACGCAGTCCCTCTCCGGGCGGCGCACCCGCATGACCTACCGCCTGGCCCAGGACGTGGAGGTGCGCCTCGCCGAGGCCAGCCCGCTGACCGGGGGCATGATCTTCCAGATGGTCTCCCCCGCCCAAGCTCCGGCGCAACAGGCCGCGCGGACCCGGCGCCGATGAGGTCCGCGCTGACCCTGCTGGTGGTCCTGCTCGCCGGCCCCGCTTTCGCCGGCCCCGCTTTCGCTGCCCCCGCCTTCGCCGGCCCCGGCCGGGACCGCTTCTCGGCCGAGTTCGCCGGCCCCGTCTTCACCGCGGCGCTGCAGTTCATCGCCCCCCGCGCGCTCGAGGGCGTCAGCATCCAGCAGCTCGCGCTCTGGGGCCTGCGCGGCGTGACCACGCTCGACCCCGTGCTGCTGCCCGAGTTGCGGGATGGCGTCGTCGCGCTCCGCCGCGGCGGCGCCGTGCTGTTCCAGCACGCCGCTCCGGCCGAAGGCGACGCGGCCGCCTGGGGCGCGCTGGCCTCCGACCTCGCCGCCACCGCCTGGGCCGCCTCGACCGCCATGCAGGCCGAAGGCAGCCAAGCGGTGATAACCAGCTTCTTCGACGAGCTGTTCAACCATCTCGACCCCTACTCGCGCTACGTGCCGCCAGGAGCCGCCGACCAGAACCGCGCCCGCCGCTCCGGCGAGGCCGGCGCCGGCCTGCAGGTCGGCCGGGTGGGCCAGGCCTTCGTGGTGCAGGGCGTGAACGCCGACGGACCCGGCGCCGAAGCCGGCATCCGCATCGGCGACCAGATCACCGCCGTGGACGACCAGCCGACCCGGGGCGAGGACCTGCCGACCGTGCTCGGCTGGATCTCGGGCCTGGAAGGCACCGATCTCAGCCTGACCGTGCGCAGCCGCAACGGCCGGGTGCGCACGGTCGAGATCGAGCGCGCGGTGCTGCCGCCGGAAACCGTGTTCACGTCTCGGAGCGGCGACACCTTGGTCATCCGCATCGCCGGCTTCAGCAGCGACACCGACCAGCGCCTGTCGCGGGACCTCGACCGCGCTTTGCCCCGCGCCGGCGGTGCCGGCCTGCCCCGCGCCGGCGGCGCCGACCTACGCGGCCTGGTGATCGACCTGCGCGGCAACCGCGGCGGCCTGCTGCGCCAGGCGGTGGCGGCCACCGACCTGTTCCTGACGGCGGGGATCATCGCCACCACGGCCGGCCGCAACCCGCAGGCCGCCCACGAGTGGCAGGCCGGGCGGGGCGACGTCGCGCAGGGCCGCCCGCTGGTCGTGCTGGTGGACGGCCGCTCCGCCAGCGCCGCCGAGATCATGGCCGCCGCCCTCGCCGACCAAGGCCGCGGCGTCGTGGTCGGCAGCTCCACCCTGGGCAAGGGGCTGGTGCAGACCATCGTGACCCTGCCGGACGGGGGCGAGCTGTTCGTCTCCTGGAGCCGCGTGCTGGCGCCCCGCGGCTGGCCAATCCAGGGGCTGGGCGTCCTGCCCCAAATCTGCACCAGCCTGGGCGCCGACCAGCTCGCCCAGCAGCTCGCCAGCCTCGAACGCGGCGCGTCGCGCCTCGCCGCCGCGCTGGCCCGCCACCGCGCCGCGCGCGCGCCCCTGCCCACGGCGGAGATCATCGAGCAGCGCAACGCCTGCCCGGCGGCCGAGGGCCGCGATGCCGACCTCGCCACCGCGCGCTACTTGATCGCCCACCCCGTCGCCTACGCCGCCGCGCGACTGAGCCCCCCGTAACCCCTTGACCCCGGTCGAGGTAACCCCTTGACCCCGATCGAGCGGGTGAGCATGTTCCCCCGCTCGATCCCAATCCGAAGGTAAGGCTATGGCCAAGAACAACACCGTGCAGATCAAGCTCGTCTCCACCGCGGACACCGGCTACTTCTACGTCACCAAGAAGAACGCCCGCACCACCACCGGCAAGCTCGAGTTGCGGAAATACGACCCGGTGGCGCGCAAGCACGTCGCCTTCAAGGAAGCCAAGATCAAGTAGCCACCGCGGCGCCTCAGCGCGCCGCGAACTGCGTCTTGCCGAACATGTTCTCGCGCCAAGCGTCGGTCACGGCGCCGCTGCGCTGGCTTTCCGACAGCACCTCGACCCCGCGCTGCACCGCCGGCCGCGCGGCAATGGTGGCGTGCCAGCGCTGAACGGCCGGGTAGTCGGCCAGCTCGATGCCCCGCCGTTGCGGGTTCCGCACCCAGGGGAACGTCGCGATATCAGCGATGGTGTACTCCGGACCCGCCAGGAAGGCGCTCTCGGACAGGCGCTTGTCCAGCACGCGGTGCAGGCGCCTGACCTCGTTGCCGTAGCGCTCGATCGCATAGGGCAGCTTCTCTGGCGCATAAGCGGCAAAGTGGTTGTATTGGCCGAACATCGGCCCCACGCCGCCCATCTGGAACATCAGCCATTGCAGGCAGGCGAGCCGGGCCGCCGGGTCGGCCGGAATGAGCCGGCCAGCCTTCTCCGCCAGATAGATCAGGATCGCGCCCGATTCGAACAAAGTGACCGGCATACCCCCGGAGCCATCGGGGTCGATGATCGCGGGGATGCGGTGGTTGGGGGTGATGGCCAGGAACTCCGGCTTGAACTGGTCCCCCGCCCCGATATCGACCGGCACCACCCGGTAGGGCAAACCCAACTCCTCCAATGCGATATGCACCTTGTGGCCGTTCGGCGTCGGCCAAGTCCAAACCTCGATCATCGGCGGCTCCTCTTGCAGCCCCAATCGATAATGTGATCCCAAGTCCTCGTCCACCGCCGCCTTTAACCCCGCCGTAACCTTTGTCGCGCATTTTGGGACACATACCGCCAAGCGAGACGGACCCATGCTTTCCGGCACGATCAGCTACCACAGCCCATTCAATCCCCGCCCGCCGGTTCCCGGCCCTCGCCGCCTCGAGGCCGAAATGCGCAAGGCGCTCGCCGCCGGCGCGTTCGCCCTCCACTATCAGCCCCGCCTGGACCTCGCCACCGGCGCCGTCCGCGGCTGCGAGGCCCTGCTGCGCTGGCCCGCCCGCAAGCGCCACATGCTGCCGCCCAGCGTCCTCATCCTCGCCGCCGAGCGGAGCACCCTGATCTGCGACCTCGGCGCCTGGGTGCTGGCCGAAGCCTGCACCGAGGCCCGCCGCTGGGGCGGCACCCAGGTCTCGGTCAACGTCTCCGGCCGCCAGCTCCAGTCCGGCGTGCTGCCGTCCCAGCTCGCCGAGGCGCTCGACCGCTCCGGCCTGCCGCCCGAACGCCTGGAACTCGAGCTGAACGAGGCCGCGCTGGCCGATGACAGCATCGACACCCTGCTCGCCCTCTCCGCCGTCCGCGACCTCGGCGTCGGCCTCGCCCTCGACAATTTCGGCACCGGCTGGGCCAGCCTCGCCATGCTGAAGCGCCTGCCGCTCACCACCCTGAAGCTGGACCGCTCGCTCGTGCGCGGCCTGCCCGACAGCCGCGAGGACGCCGCCCTCGTTCGCGCGATGATCCGGGCCGCCCACGTCCTCGGCCTCGGTGTCGTGGCCGGGGGGATCGAGACCGAGGCGCAGCGGGCCTACCTCGCCGCACTCGGCTGCGACCAGGGCCAGGGCTACCTATTCAACCACCCGCTGCCGGCCGAGCGGGTCCGCCCAGTCGCATTACAGCCGGTCGCAGTGCAGCCTGTCGCAGTGCAGCAGGATACCGCTTGCGGCGCCCCGCGCTCTGCGCCAGCGTCGGCCCATGACCGCCACACCCCAACCCGCCACACCCCAACCCGCCACACCCCAACCCGCCACACCCCAACCCGCCATCCCCAACCCTGCCCTTATCGAGGCTGAGATCATCGCGCTGACCCAGGCGCGCGGCCCCGACAAGTCCATCTGCCCCAGCGAGGTCGCCCGCGCCCTGCTGCCGGCGTGGCAGTCCCTGATGACCCCGGTCCGCCAAGCCGCGTCGCGGCTGGCGCTGGCCGGACGCATCGAGATTCTGCGCAAGGGCCGGCCCGTCGACCCCCAGGGCATCAAGGGCGTCAAGGGCGTAATCCGGCTCCGCACCGTCCGGGACGCCGGCTGATGCAAGCCTTAAAATCCGTCCTGGCCGACGCCTGGCGGCTCGCCATCCCCTATTTCCGCTCCGAAGAGCGATGGAGCGCCCGGCTGCTGCTGGCCTCCATCATCGCTCTCAACCTGTCCCTCGTCGGCATGACCGTCGTGCTGAACTACTGGAACGGCGCCTTCTACGACAGCCTGCAGAACAAGGACTGGACGTCGTTCATCAACCTGCTGCTGTTCTACCGCTCGGGCGAGGCCGGATTCATGCCGGGTTTCGTCGCCATCGCCGCCGTCTACATCCCGGTCGCGATCTACCGCACCTACCTGAACCAATGGCTGCAAATCCGCTGGCGCCGCTGGATGACCGACCGGCTGCTCGCCGACTGGATGGCAGACCGCGCCTACTACACGCTCAGCCTCACCCGCGGCGCCGCCGACCACGGCTCCGACAATCCGGACCAGCGCATCGCCGAGGACCTCCGCAGCTTCGTCGAGGACACGCTGCGGCTCGGGCTCGGCCTACTGTCCAACATCGTTAGCCTGTTCAACTTCGCGCTAATCCTCTGGACCCTGTCCGGCGCCTTCACCCTGTTCGGCATCAGCATCCCCGGCTACATGCTGTGGGCGGCGATCCTTTACGCCATCGTCGGCAGCATCCTCACCCACAAGGTCGGCCGCCCCCTGGCCGCGCTGGAGTTCGGCCAGCAAAAGGCCGAGGCCGACTTCCGCTACGCACTGGTCCGCGTCCGCGACAACACCGAGGGCGTGGCCCTCTACGGCGGCGAGCGCGAGGAAAGCCGCTTCCTGCTGGACCGCTTCGTCGCCGTCATCGCCAACTTCCGCCGCATCATGACCCGGCAGAAATGGCTGAACGCCCTGATCGCGGGCTACGAACAGCTCGCCGCCATCTTCCCCATCGTGGTCGCCGCCCCCCGCTACTTCGCCGGCGAGATCGCCCTCGGCGGCCTCACCCGCACGGCCGGCGCCTTCGCCCGCGTGCAGAATGCCCTCTCCTGGTTCGTCGAGTCCTACGCCGCCCTCGCCTCCTGGCGCGCCACGGTCGACCGCCTGGCCGGCTTTCACCGCGCCATCGCCACCGCCCGGGCCCTCGCCGGCAAGGGCGTGCAGCTGCGCCCCGCCACCGGTGACAGCCTGCGTCTGACTGACCTCGCGCTCGCTTTGCCGGACGGCGCGCGGCTGATCGATGGCGGGCTGATCGAGTTCCGCCGCGGCCAGTCGGTCGCCATCTCCGGCCGCTCCGGCACCGGCAAATCCACCCTGTTCCGCGCCATCGCCGGCATCTGGCCCTTCGGCGCCGGCGCCGTCGAACGCCCGCCCGGCCGCTACCTGTTCCTGCCGCAGCGCCCTTACATCCCGCTCGGCAGCTTGCGCCACGCCCTCACCTACCCCGCCTCCCCCGGCAACGTGCCCGAATCGGCCATCCACGCCGCCCTCGCCACCACCGGCCTCGGGGCGCTCGAGCCTGAGCTGGACCAGGATCAGCCCTGGGGCCAGCGCCTCTCCGGCGGCGAGCAGCAGCGCCTGGCCATCGCCCGCGCGCTGCTGCTCAAGCCGGACTGGCTGTTCCTCGACGAAGCCACCGCAAGCCTCGACCCCGAAGCCGAGGCCGACCTCTATCACGCCATCCGCACGCAACTGCCCGAAACCACCGTGATCTCCATCGCCCATCGCCCCGCCGTCGCCCAGTTGCACGATCAGGCGCGGGTCTTCCGGCGCGAGCCCGGCGCCGCCGGCCGGGTCGAGCCGCTTCAGCCCGCCACGATGGCCAGCACCGCCCTGCCGTAACGCTCCAGCTTCGAGGCGCCGACGCCCCGCAGCACGCCAAGCTGATCGAGCGTCGCCGGCTTGGCGGCGGCGATCTCCCGCAGCACGCTGTCATGGAAAATGACATAGGGCGGCACCGATTGCGTCCGCGCCTCCCCCGCCCGCCACTGCCGCAGGCTTTCGAACACCGGCCCTCCATCGCCCGCCGCGACCGGCGCCGCCCGCTCCCGCCGCGCCGCCGCCGGCCGCTTGGCCTCCTCCCGCAGCATCACCTTGGCCTCGTTGCGCAGAATCGGGCGCGCCTGGTCCGGCACCAGCGACAGGCTGGCGAACTCGCCGCTGCCCGTCTCCAGCGCGCCTCGGGCGATCAACTGCCGGATCACCGCCCGCCAGAACCCCGGCGTCCCGTCCGCCCCCACCCCATAGGTCGGCAGCTTGTCGTGCCGGTGCTTCAGCACCATCGGCGTCTCCTGCCCGCGCAGCACGGCGACGATATGCAGCGCGCCGAACATTTGCCCCGTGCGGTAAATCGCCGACAGCACCTTCTGCGCCGCCACCGTGCCGTCGAATAGCCCGACCGGCGCGACGCAGTTGTCGCAATGCCCGCAATTTGTCCCCAACTCCTCGCCGAAACAGGCCAGCAGCGCGCGCGTGCGGCACGCCGTGGTCTCGGTCAGCGTGATCATGGCTTCCAGCC
>JAABUK010000596.1_pt1 | contig 74319 bp, 64 predicted proteins | sample 5559141 | NCBI WGS metagenome assembly JAABUK01 (sample SAMN10711869, study PRJNA513367) | rock metagenome | isolation source: Antarctica rocks | place: Antarctica: Victoria Land, Pudding Butte nord | collected 2016-01-03
TCTCGTTCTCAGGAGGAACACCATGCGACATAACCCACGATTCATCACTCTCAAGCGGCTGCCTCTGCTGGCGGCTGTGCTGGCTGCTCCGCTGGCTGGCCCGCTCGTCACCTCGGCTCAGGCCGACCCGCCCGATCACGCCCCGGCTTACGGCTATTACGGCAAGAAAAATAAGGGGCAACACGGCCACGGCGGTCAGCGTGGCCGCCACGACCGCCGCAGCGACGATGAAAACGGCGCGGACGACAACGGCTCTGGCGACGACAGCGGCAACGGCAACGACAACGGCGACCCCAACCCCGGCCCCGGCAACGGCGGCTACAATGGCGGCTATGACGGCTCGGGCACCCGCCAGCGGCGTAGCTTCGAGGGCGTGGTGACGCGCGACCTGGGCGGCGACCGCTTCGAGATGCGCGCCGGCGACAACAGCGTCTTCACCGTCCGCGCGCAGCAGGGCGAGCCGCAGCGCCTCAGCGCCGGCGACCGCGTGCGCGTCGAGGGCTACTTCCGCAACGTGCGCGACGACAACCGCAGCTCCAACGACGACGCCCGCGCCGACTTCGTGGCCCAGAGCGTGCAGATTCTCTCGGACACCAACGGCGGAGACATCTACGGCGGCAACTACGGCAGCGGGTACGGAATCGCGCGCCACGTCTCGTTCCCGGCCACGGTACTCAACCGCGACGGCTCGCGCAGCCTGACAGTGCGCGGCGACAACGGGCGCACCTACACCGTCGAGACGCGCTCCAACACCGTGCGCGTCAATGACGGCGACCGCGTGCGCGTTGAGGGCACCTCGCGCAGCGGCGTGGTCACCAACGCCCGCGTCGTGCTGCTGCAAAACACCGACAACCCGATCTACAACGCCACCGGCTCCAGCTTCCTGGGCCGCGTCACGCGCGTGGACAGCCGCCGCAACCTGGTCACGGTGCGCGAAGACGGCACGGGCCGCACCTTCACCTTCCACCCGCACCGGGCCGCCGCTTTCTTCGTGGGAGGCCGCGTGCGGGGCACGCTGAGCAGCCGCGACGGGCGCAGCGTGCTGACCCAGGTCACACGCCTGTAAATTCTGCTCAAGCCGAACCCGGAGGCTCAAGTACTTGCTGCGGCAAGTACTTGAGCCTTTGCTTTGGCTTCTGCTGAGTGCCGGGCGGCTGGATTGTTTAAACTGCGCGCGATGATGAATTCGGACACCAAAGTGCAAATACTTGTAACCGGAGGCGCGGGGTTCATCGGCTCGAACTTCGTGCGCCTGGCCCGCCGCGAGCGCCCCGAGTGGGGCGTCACCGTGCTCGACAAGCTCACCTATGCCGGGCGCCGCGCGAACCTCGAAGGGCTCGATGGCATCCGCTTCGTGCACGGCGACATCTGCGACGAAAAAGCCGTCGCGCAGGCCATGCAAGGCGCGACCCACGTCTTCAACTTCGCCGCCGAATCGCACGTGGACCGCTCGCTGATGGGCGGCCAGACGCACGCCGGAGCCTTCGTGCAAACCGACGTGTACGGCGTCTACGTCCTCGTCGAGGAGGCCAAGAGGCAGGGCGTGCAGAAGTTCGTGCAGATATCGACCGACGAGGTGTACGGCGATGTCGAGACGGGTTACTCGGTCGAAACCGACCCGCTGCAGCCGCGCTCGCCGTACTCGGCTTCCAAAGCCGGGGGCGAGATGCTGGCGCAATCCTACTTCGTCTCGCACGGCCTGCCTGTTGTCACCACGCGCGGCTCCAACACCTTCGGGCCTTTTCAGTATCCCGAGAAGCTGCTGCCGCTCTTTGTTACGAACGCGCTCGATGGCAAGAAGCTGCCCTTGTATGGCGACGGCTTGCAGAAGCGCGACTGGCTCTTTGTGGAGGACCACGCGCGCGGCATCTTGATCGCGGGCGAGCGCGGCGCGGCGGGCGAGGCGTACAACATCGGCGGCGGCAACGAGAAGACCAACCGCGAGATCACGGGCCTCATCCTGCAAGTACTTGGGCTGGACGAGTCGTTGATCCGCCACGTCGAGGATCGGCCCGGCCACGACAGGCGCTACGCTCTGGACTGCGCCAAGCTCAAGGGCATGGGCTGGCAGCCACGCCAGAGCTTTGAGGCTGCGGTGCGCTCAACGGTCGAGTGGTACCGCGACAACCAGGACTGGTGGCGCTCGATCCGCGACGGCGAGGATTACAAGGCGTATTACGAGAGCAACTACGCGCACCGCTTGCACGAGCCCACGTTGGACAGCGAGGGCGCCTGAGCCGCCGGCAAGTACTTGCCGAAGTCGAGCTGAGGCGAGTAGAATAGAGGAACTTCAACGGCTGCAAGGCCGTTGAGAGAGTTGTTTTGGGGGCGACAGGTTTCGACGTGGAGCCTGAAGGCCAGGGTTGCAGGCCGAGTTGCTCAGACTCGTAAAACGGGGCAAAAAACATAACTGCCAACAACAACCAGCAACAGCTGGCTCTGGCCGCCTAAGGGCGTCCATGCTCAGGGAAAGTTTGCCCGCCGGCTCCTCTGAGCATCATCTTTGACGGGTGTCATCGCGCAGGTTCGTTCGCCCCGAAGCGCGGTGGCTGGCAATAATGCGAACTCGGACATTTCTACCCCAGCTGCGAGGGCGGGGATGCCTTAAATCAAAACGCAGACAAGCCTGTAGACGCCTTTGCTGTTCACTTTGCGGACGCGAGTTCAATTCTCGCCGCCTCCACCAAAGCCGCACCAACTCAAGCCCCGCTGCAAGTACTTCAAGTACTTGCAGCGGGGCTCGTGCTTTGTGATGGCTCAAGTCAACTTCTCACTGAGGAACATAGCAGTCATTTATATTGATGGGCAAAAGTTACCTTATGGCATCCGCGCCTTATTTCAATAAGGCGCGGTGCGGTTCATAATCAAGGCGGTGAAGAGTTAGGTAGGAGGTTCGATGAAGCTTCGAGTTTCTCCCCGCAACGTGCTGGCCGCCTTGGTGCTGGCGACGCCCTTGGCCCTGCTCCCCCAGTGGACGCAGGCGCAAAACGACCCACCCGCAACCGCAGCGCAAGAGCCACAAGAGCCTGCGGCGACCGATACGGAGGCGAAGGACGAGGGTTACAACAGCCAGCAGCCTCCAGGCGTGGAGGTTGTGGGAACCGTGAGCGGCCCCTTCCGCACAGCATCCGGCGTGCTAATCTCAGAGTCGCTGGACATCAACGACACGGCGGGCTACGTTCCAGTAGCGAGCGGCATCTACAGCCTCGACATCGTCGTGCGCAGCCGCAAGGCCAAAATCTACGGAATCCAGTTCGGGAAATCAGAGAAAAACGCCAACCTGAGCGTGATTTGCGACAAGCCAGCGCACTCCCTGCGTCTGGTGGGTACCGCGCCTGGCGATATCTTCAGCTGGGGCTCCAACTATAAAGGAGTCGCGCCCAGAATCCACTGGGCGGTGCAGACAGAACTGCACGAAGTTGGTCGTGCGGTTCAGGCCAAGACGCCCGTCATACAGGATGAAGTCACTTTCGTGGGATCTGTGACTGACCCTCTGCCGAAGCCCACGACCTTGGACATCAACGGCAAGGAGTTCGACTTCGGCGGATTGGTCTACAATCTTGATGTCACCGTTTCCGACGCTAAGAACGGTGTTCACGTCGCGAGTGTGTCAGATGCCAAAACCAACGAAGGCCTACTGACGGCGTTCAGTGACGTTCCTCAGCATACAATGCGGCTCAAGGGAGCTGTGAACGGCCAGCCTGTTATGGAGGGCTTAGCTTGGGTTGGCAGCCGCCTCCCCGCAGAGGCTGCACTCAAGGAGAACCCGGCTCCCTTCGAACAGCACCCCATCCAGTTCACGGACAACAGCAAGGAAGTCAGCTACAGCCCACAGTCCGCTGAGAAGGCTGAGGTTGACTTCATCGAGTGGCCAAGCGATTTTCCTCGGCTGCGAACAGGAAGTCATGCCTACCACGATGTGGCCGCCAAGAAGGCTCCGAGGCTTGAAGCCACTCCCAAGGCGACTCCAGCATCAACTGCTGTCGCTACGCCACAAGGTACACCCAATGCTACTCCTGGAAGCACTTCCACTCCTGGAGCTACTCCCACTCCTGGCCGCAGGCGTAGGTTCCCAAGGCTTCCAAGGATCCCCATAGAACATCCGCCAATCCGGATCAAGGACAAACAGATTGACTGTCCCAACACCCTGGTCACGGGAACCTCCAAAGAGGACGAGCCCATAGTGACAACGCAAACCGTTACGATCTGTGGTGGCTCTGCTCCTTGGGGAGGAAACGTCGGGCGTGAATACTCGATTGCCGACGCCGCGGCCAGCAGCAACGCTGATAAGTGCAGAGATTGGCGTGAAAATTCCGTCCACAGGGTCGATCTGCGTCACACGGTGGCAGAAGGAACGAAGAACGTCACCGTCACATGGACGCAGAAGGTGCTGGAGTACCCCAACGCGAAGCTCATCATCCATTGGAAGCATAAGGATGGTTCGCCCAAAGAGCCCACATCCGCTACCGTCAGCATCAAGGAGTACCTAACGCCCACGGCTGCGGACTCCGGCGGCGAGCCTTGCTCGAAGAAGCCCAAGCCAAAGCCGACTCCCAAACCAACCCCGAAGGCGACACCCAAGCCGCCTGGGCCCAAGCCGCCGCCCCGTAAGGAAGCGGCTTGGCCTCAACCGCACGCGCGCCCGGTTCGCCTGGCGCTTCCGTAACGAACACCCAAAGGGAATCGGAGCCACAAGCTCCGGTTCCCTTTGAGGTTGCTGGCCTTGCGCCCGGCAAGTACTTGCCGGAAGGAGCAGCGATGAAGTCACTTCAGCACATCAAGGGCGCGCCCCGAATCCTCGCGGCGCCGTTTATAACAGCCTTGCTCGTTCTGCCTTGCGCTCGGGCATCCGCCGCGCCGCCCGCCACGGCCCTGGGCTGGGACGCCGACAGGCAGGGGCACTTCGTGGTGTCGCAGGCGCGCGACGCACTGGGGCGGCTGTGGGTCGGCACCGAGGATCAGGGCGTGTCGTGCTACGATCCCCAAGCCCATAAATGGAAGCAGTTCACCGCTAAGGATGGCCTGGGCGATGACAACGCCTACGCCATCACGGGCGACGCCCTGGGACGCGTGTGGGTCGGCACGCTCAACCACGGCGTCAGCGTCTTCAACGGCCAGGCTTGGAAGACCTACGGCGTCCTGGAAGGGCCGCCCGGCGAGCGCATCTTCGCGCTGGCGACCTCGCCGACAGACGGCGATGTGTGGATGGCCACCAGCGGCGGCCTGGCCCGCTACTCTGTGTCGCGCGGCACCTGGACTTCGTTCGTGCACACCGGAAAAGCCTTCGAGGTCGCGGCCAAGGAGCCGCCCGCTTCGGATTTGCCCTCGAACCAAGCCAACGCGCTGGCCTTCGACACCTTCGGCAACCTCTACGTCGGCACGCAGTGCGACGGCATCGCCATCGCGCACCCGGACGACAACTACGCCTCCTGGCAGACGGTGCGCGCGCCTCAGGACCTGCCCCCGGCTCCAGGTGGCGAGGGCCTGCCTTCCAACCTGATCAACGACATCCTCGTCGCGCGCGATGGTACCATCTACGCCGCCACCGATAGCGGGCTGGCGCGCAGCCACGACGCGGGCGACAACTGGACTTACCTGCGCGGCTCGGACTGGCGAGACAAAGCCTCCAAGATGCCGCCGCCTGTCGCCACCGATGGCATCAAGAATCCCAACGGCCTATTGGCCGAAGATTACGTCACGCGCCTGGCCGAAGATGACAAGGGCCTGCTGTGGATCGGCTACCGACTCAAGGGTTACGAAGCGCGCGACGCCAAGCGCGACCGCACCTTGCTTCGCACTACGAGCCCGGCCAAAGCCGACGCCGGGAGCAACAGCCGCTCGGAGCAGCTTCCTTACGTCTCCGCCATCCTGACGCGGCGCGGCGCGATGCCTCTCATCGGCAGCTACGGCGATGGCCTGCTGGCCGCCGAATCAGCCCAAGCATCGCCTCCCGGCACGCCTGCCGACAACACGAGCCCAACGGAGCAAGCCGCCGCGCCGCAGTTACCCCTGCGCGCCGCCCCATTCCCTCGCTCGCTCCAAGCGCCCACGCTGCCCCAACTCAACGCGATGCTGGGCGAGTTGGGCAAGGTGCCCTCCTTTCAGGACGAGGACACGCAGTTGCCAAACGTCATCGCGCTGGATGAGGACTGGCGCACCCAGGGCGACTGGCGAGGCCGCTATGGGCGCTACTGGATGGACTTGATGGCGCTGTGCTCGCCCGAAAACTACGAGTGGGGCGGCGGGCCCGAGGCCATCTACCACGACCTGCGCATCGGCCCCAACAGCGCCAAGGGCGACTGGCTGCGCCACTGGATCCACTGGCTCCAGACCGACAACCCGCGCAGCCTGGAGATGCCCACCATCTACATGAACTTCTGCGTTGAGCAGAAGTGGACCACGCCCCAGCTCTACCGTCGCCAATCCGAAGTCGATGATCACGGCGAGAAATACCCGCTCAAGCTGGACGGCCCTCACGTCTACTGCACGCTGCAAGTACCTGAGGGCCTGTTCACCCTCTCGCTCTACGACTTCAACAAGGATGGGCACGATGGCGACAACCGCTTGCGCGACTACACCGTTTCGATCCGGCCCCACGACTTGAAGGCGCCGCTGGAAGACATCAGCCGCTTCAAGGCGCAGCCCGAGATCAGCCGGAGCCGCATCCAGAACTTCTGGGGCGGGCTTTACAAGCGATTCCTGGTCTACGGCCCAGCCGAGCTGACGGTTGAAATCAACCGCAACTACTCGCACAACACGCTCTTGGCTGCCGCCACGCTGGATCTGGTGGACGAGGAGCCGCTGCCCTACTTCCACACCCGCGACGAGTGGAAGAGAATCACCACCGAGCAAGAAGCCAAACGCCAAACCGTAGCCAGTGAAGCTCAGGCTCCTGAACAGCATACGGCGCGCTTCAAGGCGGGCGCCACGGAAGCCGAAGCCGCCAGCCGCCTCTTCGACGGTCTGGAGAGGATGCGCTTCTGGAACGCCGCTTGGTGGGCCACCCGTGGGCGATCTTTCTACCGCCCGCTGCTCCTGTGGCTCCAGCAGGCGCAGGCGAGCACCAAGCCTGAGGACACGCGTCAGCTCTGGGCGCGCCTGGGCACTTGCTGCTACCAACTGGGGCTCTACGGCGATTGGGAGGCGTATCAGAAGCGGCTGGGCAAGCGCACCGCCCGTGACATCGAGCTGTCGCTTCCTTACTCAGTGACAACTGAAGACACCTCGGGCAAAGGCTTCGAGTTCATCACGCGCTACCTGGCCTCCGCGCCCGCCAAGCCCAAGCCATAAGTACTTGAGCCTTAGCCACTTGCTAAAATGCTCCTCGAACTTCCGAGGAGCACTTTTTTTATGGCGCGCACGCCTTCGACCATGCTGCCGCTGGGCACCCCGGCCCCGCACTTCGCCCTGCCCGACGCTTCGAGCGGGCGCACCGTGGCCCTGAGCGAGTTCGATGGCCAGGTTCTGCTGGTTGCCTTCGTCTCGAACCACTGCCCTTACGTCAAGCACATCCTGCCCGGCTTCGTCGCGCTGGCTCACGAATATCTCGAACGCAAGGTGGCCGTCGTGATGATCTCGTCCAACGATGCCGGGGCTTATCCGGAGGACGCGCCCGAGCCGATGCAGGTGCTGGCGCGGCAGATGAACCTGCGCTTCCCCTATCTCTTCGACGAGACTCAGGCCGTCGCCAGGGAATTTCGCGCGGCTTGCACGCCCGACTTCTTCCTCTTCGACGAGGCTCACAAGCTGATCTACCGGGGCCAGATGGACGGCGCGCGCAAGAACAACGACCTGCCCGTCTCGGGCGCTGACCTGCGCGCCGCTTTGGATGCCGCGCTCGCGCACCAGCCGGTTTCGGCTGAGCAGAAGCCCAGCCTGGGCTGCAACATCAAGTGGAAGCCCGGCCACGAGCCCGATTACTTCGCCCGCCAAAACGCATGAAAGCCGATGTCCTTGTCTGTGGCGGCGGGCCCTCGGGCGTGATGGCGGCGGTGGCCGCCGCTCGCGCCGGTGCCCAAGTACTTGTGGTCGAGCGCCATCCCTTCGTCGGCGGCTCCTCGACAGCCGCGCTGGTTCATCCCTGGCTCACCTTCCACAACAAGCGCGGCCAGCAAGTGCTCGCCGGGCTGGGGCAGGAGCTGGTCTCTCGGCTGCAGGCGATGGGTGGCGCCCTGGGGCACCTGCGCGATTCGATTGGCTTTGTGCATTCGCTCACGCCCTTCGACCCCGATTTAACCAAGTGGGCCATGCAGCAGATGCTCCTCGAAAGCGGCGCTCAAGTACTTGTGGGCACCACCATCTTCGCGGTCGAAACCCACGGCCACAGCGTGCGCGCGGTTCGTGCCGTCAACAAGAGCGGCCAGGTCCGCATCGAAGCCGACCTCTTCATCGACTGCTCGGGCGACGCCGACATCGCCTTTCGTGCTGACGCTCCGCTGCAGTCGAGCCGAGCTGATGGCAAGCTCAGCACGCAGCCCATGACGATGAACCTGCGGCTCTCAGGCGTCGATTGGGCTCCGATCCGGCGCTTCATCGTGGGCAACCCCGGCGAGTTCCACCACGAGACGCTCTTCGACGAGCTGAGGCGAGGCGAGCCGCTTACTGCTGTCTCAGGTTACTTTTCGCTGTGGTGTGAGAAGGGCCGCACGCTGGGCATCCCGCGCGACAGGCTGCTGTTTTTCTCGGGCGTGCGCGGCGACGAGTGCTACGTCAACACCAGCCGCGTCACGCAGCTCGACGGCACCGACGGCGAGCAGTATTCGCAGGCCGAGCTCGAAGGCCGCCGCCAGGTTTACGCGCTGGCGGTGTGGCTGCGCGAGCACGTCGCGGGCTTCGAGAGCTCGTATATTTCGTGCGTGCCCACGCAGATCGGCGTGCGCGAGACGCGGCGCATTGTTGGAGACTACGTGCTGAACCAGGACGATGTGGTGCGCGGCTCCAGGTTCGAGGACGCCATCGCGCGCTCGGCTTACCCTGTTGACATTCACGCCCCCGCAGGCGACGGGCTGGTCACGAGCGAAGCGCCCGCAGACTTCTACGAAATCCCTTTCCGCTGCCTGCTGCCGCAAAATCTGGACAACCTGATCGTGGCGGGACGCTGCATCTCGGCCACGCACGAAGGCCACGCCTCGACTCGCCTGACGCCGACCTGCTTCGCCATGGGCCAGGCCGCGGGAGCAATGGCGGCGCTGTGCGCGCGCCACAAGAAGCGCCCGCGCGAACTGGGCTTCGGCTTGCTGCGCGCTGAGCTGAAGGCCAACGGAGCCATCCTCTGACCAAGCCACACAACTCCTCGCTCAGGCTTCGGTTGAGTTGAGTATCTCCAGCGCCAGCTTGAGAACCAGCTTGAGAAAAGGCTGCCTCTGGTGTTGTGGCGTGCCTCGCGGCGGGAGCGGCTGATGGGCCGGCGTGTACGCGAAGGCGCGGGCGAGTTAGCCGAGCTGACAAAGCCAAAGCCACCGCGAGTACTTGCGGTGGCTTTGGCTTTGGGGCGGCTAATGGTTGTGCGATTGGTTCTTGCGCTGCGGGAAGTTGCGCATCGCGGACGGCGGGCCCTGGCCCGGAACATCGGGCGTGGCGTCCACGCGCTCCTCCTCGACCTCGCGGTTGTGGGCCTTCACGGACTGGCCCTCGGCGTCGATCCGGCCTTGAGCTAAGCTCTGCTGCTGGTGCTCCTGCTGCTCGCGAACCATTTCCAGCGGTGTCTTTGGCTCGTCCTGCTCCTCGTCGTGGTGCGGCTTGTTCAGCATGATGGCCTCCTGCGGGTGCCTGCGCGCAAGGCCCGTGCCCGCTCCTCAGCTCAAGTGCCGGAGGCCTGATCCGAAACTGTGGTGCCCACGTTGTCGCCCATGGCGGCCCGCGTGATGTTGCCCGCGACCTCCATGTTGAAGACCACGATGGGAATCTGGTTGTCCATCGAGAGCGAGACGGCGGTCGAGTCGAGCACCTTGAGGCCCCTGTCAAGTACTTGCAGGTACGAGAGCTTGTCGAAGCGGACGGCGTCCGAAAACTTCTGCGGGTCGCGGTCGAAGATGCCGTCCACGTCGGTGGCCTTGAAGATGGCCTGCGCGTTGATCTGAGCTGCCCTGAGCACAGCTGCGGTGTCTGTGGTGAAGAACGGGTTGCCGGTTCCCGCCGCGAAGATGACGACGCGGCCCTTTTCGAGGTGGCGGTTGGCGCGGCGCGGGATGAAGGGCTCGGCGATCTCCTTCATCTCGATGGCCGTGAGCACGCGCGTCACGACGCCCGAACGCTCCAGGTAATCCTGCAGCGCGATGGCGTTCTGGACGGTGGCCAGCATCCCCATGTAGTCGGCCATGGCGCGGTCCATGCCGCGCTCGGCGGCGGCCTTCATGCCCCGGAAGATGTTGCCGCCCCCGCACACGATGCCCAGCTCGATGCCCGCCCGCTGCACGTCGCCGATCTCGCCCGCGATGCGCGTCAGAACATCATGATCCAGCCCGTAGCCCGCCTCGCCCGCCAGCGCCTCACCGGAAATTTTCAGCAGAATTCTTTTATATTTCATGGCCGCCCGAGTTTAGCCGTGAGCCGCCCGCCTCGCAGCCGACCCTACGCGCCCAAGTACTTGAGAGCCTCAAGCACTTGCCCTCAGGCGCGCGACTTGCCGCAAGCGGGGCCATGAACCGCCGCCTGCTCGCCGTAATCGCGCTGCTGCTGCTTGCCTTCCTTGCCTGGCGCCACTTCAGCCCGCCGCCCGGCGACCGCCACATCATCCTGGGCGAAATCGAAGCGATGCGCCAGGCCGCCCAGAACGGCAATGTGAGCGGCATACTGTCGCGCCTTGACACCAAATTCCGCTTGCAGGGCGCGAGCAAGAGCGAAATTCGCTCGCAGCTCGTGGCCTTCTACTTCACCAACAACGAGGTTCGGCTCGACTTGAGCGGCGTGGATGCCAAAGTCAACGGCGACACAGCGACCTCGGATGGCGCTTACACCTCGCGCTCGCGAAGCGGCCCAGGCGCGCCCGAGGACGTGAAGAGCGGCCACTTCAGCGCGCAGTGGAAGAAGATCGAAGGGCAGTGGAAAATCACCCAAGTGTCAGGCGTGGAGGGCTTGAGCGGATCGTAAGGCTTCACTATTTATATTATGTTAAGCCCCATGGCCGAAAGCAAAACGGTTCTGGAGTGGTATGAACATCAGGATTTCCGCAGTTTCGGCACTTGTGGTTGCATCTGTGGCTGTTGCAGGCGGCTCGTACTAGGGAAGGCGCTCTGGGTCGCCCCAGGGACTTTCCAGCGGCAGCCATTCCAGAACCATAAGGCTCCCGGCCTCAGGAACTCTTAACGCTCCGCCTCGCGCTGATGCCTTGCCTTCTGTCACGGTTGGCGCGCCCATTTTCACGCCCGTGCCGGACGATCATTTCGAGATCATTAGCCCTGAGCTGATGAAGGGCGAGCTGGCTTACACCTTCGCAGCAGCCGGAGAGATGGAGCAGGACGATACGCTGTGCTACCTCGTCATCCGCGACTTCTCAGCCCTCACGGGCGATCAGCACGGCGTAGCGCCGTCTCTGGTGACTTACCCGCTGCACGTTAACGACTAAGCTCACCCGCCGCCGGAAGCGAAGTGAGGAACGAACGAAGCTGTAGGCGGTCGGATGAAGCGCCTTGTTAGGCATTGGTTGGTGACTCTTAATCCGGCATTTTGCGGTGAACGTGCGCCAGACGAACGCGCTGAATGATAACCCAAACCCAGAGAATAACCGCACCGATACCGCCGCTCAAGTAACTGGTGTTGTGAATCCATAAATCGGCGAGAAAACGTGAATGCTTGTGCGGTGGAACTGCGCTGGCAAGATATGACGAAAGCCAGATTACTTTCTGTTGCGCCAGAAGATAACCAACTAAACCCGCGCAAAGCGCCAGTGCAAAACAGCAAAGCATCAAACGAGCAACCGGAACTCGTAAATCGCGGGCAGTGGATTTAGGCAAACGGCCAGCACGTGCCGCTACTGCCAGCAGAACGCCGAGAAACAATCCAAACCACCAAGTTGCAATGATGCCCCATGCCAAGCCGAGCAAAGTGGGAGAATCGGTTCCGATGGGCACATGGCCGATAGTGAAGTACTCTACACAAATGCGGGCAGTGATTTGATCGTGAATAATGCCATAAACGATAGCGGCCAAGACGCACATTGCGGTAATTTTGAAGAATTCTTTCATCGAGTAGATTATGCAATGGAAATAGCCGAGTTGGATAGAGGTTGAGTATGGTCAAATCCCACTGTACTATGTTGCGGGAGTACTCAAGCTGCGCGCCAATGCCTAACAAGGGCGTTGCTCTCGATCCTCGGTTCTCGCCCGATGGGAAGTACATCCTGCTGAAGATAGGCGCGGCCTTCACCGAGTACGACAGGTACTGGCTCTACGTGCTGGACCTGCACACTCGGCAGGTGAGGCTGGCTTCTTCGCGCGGCGTTACCGACGGCTTCCGCCATATTTCGTGGTCGCCGGGCGGCAAGTACTTAGCCTATGTCTCGGGCGGAACTGGTAGTCACGAGACTGAGCCTGTCCAGCTGCGGGTTCGCGAGTGGCGAACCGGCCACGAGCAGCTTGTCACGGGGAACCCCGGCGCCGCCTTATTCAACGCTGCATGGGCCGACTCTTCCAAATTTGTGGCGTGCGAGGGTTCGACGTGTGGGACAGAGCAGCGGATTAGCACGCTGGAGCGCCTCATCTCGTGCAAGTACTTGCTGCTGCCTCACGAGTTCATGCCCGCGTAGGAGAAGTGCGTTTCGGTGAGCAGCTCGATTTGATCGAGGGCCAGGCCCGCGCCTTTGGCGACGCACGAGAGCGGGTCGTCGGCGATGTGAACCGGGATGCCGGTCTGGTGCGCGATCAGCTTGTCCAGATTCCTCAGCAGCGCGCCGCCGCCCGTCAGCCAGATGCCGCGCGTGATGATGTCCGAGGCCAGCTCAGGCGGCGTCTGCTCCAGCACCAGGCGCACGCGGCCCACGATCTGGTTCACGCCGTCGTTCATGGCCGCACGCACCTCCTGCGAGCTCACGACGGCGCTCTTGGGCAGCCCGTCCACCATGTCGCGGCCCGAGACTTCCATCGTCAGCTCCTCGTCGAGCGGAAAGGCCGAGCCGATTTCGATCTTGATTTCCTCGGCCATGCGCTCGCCGATGATCAGGTTGTGCTCGCGCTTGACGAACTTGTGGATCGCCTCGTCCAGCTTGGCGCCGCCCACGCGCACCGACTCGCTCACCACGATGCCGCCCAGCGAAATCACCGCCACGTCGCTGGTGCCGCCGCCGATGTCCAGCACCATCGAGCCCTCGGCATCCACGATCGGCAGGCCCGCGCCAATGGCCGCTGCCATCGGCTCTTCGATTGGGTAAGCCTCTTTCGCTCCGGCTGAGCGCGCGGCGTCCAGCACCGCCCGGCGCTCGACTGAGGTGACGCCCGAAGGCACGCAGATGACGACGCGCGGCTTGAAGAGGAAGCGTTTGCCCGCAACTTTCTCGATGAAGAAGCGCAGCATCTGCTCGGTCACGGTGTAGTCGGCGATGACGCCGTCACGGATCGGCTGTAGCGCAATGATGCTGGTCGGGGTGCGCCCGAGCATCTGGCGCGCCTCTTCGCCGGCGGCCTTGAGCTCCTTGGTGTGCTTGTTGATGGCCACGACCGAGGGCTCGCGCAGCACGATGCCGCGCCCCTTCTGGTAGATGAGGACGTTGGTCGTGCCCAGGTCAATGCCGATGTCGCGCGACAATCCCAACATTTGGCTCCGCAAAAACTAAGATGCCCCGCAAGTACTTGTGGTGCCTGAGGCTTGCCACAAGTACTTGCAGGGCCAGTTGAATCGAGTCTCGTCAGGCGAAGGCACCTCGCGGCGCCTCAAGTACTTGCGGGCGCAGTTTACGCCCTCCGCCTTTACGCCGTGAGGCTTTGCGCCGCGTGGCTTTGCGCCGCGTGGCCTCAGTTGAGCTTGCCTAAGCCGAGCGCGCGACCTTGATCTCGGAGGCCGCGTGCGCGACCTCGCCCACCGCCACGTTCTGGCGCGCGACCTGCGCGCCCAGCGCGGCCAGCTTCTCGACCATGTCCACGTAGCCGCGGTCGATGTACTTGATCTCGGTGACTTCGGTGCGCCCTGCGGCCCACAGCCCGGCCAGCACCAGAGCCGCTCCTGCCCGCAAATCCGGCGCTTCCACGACCGCGCCCGAGAGCCTGGCGACCCCGTTCACGACGGCCAAGTTCTCGTGGCGCTCGATCGAAGCGCCCATGCGAACCAGCTCGGACACGTAGTTGAAGCGGCCCGAGTAGATGCTCTCCTCGATCACCGAGCGGCCAACAGCGCGGCACATCATGGTCACAAACAGCGGCTGCAGGTCGGTCGCGAAGCCGGGGAAGGGAGCCGTGGTGACGTCTGTGGCGCGCAGAACGCCGTTGGAGCGGGCGCGAATCCAGTTGGATCCGCTCTCGATTTCGACCCCGGCCTCGGCCAGCTTGTCCAGGAACACGGGCAGGTGGTCGGGCGACAGCCCTTTCACCAGGATGTCGCCGCCTGTTATGCCGGCGGCGGCCAGGAAGGTGCCGGCTTCGATGCGGTCGTTGAAGACCTCGTGCTCGACGCCGCGCAGCGAGTCCACGCCCTGGATGGTGATGGTCGAGGATCCGTCGCCCGAGATGAGCGCGCCCATCTTGCGCAGGTAGTCGGCCAGGTTGACGATCTCGGGCTCGCGCGCCGCGTTCTCGATGACGGTGCGGCCTTCAGCTAAGGAGGCGGCCATCATGATGTTGACCGTGGCCCCGACCGAGGAGTTCTTGGGCTCCAGGAATATCTTGGCGCCCTTCCAGGTTGGGGCGTGCGCGTTCATCGCCCCGTGCTCGACCTCGATGACGGCTCCCATCGCGCGGAAGGCGTCGATGTGATAGTTCACGGGCCGGTCGCCCAGCACGCAGCCGCCGGGCAGCGGCACCTCGGCCTGGCGCAGGCGGGCCAGCAGCGGCGCGGCCACGTAGAACGAGGCGCGCATCTGGCGCACCAAGTAGTCGGGCGCAGCGTGCGAGGTCAGGTTCTGCGCGTCGATGACGACCGTCGTGCCCTCGCGCCGGACGCGCGCGCCCAGAGCTTCGAGCATCTTGAGCATGGTCTCGACATCGGAGATTTCGGGCACGTTGTGCAGCACGCTCTGGCCACGCGAGGCGAGCAGAGCGGCGGCCAAGATGGGCAGCGAGGAGTTCTTGGAGCCTGAGACGGCGACCTCGCCGTGCAGGGGCACGCCGCCCATGAGGACGATGCGCTCTTCGGTGCGCGCGGGTGAGGCGCTGTGTGATATTGCCATGCGATTTCGGCCTCCGGGTTCGATGGTGCTGCGATGATGCTGCGGCTGTGGTGCGTGCGCCGTTGGGGTGTGGCAAGTACTTGAGGCAGGTGGAAAACCGCGCACAGTATAGGCCCTGGCTCCACTCAGGGCGACGAAACCGTGCCACATTCGAGATTTAATTCTGCCAATGCCCAAATTAGCCGCCTGCTCGGGCCCCTGCGGGCAAGGCGAGCAACCGCACCAAACCTACCCGGCGCGGCTTATATGTCAGATTAAAACACTCCGGCTCCGGCTGGAGCCTCGCGGCGTGGCTGTGGAGAGCGACTTGCAGTAGCCATTCGAGCAACCCAAGCCACGCCTCGAGCCCCGATTTTTCCCCGGATCGCGGCGCTTTCCTATCGATCTAAGGCCGCCTGCGGGCCTTGCCCCGGCCTCGCGCCGGGTGCTGCTGACCACAGAGACAACGCCACATGAAGACGCTGCTTCCCCTTGAGAACCCCGACCACGAGCTGGCGCTGCAGCCTGCGCGCCGTGTGTACTTCGGCCTCTGCGACGGCCAGGCTGACTCGCGCGAGCTGGAGCAGGCCGAGCACTTCCTCGCTGCTCAGCTTGAGCAGGCCGCCGCGCTGCAGTGCGACCTGCCCTGCACGATGAGCGGGCTGGGCGGCTGGATGGAGAGCGGCGTGCACTCGGTTGGGCAGCAGTACCGCAAGTACTTGCAGCGCCGCCGGGCTGGTGCGCCGCGCCAGTATTTTCCAACCAAGTCGCACGCCCTGTTCTTCCTCAAGGGCGTCGCGCCGACCAAGCTGGTCGATGGGGCCTGGCTGTACGGCGTGCTGAGCCGCTGGCAAGACCCTCGCTTCGGCTCGCTGATCAAGACTTACCTCGAAGAGCTGGGCGAAGGGCTGCCCTCCAAAAATCACGTGCTGCTGTACAAGAAGCTGCTGGCCTCGCAGGGCGTCGAGCGTTGGGACGACCTCAGCGACGCGCACTACGTCCAGGGCGCGATCCAGCTCGCGCTGGCCTTCAGCGCCGGCAAGTTCCTGCCCGAGGTCATCGGCTTCAACCTGGGCTACGAGCAGCTGCCTCTGCACCTCTTGATCACGGCCTACGAGCTGAAGGATCTGGGCATCGACCCCTACTACTTCACGCTGCACATCACCGTTGACAACGCCGACTCGGGCCACGCCAGGCAAGCCGTGGACGCCATCTTCGACGCCATGCCGCGCGTGGGCGACGTCAGCGACTGGTGGCGGCGCGTCCAGAACGGCTACAAGCTGAACCTGCTCGGCGCCAGCACAAACTCGGTCATCGAGTCCTTCGACCTGCAGCACGAGATGAACGCCATCTTCGCGCGCAAGAGCATCATCGGCCAATACGCGCACTCGGACTACCGCCAGGTCGCGGGCCGCACCGTCAACGAGTGGCTCTCCGATCCTGCTCAGGTGGCCGGCTTCACGCGGGCGATGGAAGAATCCGGCTGGTTCAAGCGGCACCAGGACCCGCGCAACTCTCGCTTCTGGAAGCTCATCCAGAGCGAGAAGGCCAAGATGTTCGGCGTCTTCTCGGCCTACGAGCAGCAGGTCATCTTCGATTGGATCGCGGGCGATGCCTCCGACGGCTCTGCCTTCAGCTCCAACGCAGCCTCGCGCGGCCTCGCGCCTGAGCAGAAGCGCAGCCTGCTCAGCGCCGCCAGCACCGCACAGCCCGGCCCCGACTTCGAGGCCGAAGCACGTGCCCTGGACAAATCGCTCGCCTCAGCCCACAGCCGCCAGCACACGATGGCCACCCTGATCTCGCTGATGTCTCCGGCCCTGCACCACTCCGCGCCCGGCCTGCGAGCCACCCAGCTGTTCAGCGAGATACTCGGCTGAGCTCAGCACAAGCGCGCTCAAGGCTTGCAAACCGTGAGCACAACCGCCGCGATGCGGTCGCAGCTCGTGTAAGCGCCGCCTTCGAGCTCCTCGCCGAACACATCGGGATCAACTTCGCGGTAGTTCCAGGTGACGCTTGGCGGCAGTAAATTCGCGATGGCCTCACGGAACGGATCGCGCCCTTCGACGACCGCCGCGCCGGTGTAAAGCAGCAGCGTCCCGTTGGGGTTTAGGCGCGCGGCGGCTTCGACGATGGCCAATGACAGCCCGGCTCCCAGCGGCCCGCCGCCGTGACGGTAGGCGCGCTCGTCGGGATCGACCAGGTAAGGCGGGTTGGCCACGATCAAATCGAAGCTGCCTTCGACATCACTCAGCAAGTTCGAGTACAGCGGCTCGACGTTTTCGGTGCCAGCCAGCATCGCGTTGACGCGCGCCAGCTGCAGCGCCTCGTCGTTGATGTCGAGCGCAAGTACTTGCGCCTGGGGGTGCGCCAGAGCGCATACGATAGCGCCCGGCCCTGCGCCGCAGCAGACATCAACGGCTCGGCCAACAGGCTGCGGGCTCCGCGCCAGGTGGCGCTCGATGGCCTGCGCGAAGCGGTAGGTGTCGGGCCCGAAGAAGACCGCGCCGGCTTCTGTTGTTGGATAGGCGGAGTGGAAAAACAGCTGCCCGCTCAAGCTCGACAGCCGAACCAGGCTGCGCCAGCCCGCCCCGCAGGGCTCGACGACTTGCGCGCGCCGCATCAGCTCAAGTACTTGAGGCGGCACGACTTGCTCGCGAAACGGGCGGCTCCAGCCGAAGACTCCGGCTAAATCCGTGGCCCAGGCGTTCTCGGGCCGGCTGTTGACGCGCGCGTGCGTGGCCGGAGTGGGCGTCGTGAAGTGATAGCCGAGCTCGCGTAGGACTTGCGCGAGTTCGAGAAGTGCGCTGCCGGCTGGTGGTAGAAGGAGGTTCATCGCTGGACGTAGGCTGAGGCATCTTCCATGCCCGTAAGCGGGGATGCCCTGCTGTAGATGCTGCTTCTATAATTAGAGCGGTTGCTGGGCCTGCTGTAAAATAAGGCTGTGGAGGACGCTTATGCCAGTCACAACTTTCCAGGGCACCGTTGAGAACGGCCAGGTGCGGCTTGCCGGCGATGTTCACCTGCCCGAGAAGGCGCGGGTCTACATCGTGGTGCCCGACTTTGAGCCGGACGCCGCTCGCCAGACGTTTGACCTCGCTGACATGGTGGCGCGGATGCCGGCGGATTACCAGGCCGGCGAGGAGGGCTTCGGCGCTCCGGTTGGCAAGGAAGAATGGTGATGCCTGCCTACATCCCCGGCAAAGGCGACTTCATCACGCTCTCGTTCGACCCGCAATCCGGCCACGAGCAGCGAGGCAGGCGTCCTGGAATCGTCATCAGCAACTTCCTCTTCAACCAGGCGACGGGGCTGGCCATCGTGTGCCCCATCACGAACACCAACCGCAACATCCCGTTCCACCTGCCCGTGCCGCCTTCGTCCTCGCTCACCGGCTTCGTCATGGTCGAGCAGGTCAAGTCGGTGGACTACAACACGCGCAGCGCGAGGTTCGTGGAGAAGGCGCCGCAGCAGTTTGTTGAAGATGTCATCGCCGCTGTTGACGTTTGTATCAAGTAGTTGAACCCTCTGCAGTTGGAGCATCCGCATGAACGTGCACTTGAGGCGCCGAACTGGATTCACGCTAATTGAGCTTTTGGTTGTGGCGGCTGTGTTGGCCCTTCTTGCCACCATCTGCTTCGGGGCGTTCACGCGCGCCCGCGAGAAGGGGCGCGCCGCCACCTGCGCCAGCGACCTTCGGCAACTCGGTTTGGCGATGCAGTCCTACGTGCAAGACAGCGACGGCCACTTCCCTTCAGTGTGGATTGGCTACCCCCTCTATGATAATCCCACCGACTGGGTTCAGGTTCTTGAGCCCTACGTCAAAGACAGCGCCATCCTTCGCTGCCCAACAAGCCAGGTAGATAAAGAGAGGCGTGACACGGACTACGAGTACAACATGGGGCGGCTCAGCGATGTCACCTACCGCGCGGGGAAAGGCGGCCTCATCAAGATGTCTGCGGGCAAGCACGAAGCGCGGATGCAGAATCCTGCGACAACCCGCCTCCTCTGGGACTTGCACTGGCAGGTCGGCTATCCACCTGATGACGGCTACTACGTGTACGCCGATGAGAATGGGAGCCCTAACCTGCACGCGGGCGGCGCGAACTTCTCGTTCCTCGACGGCCATGTCAAGTGGCTCTCGCTGCAGCAGCAGGACGAAATGGGGCGCGACAATGCCCGGCAGAGGGAGCAGCAGCAGCAGCAAGAAGCACCGGATGAAATCTCAGCCGGTGCTTCGTTTAGCGCCCGCCCGAAGCCACGCGGAGCCTGGCCCTGGCTCGCTTGAGCGCGGCGTCGGCCCGCTCTCGCTGCAGCTCGACCGCGGGCTCCATCTTGCCCGCGAGCCTGGAGGTGGCGCGCTGCTCGGCTTCGCGGGCGCGCTCGACATTGATGTCCGAGGCCAGCTCAACCGAGTCGGCCAGCAGCGTGGCCTTGTTGCCCACCATCTGGAAGAAGCCGCCGCCGATGGCCATGCGCTGCTCCGCGTTGCCGGCGTCGCGCACCGTGACCAGGCCCGCGTCCAGAGCAGCCATGATGGGCGCGTGCCCCGACATCACGCCCAGCGAGCCTTCGGTTCCGGGCAGCGAGATGGACTGGATCGGCGCGCCAAACACTTCGCGCTCGGGCGTCACGATCGAAAGTGGAAAAGTTCCCGCCATAATTGAAAGTTCAAGAGCGCCGCGCACAGCCGAAGCGCCACAAGTACTTGCGGGCGTCCCAACTGTCAGCGGCAGCTTACTTGGCCGCGCGCGCCTTTTCGATGGCCTGGTCGATGCCGCCCACGAGGTAGAAGGCTTCCTCGGGCAGGTCGTCGTGCTTGCCATCCAGAATCTCCTTGAAGCCGCGCACAGTCTCTTTGACCGGGACGTACTCGCCTGGAATCGAGGTGAACACTTCGGCCACGAAGAAGGGCTGCGACAGGAACAGCTGCAGCCGCCGCGCGCGGTGCACGACCAGCCTGTCCTCGTCGCTCAGCTCGTCGATGCCCAGGATCGCGATGATGTCCTGCAGGTTCTTGTAACGCTGCAAGACCTGCTGCACGCCGCGCGCGACCTCGTAGTGCTCCTCGCCCACGATCGTCGGCGTCAAGATGGTCGAGGTCGAGGCCAGCGGGTCCACAGCAGGGTAAATTCCCAGCGCGAAGACATCGCGCGACAGCACAGTGGTCGCGTCGAGGTGCGTGAAGGTCGTGGCCGGAGCCGGGTCCGTGATGTCGTCGGCAGGCACATACACGGCCTGAACTGAAGTGATCGAGCCGTTCTTGGTCGTCGTGATGCGCTCTTGGAGCTGAGCCATCTCGTTGGCTAAAGTCGGCTGGTAGCCCACAGCCGAAGGCATCCGTCCCAACAAAGCGGAGACTTCGCTTCCAGCCTGCGTGAAGCGGAAGATGTTGTCCAGGAACAAGAGCACGTCCTGGCCCTTGACGTCGCGGAAGTACTCGGCCATCGTCAGCGCCGTCAGCGCGACGCGCAGGCGGGCGCCGGGCGGCTCGTTCATCTGGCCAAAGACGAGCACGGTCTGATCCAGAACCGTTTTCTCGGTGCCGTCGGCCTTGAGCACGCCGGGCAGGATGGTCTCGGACATCTCGTTGCGCAGGTCCGTGCCCTCGCGCGTCCGCTCGCCTACGCCGCCAAAGACCGAGACGCCCGAGTGCTTCTGCGCCACGTTGTTAATCAGCTCGGTGATGAGCACTGTCTTGCCCACGCCGGCGCCGCCGAACAAGCCGACCTTGCCGCCGCGAGGGTAGGGCTCCAGCAGGTCCACGACCTTGATGCCCGTCTCGAAGGGCTCGATAGTCGCCGCCAGGTCCTCGAAGCGCGGCGCGGGGCGGTGAATCGAGAGCCTCTCCGCCGCGTCCACCGGGCCCAGCCCGTCCAAATCCTGGCCGAGCACATCGAACAGCCGCCCCAGAGTCGCCTCGCCCACGGGCACCATGATGGGCGCGCCGGTGTCGAGGGCGTCCATGCCGCGCATCAGGCCGTCGGTCGTCTCCATGGCCACGCAGCGCACCACCGAGTCGCCCAGGTGCTGCGCGACCTCAACGACCAGCGAGCCCGGAGCATCCATGCGCTTGATGGTGAGCGCGTTGTTGATCGAGGGCAGCGTGCCCACGGCGAACTCGGCGTCCACGACCGGCCCGATCACTTGAACCACTTTTCCTGTTGCCATATTTATTCTCTTCTCGCGCCGCCCAAGTACTTGTACTTGTACTTGTACTTGCGCGCGAGGTTCTTAACCGTTGAGGGCTTCCGCGCCGCCCACGATGTCGAGCAGCTCCTTGGTGATGTTGGCCTGGCGCGTGCGGTTGAACTGCAGCGTCAATTCCTGCGCCTGCTCGTCCGCGTTCTTGGTGGCGCTCGTCATCGCCGACATCCGCGCTCCGAACTCCGAAGCCACCCCTTCGAGCAGCAGCTGATACACCCGCGTCTCGACGAAGCGCGGCAGCAAAGCGCCCAGCAGCTCGGGAATCGCGGGCTCGAAGATGAAGTCCGAGCGCCCGCCCGCGCCGCTCTCGGGAGTGGCGCTCTCGTCGCCCGCAGGCGGCTCGATGGGCAGGAACTTGATCGCCAGCGGCTTCTGCGAAATCACCGAGCGGAACTCGGTGTAGATCATGTGCACCTCGTCCACGCCGCCGCTGAGGAACATCCCCGTGACCGCGTTCGATATCTGGCGCACCGCTTCGTAGCCGCCCTTGTCGCCCAGCGAGGGAAACGAAGCGTCCACGTTGTAGGCGCGCCGCCGGAAATAGTCGCCCGCCTTGCGCCCGACCGTGAGCAGGCGCACGCTGTCGGCTCCGTGCTCGGCGACCTGACGGTTGACGAAAGTTTGAGCCAGGCGCAGCACGTTGGTGTTGTAGGAGCCGCAGAGCCCTTTGTCGGCGGCGATGACGATGACGCCGACGCGGTTGACGGGCCGCGTGGCGAGCAGGGGATGCGAGAACTCGTGCACGTTGGGAGCCAGCATCCCGACCATCTCGGCCATGGTCGCCGAGTAGGGCTTGCCCTTCTCGACGCGCTCCTGCACGCGGCGCAGCTTGGCCGCCGCCACCATCTTCATGGCCTGCGTGATCTGAGAGATGTTCTTGACGGCCCGAATCCGCAGCTTGATGTCCCGCAATGATGCCATGTCGTCTTCCGCTTCCCACACCGTCAAGTACTTGCAGCCGCTCACGTTACAAACCCACGCCCCGCAGCGTTGCGACCGGGTGGCGTGGGCTTAGCTCGGCTCTGCTACGGAGTGCCGCTCGTGGCGCTGCCAGCCGTGGCGCTGCCAGCCGTGGCCGTCGCGGTCGTCTGCGCGGTGGTGGCTGCGTTGGCCACCGAGTTCAAGGTACCGTTGTTGCCGCCGGTGCCTTCGGTGCTCAGCGCGTTGGCGCCCGCGATGGGGTCTTCGGGCAGCGTGTTGGCCAGGAACGCCGCGCTGAACTCGGACAGCGCGCCCTTGAGCCGCTCCTCCATCTCCTTCGAGATGGCCTTGTCGTTCTGGATGCTCGACACCACGTCCGGGTACCGCTGGCGCATGAAGCCAATCAGACGCTGCTCGTAGCGCGCCACCTGATCGACCGGCACCTCGTCCAGGTAGCCGTTGGTGCCCGCGTAGATCGACATCACTTCGTCGGTCACGTTGTAGGGCTTGTAGTTGACCTGCTTGAGCAGCTCGGTCAGCCGCTGCCCGCGCTGCAGCTGAGCCTGCGTCGCCTTGTCCAGGTCCGAGGCGAACTGAGCAAAGGCGGCCAGGTCGCGATAGCGCGCCAAATCCAGCTTCAAGCGCCCGGCGACCTGCTTCATGGCCTTGGTCTGGGCCGCTGAGCCGACGCGCGACACGCTCAAACCCACGTTGATCGCGGGCCGCACGCCAGCGTTGAAGAGGTCGGGCTCGACGAAGATCTGGCCGTCCGTGATCGAGATGACGTTGGTCGGGATGTAAGCCGAGATGTCGTTGAGCTGCGTCTCGATGATCGGCAGCGCGGTCAGCGAGCCGCCGCCCAGGTCGCGATGCATCTTGGCCGAGCGTTCGAGCAGGCGCGAGTGCAGGTTGAACACATCGCCAGGATACGCCTCGCGGCCAGGCGGACGGCGCAGCAGAAGCGACATCGAACGGTAGGCCACGGCGTGCTTGGAGAGGTCGTCATACACGATCAGCGCGTGCTCGCCGTTGTCGCGGAAGTACTCGCCCATCGCGGTGCCGGCGTAGGGCGCGATGTACTGCAGCGGAGCTGAGTCGTTGGCGGTGGCCGCGACGACGATGGTGTATTCCATCGCGCCCGAGACCGTGAGCTGATTGACCAGAGCGGCTACAGTGGACTGCTTCTGGCCGATGGCGACGTAGATGCAGAACACGTCCAGCCCGCGCTGGTTGATGATGGTGTCGATGGCGATCGAGGTCTTGCCGGTCTGACGGTCGCCGATGATGAGCTCGCGCTGGCCGCGCCCGATGGGAATCATGGCGTCCACGGCCTTGATTCCGGTCTGCAGCGGCTCTTTGACGCCCTCGCGCTGCATCACGCCCGGAGCCTTGACCTCGATTAGCCTGCGCTCGCTGGAGACGACCGGGCCTTTGCCGTCGATGGGCTCGCCCAGCGCGTTCACGACGCGGCCAATCAGGGCACGGCCAACGGGAACGTCGGCGATGCGGCCTGTGGTCTTGACGATGTCGCCCTCGGCGATGTGCGCGTAGTCGCCCGCGATCACGGCTCCGACGTTGTCCTCTTCCAGGTTGAGCGCGATACCCATGGTCGGCAGCTTGGTCGCCGGGTCCTCGGGGAACTCCAGCAGCTCGCCCGCGCGCGCTCCCTGCAGGCCGTAGATGCGCGCGATGCCGTCGCCGACTTCGAGCACCTCGCCCACGTCCACCATCTGCAACTCTTGGTCAAAGTCCTCCAGCTCGCGCTGGATGACGCTGGTAATCTCGTCCGGTCGTAACGCCATCTTTAGCCTCCGTCTGTCCCCGTTCCCACAAGTACTTGCCGCGCCGCGCCCTGCCGCGCTTTGCATCGAGCCCGCTCCGCGCACCAAACAAGCACCTGCGCCGTGCACAAGTACTTGCGTCCCTTCAGCTTACCTTACGCCTCGATGCGCGCTCGCTTGAGCGCGTCGCGCATCGCCCGCAGCTGGCTCGTCACGCTGCCGTCGAACTGGCGGTCGCCCACGCGCACCACGATGCCGCCGATGATGCTCTCGTCCACCCGCGTCTTGAGCCGCACCGTGTAGCCCGTTGTGGCTTCGAGCCTGGCCTTGAGCGCCGCTTCCTGCTGCTCCGAGAGCGGCAGGGCCGTGACCGCCTCGGCGTCCGTGACCTTGTTGTGCTCATCGACCAGGCGCCCGAACGAGCGCGCCACGTCGGGCAGCAAGTCCATGCGCGAACGCTCCATGAGCAGCTCGATGAAGCTCGTCATGCCCGGCCCTGAGTCCGCGACCAGGGCCTTGAGCACGCGCTGCTTGCTTGCTTCGGGGAAGCGCGGGTTGCTCAGAGCGCGCAGGATCTGCGGGTTCTTCATCGCCAGCGCGAAGGCATCCAGGCCCGCCCGCGTCTGATCCAGCAGGCCGGTCTTGATCGCAACGCGGAACAGAGCGCCCGCGTAGCGCCGCGCGGCGCGCGTGTCTCCAGCCGCCATTAGGAGCGGCCTCCCGTGATGTCGGCCCCGTTGCGCGCGCCACGGCTGCCGATCTCGGCGATGACGTCGTCGATCAGGCGGCCCTGGTTGGGCACGTCGAGCTTCTGCTTGAGGATGCGCGAGGCTCCCGTGACCGCCATCTCCGCGATCTGGTCGCGCATGGTGGCCAGCGACTTCTCGCGCTCGCGCAGGATGTCCTCCTCGGTTCGCTTGAGCATGGCGTCGCGGTCGGCGTGCGCGCGCGCGATGATCTCGTCGCGCGCCGCCTGCGCGTCTTTGACCGCCGCCTGGATTTTATCGCGCGCCTCGTCCTCGATCCCGGCCAGGCGCTGCTCGTAGTCTTTTTGCAGGCGCACCATCTCGTTGCGCCGCGCCTCGGCCTCGTCCAGGTTGTTGCGTATCGTGCTCTGGCGCTGCTCCAGCACGTTGAAGATCGGCCCGAAGGCGAACTTCTTCAGCAGCATGAACAGCAGCAGGAAGCCGACCGCCATCACCAGGATGAAGCGGAAGTCAATGCCAAGCGTCGCGAATATTTGCTCCATAGAAGATGAGTTGTCCCTCTGCCTCCCCAAGTACTTGCCAGGCCAGAGCCACCCCGCTCACGCACGCGCTCGCCGCTCGCGCGCCCCAGCGCGCGCCGCTGCCCAACAGCCGGCGCGCGCTGGATGAGCGCGAGAATTCAGCGGCCTCTGGCGGCCTGCCACGGCTTTTAGTGGCCCACAGCGCCGCGCCCGGCCTGAATCGCCTGCGTGACCTGATCGGCGCTCAGCGTGGGCAGCTTGCCCTGCAGCAGGAAGAAGATCAGGAGCGCGTAGATGACCAGCGACTCGATCAGGGCCAGGCCGATGATCATGGCCGTCTGGATGGTGCCGCTGATCTCGGGCTGGCGCGCCATGCCCTGCAGCGCGCCGTAAATCGCGATGCCCTGCCCGATGCCCGCGCCGATAACCGCGATGGGAAGCCCAAGCCCGGTCGCCAATGCCAAGTTGCCCAAGTAATCCATCTGAAAATTCTCCTCGCCCCGCCCGTTGTTGTTGCGCGCCAGGCGCGCCAGGCAGAGGAACTACCAAACCCAAACCATTCGTTCAAGCCCTCATCCGCCTGCAAGCCACAAGTACTTGCTCGCGCGAAGGCAAAGGAAAAAGCAAATTAAACCCGGCTCAACTCAAGCCAGGCTGAACTCAAGCCAGCGTCGACTCCGTGCTGCGCGTGATGACCTGCGGGTGCCCGTTGACGACACCGTGCTCGATGTGGCCTTCGTGCCCGTCGCTGTGGTCATCGTGGTGCGTGGCCAGCACCGAGATGTAAATCGCGAGCAGGGTCGAGAACACCAGAGCCTGCAGCGCGCCGAAGAAAACACCCAGGCACATGATCGGGAACTGCAGCGGGATCGGCAGCCAGATCGGCAGCACGCTGATCCCAAGCAAGGTGAGCTGAACCACCACCATCTCCTCGCCGAACACGTTGCACAGCAGCCGGATCGCCAGCGAAACCGGCTTGATCAGCTCGCCCACGAGGTGCAGCGGCAGATTAAGCGGAGCCAACCACAGCGGCTCGCCCACGAAGTGCATCGCCCACGACTTGAGGCCCGCTTCCCGGATCGCGATGATGTGCGTGGCGAAGAAGGCCACGATGGCCAGCGCGACGGGGATGTTGGCGTTCGAGGTCGGGGCCACCAGGCCCGGCACCAGCCCGAGCCAGTTGCAGATGATGATGGTCAGGAAGAAGGTCGCGATGAGCGGTGTGTAGCGCCGCGCCATGTCGCGCCCCATGATGCCCACCAGATACTCCTGGAACCCTTCGACCGCAGCCTCGAAGAGGTTGGTCGCCGAGTGCGGCTTGCCCTCGGGCCGCACCCTGGCGCTGCGCCCGGCCCGCGTGCCCCAGATGCCAAGCCCCAGCAGCACAAGAGCCGTCACGAACACGTAATCGTAGCGGATCTTGTTGAGGTCATCGACGTGCTTCTCGGTCGGGTTCTCCTCCGAAGCGTGCAGGGTCGGCGCGCTCGCCCCGGTGAACATCCGCACGATGGGGTTGAACAGCGAGCCCTCGTGCGGGTCGAAGGGCGACTTGACCCCTTCGGTGTCGCCCTTAATTCCCTCGTGAGCCGCGTTGCCGCGCCCGCTGTCGCCGGCGTGAGCGCGGTCGCCGCCAGCCACGGATTCAGCGGTCGAGGTGCCGAAGTCAGAGTTCTGCGCCCGCGCTGGCGAAACCCACAGCGACGCGCCGATGGTCAGCAGCAGAACCAGCAAGAATGTGCGCAGCTTAAGCATAATTCACAACGATCCGCTACCCTCAGCTACCCTCAGCGCCCCGGCTCGACGTAAGCCTGGCGCACCGTCTTCATCTGCCGCTTCAAGACCAGCCCGACCACCTTGGCCGCCATCAGGAACTGAACCACGCCGAACCCCAGCGCGATCCAACTCGCAAAAAGCCCGGCACTCCGCAGCATCCACGCCAGCAGAGCCGCCACGCCCAAGTACTTGACCGGCACCAGCAGCCACCACAGCATCTTCCTGGCGTCGCGCCGCCCGCTGCGCCCCGGCCCCAGCGCCTTTTGCACCAGGAACGCCTGCGCGCCCAGCAGAGCCCAGCTCAAGAGCAGGCCGCCCGCGTAGGAAAGCCACGCCTTCGAGCCGCTTGGCCCGGTCGAGAGCGCGACGAGCAGGGTGCTCAGGGCGCCGAACCAGGCGACTGTGACGTGCAGGCGGCACAAAAAAGCGGCGTCCAGACCGCGCGCTGAGGACGCCGCACCCGGAGGCCCGCCGCTCGCCCGCGCCTCCCGACTCCGCTCGCCCGCCACCTGCGGCTTCTCGTCGCGCTCCCACGAAGGCACCGGAAGCGGAGCAACTTCAAACGGCATCGCCCTTCTCCTCGCCCTCCGGCACCTCTGCCTCGTCAAGGCCAAGCAGACGCCGTTTGATTTCCTGCGAGTTCAGCTCGCGCTGCTGCCCCGCCCCAACGCTTGGCTGCTGCATGAACGGCGGCGGCGGCACCGCGAACAGCCTTTGCCGCGGGGCCTGGCTCGCCTCAACTGCGCCCGGCTCGGGCTTCAGGTTGGAGCCTGCAGCCGGGCTCGAAGCGCGTGGTGAGGGCGTTGAGCTGAGCTGTGAGCCGCGCGACAGGCTCTCGCGCGGCGCTTTGTTGACCTGCGCCAGGGTGCGAAACATCTCGCGGAAGCCCGCCACGACTCCGACCAGGAACAGGATCGGCGTCCAGTAAGTGGTGCCCAGCCTCTTGTCCAGCCAGGCCCCGGCCCCGAATCCGACGAGGATGCAGCCCGCGAGCGTCCAGCCGATGGAGGCCGCGCCCAGGCCACGGCTGCCCATCATCCGCGTGCGCGACACGCCGAAGAAGGGAATGAGGCCGGGCTTGACTTTAGGCTTGCGCGCTCCCTCCTCGGAGAAATCTTCGGCTGGCGGGTGCGGCATCATAGTTCTGTTCGCGGGTCACACCAATTGTAGCAACCGACCTCTGCCCTCGCAAGACAGTTTTGGCCTCTAACAGCACCTTCGCCCTGCCCGAAGCTGCTCATGGCTGCGATTAGGGGCGGCTCCAGCCCGCAAGTACTTGCGGCCCGTGATGCGTTACAATAGCGCGCGATGGCATCCTCTCGACCGCAATCGAACCACAACACGGCGGCTCAAGACCCTGAGCTGCGGGCGGCCTTCGAGCGGGCTCGGGCGCTGCACCGGCTGCACGGCAAGAGCTACTACTTCGCGACCCAGTTCTTCCCGCGCGCCCTGCGCCAGGCGACCTACGCCATCTACGCCTTCGTGCGCGTGCCGGACGAAATCGTCGACAATTCCCCGCAGTCCACGCCCCAGGAGCGCGAGCTGATCGCAACTCAGCTGAACCAGTGGCGCGCGGATTGGCAGCAGGCTTATCAGCAAAAATCAGCGAGCGATCCTGTTCTGCACGTCGCGGCCCTCACTTATCATGCGTATAATATCCCGCCTTCGACGGCTGAGGACTTCATCGACGCCATGATCCAGGACCTGGAGCAGAGCCGCTACCCGAGCTTCGAGGAGCTAAAGGGTTATATGTGGGGCTCGGCCTGCGTGGTCGGCGTGATGATGTCGCACCTTGTTGGGTTCAAGGAGGAGCGCGCGCTGCAGCACGCGGCCAAGCTGGGCCACGCCATGCAGCTGACCAACTTCCTGCGCGACATCGACGAGGACTTCCAGCTGCGCAACCGCATCTATATGCCCCAGGACGAGCTGAAGCGGTTCGGGCTGGGCGACGAGGACATCGCCGCGCGCCGCTTCTCGCCTGCCTTCAGGGACTTCATGCGCTTCCAGGCCGAGCGCGCGCACCGCTTGTATGACGAGGCCAACGCGGGCATCCCGCTGCTCGACAAGCAGGGCCGCGGCGCGGTGCTGGCGGCCTCGACCTTGTACCGCGCCATCCTGGACAAGCTCGAAGCGCAAGGCTGGGACCCCTTCGTTGGACGAGCCAAGACGAGCCTGCCCGAGAAGGTGTGGCGAGTCGGGCGCGCCCTGAGCACGAGCCGCATGGTGTGGCGGGCTTGATTTGAGTGCGCACAATCTCGCACGAGCTTGAATTTGAGCCTGCAAGTGCTTGGCGCCGCCTCGACTTGCACTTCGCCTCGCTGCAAGTACTTGAGGGCAAGTCACGCATCGAACCGGTTCGGCAGCAGGCCGCGCTCGACAGCGGTGCGGAAGTTCCAGTCCGAGTCGCTTTCGAGCTTGTAGCTCCAGTAGAACCAGCCCTTGCTCGCCTCGTAGCTCAGCAGCTGCGCGTCGCCGTAGGCCCGCTTGCCTGCCTGCACCTGCAAGGGCGACAGGCCGCGCCACACCTCGCCCGGCGTGCCCAGCGACCACTCGCCAACCATCGTCCACAACTGCTGAGCCATAGCGTCCAGATGCTGCTTCTTGCCTAACGCTTCGATGATGTGCTCCTGGGGCGTGCGCTTGCGGTCGGCGTCCGTGTAGGCCTGGTATAAATGGGTGTCGAGCATCACGTTCGCGTAGCCGGGCTCGGTCATGAACCCTTTCCACTCGAAGGGGCGGAAGGCATCGTGGATCACGATGACGGCGCTCTTGGGCAGCAGCGGGCGCAGGCGCTGGTAGGCGTCCTGGTAGAACCGCTTCAGGATGTCGATGGGCACATCCCAGCGCGGCTCGTTGAGCAGCTCGATGCCGAACAAGCTCGGGTGCTGCCCGTAGCGCCCGGCCAGCCCTTCCAGAGCCACGATGGTCGCCTCGATGTTGGCCGCGCTCTTGTGCCAGCCCAGCTCGCCCGCGCGCCCGCTGTGATCCATGCCGTTCTGCGAGCCAGGAGCGCCGTGCAGGTCCACAAGTACTTGCAGCCCGTTCAGGCGCGCCTGCTCGAAGGCGAAGTCCACCAGCTTCGAGCACTCGACAAAGGGCGCCGGGGCCTGCAGCGCCCAGTAGCCCACGGGAAGCCGCACGGCGTTCAGGCCGCGAGCCTTGATCCAGCGGAAGTCCTCAGCCGTGATGAACGACTCGCGGTGTGCGCTGAGGCGAGCAGCCGCGCCCGCCCCCAGCTCGGAGCACAGCCCGAACTCATCGCCAGCTTTGGCGCCCCGGAACACGCTGGGCACCATCCACTTTTCGAGCACCAGCCACGATCCCAGGTTCACGCCGCGCAACGTCGAAGCCGCCTTCGGCTCAGCTGCTGGCGCCTCGCCTGCTGGCGCCTGAGCCGCAGCCTGAGCCAGAACCGAGCGCGCTACCTCGGCGCTGGAAGCGGCCACAACTCCGCCCACTGCACCCTGAAGAAACCGCCGTCGCTGCATCAATCGTTACTCCTCTGGAATCTAAGCCACACAATCAACGAGGAACTGGAAGTTTGCTTGAGGTGAGTTTGCCCGTTTGGGCAGGAGTGTGTGGTTTGTGGCGCAGCGTCTTCGTCCGGGGCGTTGGCGTTGAGGCGTGTTGCCGTGTGCTATGGTTGGCTCATGTTCTTTCTCACCTCGGACGAGTGCACCGAGTTCTGCGCTAGCCAGGGATGGAGCGTGGACCTCCAGCGCCGTTATCCTGTCCTGCCGCCTGCTGGATTCGAGGCGATTCGGTTTATGGTGCCGCCCGCGCGGGATCGCCTGACTGCCTTCTGCCGCTTGTTGGTTGACTTGGTTCCTGTTGGCGTCACGGATGCATTCCTGCTGTGGGCCATGCACTGGCATGACTGGGGCAGCACAACCAACACCCATCTTTACTACAGGCTGCGGCAGTCGTATGCGGATTTGAGGCAGCTCTACCAGGCTCCCGGTCACGCATTTCTGGGCCACGAGATTCCTGACGCGGTGAGCTTTGTTGAGCTGGCTTTGCTGTTTGGCTGGGACTTCCACTTGCTGTCCAGCTTTGGCGATTGGGGCGTTTATCATGATGATGAGTTGCTCATCATCTACTCCAGCGAGGCCGTTCTGATGGACATAGCCAAAGCCTCCGTCACCGAGTTCGGCCTTGAGTGGCGCGAGCACGGGCCGAAACCACCGTCTGAAGCGTAGCGACTGCAAGTACTTGCAGCCACAAGTACTTGGTGCGCCTGCAGGCGAGTGCGCTGCCAAACTAAAGGCGCATCCCAAATTACTATGAGCGAGAAAGCGATCATCATCGGCGGCGGCATCGCGGGGCTGGCCTCGGCTGCGCTGCTGGCCAAGAAGGGCTTCGACGTCACGCTGGTCGAGAAGAACGAGCGGGTCGGCGGCGTGGCTGGCCGCTTTGAAGAGGCGGGCTTTTCCTTCGACATGGGGCCTTCGTGGTACCTGATGCCCGACGTGTTCCAGAACTTTTTCTCTTTGCTGGGCGAGCGCGTCGAGGATCACCTGGAGCTGGTTCGGCTGGACCCCAGCTACCGCATCTTCTTCCAGGGCGGCGAAAAGTTCGACTTCGCTTCGAGCTTCGAGCGCGACGCCCCGATCTTCGACAGGCTGGAGCCCGGAGCCTCGGCTCAGCTCGCCAAGTACTTGAAGCTGTCGAAGAAGCAGTATGAGATCGCGCTGGGCGGCTTCATGTACAAGAACTACGACACGCCGCTCGACTTCCTCAACAAGCAGGTCGCAACGGAGGGCCGCGAGCTCGAAGTCTTCAGCCGCATGAGCGACTACGTGGCCAAGTTCTTCAAGAGCGACGAGGTGCAGAAGATCATGGAGTACCAGCTCGTCTTCCTGGGCTCCTCGCCTTACAACACGCCCGCTTTGTACAACATCATGAGCCACATCGACTTCTCGATGGGCGTGTGGTACCCGATGGGCGGCATCCACCAGATCCCGCTGGCGCTGCAAAGCATCGGCCTGGAGCACGGCGCCAAGTACTTGCTGAGCTCGCCCGTCGCGCGCATCCTGACCAGGACGGCCTCCAGGAAAGGCCGCGCCCGCGTGCGCGGCGTGCGTCTCGAAGATGGCCGCGAGCTCGAAGCCGATGTCGTCATCGCCAACGCCAGCATCCAGCACGTCGAGAGCAAGATGCTGGCTCCGGGCCTGCGCACCTTCTCCAGCCGTTACTGGGAGACACGCACCCTGGCGCCCTCGGCCCTGATTTTGTACCTGGGCATCAAGGGCCGCATCCCGAGCCTGACGCATCACAACCTGCTGTTCTCGCGCGACTGGAAGACCAACTTCGGCCAGATATTCGATCTCCCGGCCTGGCCCGACGAGCCTTCGCTTTACGTGTGCGCGCCCTCGGTCACTGACCCCAGCACGGCTCCCGAAGGCCACGAGAACCTGTTCGTGCTGGTTCCCATCGCCGCCGGCCTGCCCTACGACCAGGTTGTGCTGGACTCCTACATCCAGAAGACGCTGCAGACCATCGAGCGCGAGATGGGCGTGCCCGACCTGCGCGAGCGCATCGTGTTCCAGCGCGTCTTCACCGTCAAGGACTTCCAGAGCCGCTACAACACCTTCAAGGGCACCGCGCTGGGCCTGGCCCACACCATGCGCCAGACGGCCCTGCTGCGCCCCAACAACATCTCGCGCAAGGTCGAGGGCCTCTTCTACGCCGGTGCCAACACCAACCCCGGCATCGGAATGCCAATCCAGCTCATCTCCGCCGAGCTCGCCTACAAACGCATCATCAACGACCGCTCAGCCGGGCATTTAGCCGCCTTGTAGAACCAGGTAAAACTACAGCCGCTTTGAATGCACACAATCCCCGAGTGCTATGGAGTTGAGCTGGGCTGAGCTGAGCTGGGTTGAGTTGATGTCTGGCTGTTGTGGCTCTGCGCTCTCGCTCGTGTTGCGCCTGCGCAGCGGCCACGTCGCGGCGACATCCACGCGCCATCGAACCGGAGCGACCGGAGCGACCGGAGCGAATGGATTTCGCGGCAGCTTACAAAATGTGAAGCGTGAGGATGGCGGCAAGTACTTGCAGGGCAGACGCTTCTTTTTGTGGCCGATGAGCGAATGCGCGAATCCGATGAGCGAAATTGAAATCCGCCGTTTCGAGACTTTGGGCTCGACCAACGATTATGCCCGCCAGTGGGCTCGCGAGGGCGCGCCTCACCTTGCCTTCGTGGTGGCGCGCGAGCAGAGCGGAGGGCGCGGGAGGCGTGGGCGCTCATGGTCTTCGCCGCTGGGCGGGGGCTTCTACGGCTCGATGATCGTGCGCTGCGGGGCGGCAGCGCAAGCGGCGGGCGAGGACGCGGCCCTGCTGCTCGCGCGCTGGACAATCGGTGCGGCGGTGGGCGTGGCGCGCGCTCTGGAGGCGCTTGAGCTGAGCCCTGAGCTGAAGTGGCCCAACGATGCGCTGCTCAACGGGCGCAAGGTCGGCGGCATCCTGTGCGAGGCCGAGTGGTACCAGGGGCGCCCGGCCTTCCTCATCGTGGGCGTCGGGCTCAACGTCTCGCACCGGCGCCAGGACCTGCCCGCGCGCCCCGTGTTCCCGGCCTCGTCGCTGCTGCTCGAAAGCGGGCGGCTCTTTGAGCCTGGGCGCGTCGAGCAAGCCCTGGTGACCGCCCTGCGCGGCGTGGCGGGCGAGCCAGAGGGCGGCTGGGACGGCCTCCGAGAGGCGTGGGAAGGTCGCTGCGCGGGCCGAGGCGAGCTGATCTCGGTGTCCGAGGAGGCCGGCAAGTACTTCGGCGTGCTGCGCGGCCTCGACCCCTCGGGCGCTCTGCTGGTGGCCACGGCGGGTGGCCTGCGGCGCGTTGTCTCCGGCGATGTCAACTTTGAATACACACAATCCCTTTCGATTAAGGGCAATTGAGTTGCCGGGCGCGAGACTGCTATTGGCGTGAGGCGTGGAGTGCGTGCCATGCGCGGCTCAAGTACTTGGTTGCTGGGCGGGGCACGCGGGTAGAATGAAATTTGCGGCTCATCCTGGCGCGTCAGGGCCAGGATGAGGCGAAGTTGAGCTGCGCAGTTGAATTTCGAAGGTGGAAGATCATGGCACGGTTTGCGTTTGAGGCTCGCGACAGGGAGGGCCGCGTGGTGCGTGGCACGCGCGAGGCCGACAGTGCCAGGGCGCTGGCCCAGGTGCTGCAGGGGCGCGCGCTGGCGGTCACTCGCATCCGGCCCGCACCAGGCGAGGCGGGCGTGCAGCCTGCCTCGCCCGCGCCGCCGGTTGCTTCGGCAGCAGCGGCTGCGCCTGGGGCTTCGAGCGGCGGCGGGGTCGCTCTTGCGAAGGCTGCGGCCCTTGCTCCTGCTGCTCCTGCTGCTGCGGCGGAGAAGCGCGACTGGGTGTCGCGGGCGAGCGCGATGCAGATGTCGCTGTATTTCCGGCAGGCGCACGCTCTGCTGCACGCGGGATCGAGCATCTCGCACGCTCTGGCGGTGGCCTCGCGGCACGACGCCTCGGCCTCTTTGAGGCGGGCCTCGGAGGACATGAGCCGGCTGACCTCATCTGGCACGCCGTGGAGCGAGGCCATGCGCTTCTACCCCGGCCTGTTCTCGGAGCTGGCGGTGGGCATGGTGGCGGCTGGCGAGGGCTCGGGGCGTGTGGACGAGGCGTGCCAGAGGCTGGCCTCGTACTCCGAGCGCGACTACCACCTGCAGCAGACCGTCAAGCGCGAGACCTGGTACCCCAAGCTGCTCGTGGCCTGCTCCTTCTTCATCCCGTCGGTGGTGCCCCTGGTTCTCAAGGGCCCCGCGGCCTGGTGGAGCTCGCTGCAGTCGCCCCTGCTCATGGTCGTGGCCATCGCCGTGGCCTGGAAGGGGCTGGCGTGGCTGGCGCCGCTGGCGGGGCAGGCCCGCGCCGTGGCTCGCATCGTGGACAGGGTGAAGATGGGCCTTCCGGTGGCGGGCAAGGTGTCCAGGGGCTTCGCCTCGGCTAAGTTCTGCCGTGCTTTGGGGGCCACGATGGGCGCGGGCGTGCCCGTCAACCGCGCCATGAGCCTGGCCGCGAGCGCCTGCGACAACGTGGTGCTGGCTGACGCCGCCGAGCGCGCGCGCCGCCAGGTGCTGGAGGGCGACACCCTGACCGGGGCCCTGAGCGCCACGCGGCAGTTCCCGCCGGTCGCGATGCAGATGCTGGCCACGGGCGAGGCCTCGGGCCAGACCGAGGAGCAGCTGGAGAAGGTGGCCGAATTCTTGGAAGGCGACGCCGAGACCGCGGTCAAGCAGGCGGTCAAGCTGCTGGGGGTGCTGGTGCTGCTGCTGGTGGCCTGGCAGATCGGCTCGCAGGTCATCTCCTTCTACTCGGGCTTCTACTCGGGCGCGGACGCCCTGATGAGCCCGGACGGGTAGCCAGCTTCAGCTGAGCCAGCCTGAGCTGAGCCGGGCGGCTGGCGCCTCAAGTACTTGAGAGGGTGAGAGGAGCTGGAGCAAGCGGGGCTTTCGATAAAGCCAGCGTCCAGCCCAGGTTTGGCCGCCGATGGCTTATCCTGTAGCACGATGGAACCAGACTACTACGAGGTGCTGGGCGTGGGGTGCGAGGCGGCGCGCGAGGAGATCAAGGCGAGCTACCGCCTGGCGGTGCGCCAGCACCACCCGGACGCCTCGCCAGCCGAGGCTAAGGACGCCGCACACGCCAAGATACAGCTCATCAACGCGGCCTGGACCACGCTGGGCGACGCCGTGGCGCGCGCGGCCTACGACGAGCGCCGCCGCCGCGCCATGGCTCAGGCTCCGCTCACCGCTGCCTCGGGCGGCGCAAGCTCCTTGCACGCGCCGCCCGGAGCGCGTGCGGGAGGCCACGCGCCCCGCCCAGGAGCGGCCACGCCCGTCGATGGGCGCAAGAGGAGCCGGGTGCAGGCGGTCATGGGCGGCAGCTCCTCGCCGCGCCCTGTCAACCCGCGTACACGACTGCTGGCCATGGTCTTCGACGCGGCCCAGCTGTACCACGTCGAGGGCCGGGCCGAGGAAGCCGCCCGTGTCTGCCAGAACGTGCTGCGCGCCGACCCCACGAGCGCCGAGGCCGCCGTCCTGCTCGCCGACATCTACGCTGCCCAGAACCAGCGCGCCGCCGCCCTGGACCTCCTGGAGCGCGCCCTGCGCCTGCAGCCATCCAACGCCCTGTACCGCTCCAAGTGGGAGGCCCTGCGCCACGCTGCGAGCGCCGACACCCGCTCCTCCTCCTCAGGGCCCGCGCCGCCGCCCGCTGCCCGCGCCTCGGCTCCCAACCCCTGGGGCAAGCCCGGCGCCCACAGCCCGCTCGCCTCGCGCATCTCCGAGCGCGCCCCCGAAGCCCCTCAAGTACTTGAGCCCGCCGCCGTGCCCCAGCCCCCCGCGCCCAGCGGCTTCCCTCAAGCCGAGCCCGGCAGCCACCTGCCTCACGATCTGCCTCACGATCCTGCCCCTGAAGAAGCACCAGCTGCCACGCTCGCTGCGGGTCGCGAGGACCAAGCTGAACTGAGCAGCGGCCTCCCCGAGTCGCCCCGTTCGTCCATCCTGCAACGCCTGCGCTCTCGCCTCGCTCGCTAAGCTCACGCTGCGCGCTCAACACGACTCACACAACATTACTCGATTTTAAATCACACAAAACCTCCCATTCATTGTTATTGGGTTAGCTTTGACTGAGTATGCAAGCAGTGAGTACGCAAGCGGGCCAATGCGGACCGAGCTGGTTTGCTTGACCAGTGGGTCGGTAGCTCAACCAGTAGCTCAAGGTGTGGAGGCTCCGCATTGTCTGCGGTCGCGATGGCGTGGCGGCTAAACTGGCGGGCATGAGCTCGCCGCTTCCTTCCTGGAGTGCCTTTCCGCTGCGTGCGCTGCAGGATCGCAAGGACGCCGGGGAGCGCATCGCGATGGTCTCGCTGTATGACGCGCCATCGGCCCTGCTTTGCTGCGAGGCGGGCGCGGACGTCTTGCTGGTGGGTGACTCGCTGGGCAGCGTGGTGCTGGGGTTCGAGAGCACGGTGCCGGTGACCGTGCAGGACATGAGGCGCCACACCGGGGCCGTGGCGCGCGGGGCGCGGGCCTCGTCGCGCCCGCAGGTGCCCGTGGTGGCCGATATGCCCTTCGCCTCGTACCACGGCGGGCCGGGTGGCATCGTGAGGGCTGGAGCGGCCCTGATGCGCGAGGGGGCGCACGCGCTCAAGGTGGAGGGCGCGGGCGAGCACACGCTGAGGGCGGTCGCGCTGCTGCTGGAGGTGGGCGCTCCCATCGTGGGGCACCTGGGCTTCACGCCCCAGTCCAGCGGGCGCTTCCGGAGCGTCACCCAGGGGCGCGACGAGGGCTCGGCTCAGCTGCTGCTTGCCTCGGCCCTGCGCCTGGAGGAGATGGGCGCGGCTGCCATCGTGCTCGAAGCGGTGGCGCCCGAGGCGGCTGCTGAGATCACGGGCAGGCTGAGCATCCCGACCATAGGGATAGGCGCGGGAGCGGGCTGCGACGGGCAGGTGCTGGTGTGGCACGACCTCATCGGCCTGACGGCCCAGCCGCCGCCCTTCGCCCGGCCCTTCGCTAACGCTCGCCAGGTGCTGTCGCAGGCCGCCCAGGACTACGTCGCCGCCGTACGCTCGGGCACCTTCCCGCCGCGAAAATAAGGCAGCGATAAGAGCGACAAGTCAGCGCGCGGCCAGGGCGGACAGGGCGGCCAAAATCTCGGGCGCGAACTTGATCCAGGCGATGCGCCAGAAGAGGGCGAGCCCCGCCAGCGTGTTGAGCGCGGGGAAGAGGCGATACAGACGCAGCACGCCCTGCGAGCCCTGGGCCGCGCCGGAGCGGATGGAGGCCAGCATCATGCCCACGTACACGGCGCCCAGCGCAGCCGAGAGCCAGCCCAGGGCCGCGTAGGAGGCCAGGGCAGCCGAGGCATACAGGGCGGCGCAGCAGAGCAGGGTGGGGCGCAGGCCCAGGGCGGTCGCGATAGTCGAGACCCCGGCCTCGGCGTCGGCCTGGATGTCGGGGACCGCAGAGTAGGCGTGCATGGCCATGGTCCAGCACCACGCGGCCAGCACCGGGGCCGGGGCCAGGCCGCGTCCTCCGAGGAGGGCGTAGGCGAAGAAGGCGGGGCAGGCGTACAGGCCGTTGAAGAGCGAGTCGAGCAGGGGCCGCGACTTGGCGCGGATCGGAGGGGCCGAGTACTGGTGCGACAGCAAGAAGAACAGCCCCAGCAGAGCCACGGCTCGGGGCGGGGCCACAGCCAGGGCCAGCGCCAGGAAAGGCAGCGCCAGGCCCAGGGCCAGGCCCAGCATCCCGCGCTGGGCCTGGCGCTCCAGGCGGGCCTCGTAGCCCTGCTTCTTGGCGTTGCGGGCGTCGGTCTCGAAGTCGTAGGCGTCGTTGACGCCATACACGAACAGGTTGGCCGGGAACAAAAAGAACGCCCCGAAGCACACGGCGCGCCAGCTCAGCAGGTCGCCCGGCGCGCGCGCTGCGGCCAGCAGGCCCACCACGAAGGGGCCGGCCAAGTACACCCAGAAGCGGGGCCGCGACGCACGCAGCAGCGCGCGCGCCCCCAGCCGCCCCTGCCTTGAGCTTGAGCTTGAGCCGGCTCGGGCACCGGGCTCGCTGCCCGGCGTGCTGGAGGAACTTGAGGAAGAGGGAGGCATCGTATCGTGAGGGCCGGACGCATCAAGAGTGCTGTCGAGAGTGCTGAAGCCGGAGCCGGGGCAGGAGAGGAATCGCCGCCTCGCAGTCTGGGCGCGCCGCCTGCTGAGGGCAAGCCTCGGCGTGAGGGCAAGCCTGGGCGCGAGCCGCCAGAGCGGGCACGGCGCTGGGCGTTGGGGGTTGGGGGCTTGATGTGGGCGTGCGGCTTCTTCGTGGCCAGGGTGCCGGGGGCGACGCGGCCCGAGCTGTCGGGCACCTCGGTCCTGTTCGTGGTGCTCTTCGCGCTGCCTTCCTACGCCGTGCTGTGGAGGTGGGCCGGGCCCAGGCGGGCGCTGCAAGTACTTGCGGGCCTGGGCCTGTTCGCCCTGGGCATCGAGACGCTGGCCGTGGCCACGGGCTGGCCCTACGGACGATTTTCCTACGGCGACGCCATCGGCGGCAAGGTGGCCGGGCTGGTGCCCTGGTCCGTCCCCTTTGCCTGGACTCCCCTGGTCCTGGGCACCCACGCCCTCACGCAGAGGCTGCTCCGCTTCGCAAGACCCATCTCAGGCTCAAGGCGCACGAGCCCAGGCGAAGGCACCGCCTGGCCTGGGCTCAGCGTGCGCCTGGCTCCGGTGGCGGCGGGCGCCGTGGCCCTGGCGGTGGCGGATCTGGTGCTGGACCCCGGCGCTGTGCGACAGAAGTTCTGGCACTACGACGCTGGCGGCCCCTACTACGGCGTGCCCGCTTCCAACTACTTCGGCTGGCTCCTCTCGGGCCTGGTCGGGCACGTCCTGCTGCGCCTGCTGCTGCGCCCTGGCGGGCAAGGCGAGCCGAACCCAGGCCACTCGCCAGGCGTCGCAGCCGCTTCGCCGTTGGAGGCTTCGCCGTTGGAGGCTTCGCCGTTGGAGGCTTCGCCGTTGGAGGCTGGGGCGCAGCCGCCAGCGGGCCTGGCGGTTTCTCTGGGCTGGACGCTGGCTTTCTGGTGCAGCGTGTGCGCCTGGGGCGGGCTGTGGGCGCCAGCCGCGATCGGCCACTGCTGCCTGCTGCTGCTGTGGATCGCCTTGCGCCCGGCAGCGCGCGGGGCCGGGATCAGAGACGGGAGCGGGGCCAATAACAGTTAGCTGATCCTCTGGCGGAGCCTGCCCTGCGCCGCGAAGTTCGGTAAGTTCTCCTGCGATGCTTTGCGCTGACATCTTCCGGGCCCTCCGTGCAAGTACTTGCAGGGGCGGGACCGCCCTCACCCCAGGCCGCTCCTCGCTCCCCTCCCTGGCGGGCGTGGCGGCTCTTCTGCTGGCGGTCTCGGGCCTGCTCTCGTTGCAGTCTGCGGCCTCGCCATCGCAGAAAATTCAGGCTAAGCCCAAAGCTGGCGCTAAGCCCAGAGCTGGCGCTAAGCCCAGGGCCCTGGCTCAGCTGGCCGCGCCGGTTCGCCGGGGGCGGCTGGGAGCACGCGGGGGCGCGCCTTCGGGAGCGGGAGCGCCTCAAAGCGGGCCGTCGCAAGTACTTGCGACGCCGACTCCCACGGCGACGCCTTTGCCCACGGCGACTCCGACGCCCCGGCCCACGCCGACCCCCACGCCGCTGCCGCTGAGGATGTTCCCGTTCGCGCTGCCTGCCTTCGACGCCTCGCCCGGAGCGACGGATGCCTCGTGGCTCAACGAGGTGCCCGCCGGGAGGCGCGGCTTCGTGCGGGCGCGGGGCGAGGAGTTTGTGGACGGGGCGGGGCAGAGGCTGCGGCTGTGGGGCGTCAACCTCAACTTCGCCGGGGCCTTCCCGCCCAGGGAGCAGGCTCCTCTGATCGCGGCTCGGCTGGCCAAGTTCGGCTTCAACGCCGTGCGTATGCACCACTTCGAGGGCTACGGCGCGCCCAGCGGCCTGTGGAAGAGCGTGGCCGGCTCGGGCCGCGTCGTGCTGCCCAGGGCGATGGACCCGGATCAGCTCGACAGGCTGGACTTCTTCGTGGCCCAGCTCATCCAGCACGGCCTCTACGTCGACTTCAACCTGCACGTGGGCCGCAAGAGCATGGACGGCGAGGGCATCGAGGACCCTTCGCACCTGCCCGAGAAGGACAAGGGCGCTTCGTACTTCGAGCCCGCCCTCATCCAGGCGCAGCGATCCTGGGCGCAGCTACTGCTGGGCCACCTCAACCCCTACACGCACCGCACCTACGCCCAGGAGCCCGGCGTGTGCGCCGTCGAGGTCTCGAACGAGGACTCGCTGCTGGCGCTGTGGCTCGACGGCGGGCTGGGCGGCCTGCCCGCCCAGGTCGAGGGCCGGCTGCGCCAGAGGTGGAACGCCTGGCTCGCCCGCAAGTACTCCGAGGTCTCGCTCCGGCGCGCCTGGACCGAGCTGGAGCAGCCCCTGGCCGCGCCCAACCTGCTGCTGGGCGCCCTGCCCTTCGACGTGGTCAACCCCGACGCGCCCGACGCCCAGGTCGCTATCGCCTCCTCGGTGCTGCAGAGCAGCTTCGCCCTGGCCACCGTGGGCGGTGCCTCGGGCACCTTGAGCCTGGATAGGGCGGGCGGCCCGACCCTGGGCGGCTTCGTGCGCCCTGGCCTGCTGGCCGACCTCAAGCGCGAGGGCGGCGTGAGCTGGGCCTTCCAGGTCAACCGCGACGGGCTGGAGCTGGGCGAGGGGCACGCCTACACGCTGTCGTTCTGGGCCAGGGCCGACCGCAGCCGCACCATCTCGGTCAACCTGTGGCAGGATCGCCCGCCGCACCGCTTCGGGGGCTTCACGGGCTACGCCACCCTGAGCCAGGAGTGGAAGAAATTCTCCTTCACCTTCCGTGCTTCGAGCCCGGACCCCTCGCACTCGCGCCTGTCGTGGAACCTGGGCCCGGCCCAGGGCCAGGTCGCGCTGGGCGAGGCCGAGCTGCACGAAGGGGGCCGCATCGCGGCGCCGCCCGAGTGGACCCTGAGCCAGGGCGTGCCACTCCTGGACTTCAAGACCACGCCTGTTCTGGTGGCGCGGCGCGACTTCGCGCAGTTCCTGGGGCAGGTCGAGGCCGAGCACGCGCAGGGCTTCCGCAAGTACTTGAGGCAGCTGGGCGTGCGCGTCCCGATCTGGCAGACGCAGGCCCAGTTCGGCGGCTGGGCCGGGTTACTGCGCGAGGACGGCTCGGACGCCACCGACGTGCACGCCTACTGGAAGCACCCCGACCTGGGGCAGGGCGGCTGGGCCGGCGACTCGTGGACCGTTGGCAACGCTTCGATGGCCGGCGCGGCGGGCAGCGACCCCCTGAGCGCCTTCGCCCTGGCCAGGGTGCCGGGCAAGCCCTTCGTGATGAGCGAGTGGAACTCAGGCCAGCCCAACGACTTCGGGGCCGAGTCGCTGCTGATGGCCGCCGCCTACGCCGCCTGGCAGAACTGGGCCGCGGTGTGGGTCTTCGACTACCACTCCTCGGGCCCCTACGACCGCGACCACTACGACGGCTTCTTCTCCATCGACGCCCACGCCTCCAAGATGGCGACCGCTCCCGCAGCCGCCATCCTCTTCCGCCGCCCGCAAGTACTTGCGGGCGGCGCCGGCCTGGGCCAGGCGCGCGGCGACGTGGCCGAGGCGCGCCAGGGCACCTCGCTGTTCCTGCCGCGCGAGGTGCTGTGGCTCGAAGTCGCCTCCTCGCCAGGCCCGCCCACCGCCTCGCCCTTCGCGCGCACCTGGGGACAGGCCGGGGCGCCGCGCGCCCTCACCCTGCAGGGGCGCGCCACCGTCCATTTCAGCGGCCCCAGCGCCTTCGACCTCGCGCCCGAGGCTGAGCCCGAGCCCGAGCCGCCTCCCCTCGAAGCGCCTTCGATCATCATGGCCTCGACCGCGCCGCTGGCCCCGCCCACCACTGCCGTGGCTCCGGCTTCAGCGGCCTCAGCCGCTTCAGCGGGCAACCAAGCCTCCACAGCAGCCTCGGCCTCCTCCTCGCCCAGCCTGCAGGCAGCTCCGAGCCCAGCGATGCCAGGCCCGGCTGCCTTGAGTTCGGTTCCCCTGAGCACAATGAGCGCAGCGGGGAGCGAGGGGCCGGGCAGAGCTGAGGGGGGCAAGCGCAGGGTGGTGTTCTTGCGAGCGCCTGTGGCTGCTGTGGATCCCGAGGCGGACGCGCCCTTCGCGGTGTCGGGGGTGGCGGCCTGGGACGACGGGGCGGCGTGGAGGTCGGACACCGGGCAGCTGAGCTGGGATCGCGAGAGGGCGCGCTGGACGCTGGACACGCCCTGCTCCAAGGTCGCGGTCGGCTCCTGGGACGGCGGCACGCTGGACCTGGGGGCGTGGCGCGTCGAGGTGCCGCGCACGCGCAGCGCGTGGGGCACCTGGGCGCTGTCCTCGCTGGACGGCGCGCCCATCGATCGCTCGCGGCGGCTGCTGCTGACCGCTGCCGGGCGCGCCGAGAACGTGGGCATGGGCTGGAACGCGGCCCGCAACTCGGTCGGCAGCGCCTGGGGCCTCGGGCCCGTGCAGGCCGAGGGGCTGTATGGCAAGGTCACTTTGGCCTGCGACCCCGCCATCTGGAGCGTGTACGCCCTCGACACCAGGGGCCAGCGCGCCCGCGCCGTCGCCTCGACCTACGCGGACAGCGTGCTCACCTTCTCGGCCTCGCCGGACGCCCAGACGCTGTGGTATGAAATCAGCGCCTCGTAGCGCCTCAGCACTCCCCAGCACTTCAAGATGCACAGCGAACGCTTGTTGATCGAGGAGATTGAGGAGCGGGCTCCGGCCCAAGTACTTGGACGCGCGTGCGCCTGGGCTCCACTTGAGCCGGCTCCGCTTGGGCTGGCTCCGCTTGAGCTTGAGCTGGTGGTGGCTCGCTACCAGGAGAGCCTGAACTGGCTGCGCAAGGTGCCGGCGGCCATTGGCATCACCGTCTACGACAAGGGCGGGCAGGGCACTGAGGACGTGCTGCCCATCCTGCCGCGCGCCCGAGCCGCCGCGAGCGCGGGGCCAGAGCAGAGCAGCGCGGCCCGGCAGCGTGAGCGCGCCAGTGTGATTTCGCTGCCCAACGTGGGGCGCGAGGCTCACTCCTACCTGCACCACATCAGCGCCCGCCTGCAGGATCGGGAGCGGCCCCTGGCGGCCCTGACCGTCTTCTGCCAGGGCCGCCCCTTCGACCACGCCTTCGACTTCCACCACACGCTGCGCGCCCTGGCCGCCAGTCCCGAAGCCTCGCTGGGCCTTGAGCCCTGGCGCTGGCTCGGCCACGCCATCGACACCGACACCCGCGACGGAGCCCTCTTCCAGTCCTGGAGCAAGAACCCTGCGGGCAGCGGCCTGGACCTGGACGGCTTCCACCGCGCTCTGCTGGGCCGGGCGGGGCCGCAGGAGTACGCCTTCGTGCTGGGCGGCCAGTTCGTGGCCCGCCGCGAGCTGCTGGAGCGCCGGGGGCCCGAGTTCTGGAAGCACGCCCTTGAGCTGTCGGTGTCCTGGCCCGAGGCGGCGCACTGCTTCGAGAGGAGCTGGGCCCTGGCGCTGGGAGCGCGCGGCCCCACACTGGGCCCAGGCCGGCGCACTGCTCACCTCAAGAAGATCAGCGGCCAGAGCAAGCTGAGCTGAGCTGAGGCTGCGGGGTGTGAGGCTGAGGCTGAGGCGGGGTGAGGCTGTTTAACTTGGCGGGCGGCGCGGCTATACTGGTGGCGATGGCATACGTAGCGGCGTGCGAGTTTCGTGAGGCGGCAAAGACGTACTACATGGACCCCGGCGAGTGGGATCTGCTGGCGGGGCAGCGCATCGTGGGCGAGACCTCGCGCGGGCTGGAGCTTGGCGTGGTCAAGTTCGCGCCGCGCGAGATGGCTCAGGGCAGCATACGCGGCCCCATCCGCCGCGTGCTGCGGCCCGCCACCGGCCAGGACCTGGAGCGCGAGCGCGAGATATTCGCGTTCGAGGCCAGGGCCCTGCAAGTACTTCGCGACGGCATCGGGCTGCGCCGCCTGGAGATGAAGCCCGTCAAGGCCGAGGCCACCCTCGACATGGCACGGCTGTTCTTCTTCTACGAGGCCGAGGGGCGCGTCGACTTCCGCGACCTGCTGCGCGAGGCCGCCCGCCAGATGGACGCCCCCGGCATGAGGCTGCAGTTCGTGCAGGTCAACGCGCGCGAGGCGGCCAAGGCGCTGGGCGGCGTGGGGCCGTGCGGCAAGGAGCTGTGCTGCTCGACCTTCCTCACCGCCATGCCCCCGGTCACGCTCAAGATGGCCAAGGACCAGGGCCTCTCGCTCACGCCGCACAAGATATCGGGGGCGTGCGGGCGCCTGATGTGCTGCCTGCGCTACGAGGTCGATTTCTACCGCGACCAGAAGATGCGCCTGCCGCGCCCTGGCTCGCCCGTGGACACCGCCGAGGGGCCGGGCACCGTCGTCGATGTCAACCTGGTCTCCGAGAAGTGCATCGTCGAGCTGGGCGACGGGCGGCGGGTGCCCTTCACGGGCGAGGAGCTGCGCTCGCAGCGCGAGGCGCGCGGCCCGGTCTCAGCCTGCGCCTCGCACCACTCGCAGGGCGGCTCCTGCACCAAGAGCGACAAGCTCGCCGGCAGCCTGGCCCCCTCCTGAGCTTGCCTGCGCTTGCCTCGGCTGAGCCTGGCCTGTTGCCTTCGACTCGTCTGAGATGCGCTTGTGATTTCGCTTGAGCGCTTCGCTTGTGATTTCTCTTGAGCGCCGGGCGTCCGGGCGCGCCTGCGCTCCGTTTCTGGCCGCTGCCCCTGCACCGCTGCCCCGCCACCTCCGCCATGAGCAAGAGCGTGTTCTTCATCACGACGCCGATCTACTACATCAACTCGACGCCGCACGTGGGGCACGCCTACACCCAGATCGCGGGCGACGCCCGTGCCCGCTTCGAGAGGAGCCGGGGCAAGAAGGTGTATTTTTTGACCGGCACCGACGAGAACGCCATCAAGGTGGCGCGCGCGGCCCAGGCCCAGGGGCGCGAGCCGCTGGAGTTCGCCGACGAGCTGGCCCAGAAGTTCAAGGACGTGTGGGCCGCGCTCAACATCTCCTACGACGACTTCGTGCGCACCACCGAGCCCCGCCACCGCTCTGTGGTGCAGGAGGTCGTGGCCCGGCTGTGGGACGGCGGCCAGCTGCGCCTGGGAGCCTACGAGGGCTGGTACTCGGTGCCCGACGAGACGTTCTTGCGGGCCGAGGAGGTCGTGGAGCGTGAGGGCGGCGCCTATATCGCGGCCCCGACCGAGGATCAGAGCCGCGAGCCGCTGGAGTGGGTCGCGGAGCCCACGCACTTCTTCAAGCTGCCCGAGTTCGCCCAGCCTCTGCTCAAGTACTTCGAGGAGCACGCGGAGGTGATGCAGCCCGAGAGCAGGCGCAACGAGACGCTGGCCTTCATCGGGCGCGGCCTGGTCGAGACCTCGATCTCGCGTGCCCAGGGCTGGGGCATCCCGCTGCCGGCTTCGGTGCCCGAGAGCGCGGGGCGCGTGGTGTATGTCTGGTTCCCGGACGCGCTGCTCAACTACGCCTCCGCGCCCGGCTACCTCTCGGGCGACCCCGAGCGGCGCGCCTTCTTCGAGAGCTGCTGGCCGCCCGACGTGCAGCTGATGTCCAAGGACATCTTCACCCGCTTCCACACCACGCTGTGGCCCGCCCTGCTGCTCGCGCTGGGGCTGGAGATGCCGCGCCTGCTCTTCGCGCACGGCTTCTGGACCGTGGGCGGGCGCAAGATCAGCAAGCGCGACCCCTCCACCATCGTCGAGCCCGTCGCCTTCGCGAGCTACATCCAGCAGCTCGCGGGCTGCGAGCCGGGCGTGGCGGTGGACGCCCTGCGCTACTACTGCCTGCGCGAGGTCTCCTTCGGCTCGGACGGCGACTTCTCGCGCGCGGGCTGCCTGCAACGCTACAACTCGGACCTGGCCAACGGGCTGGGCAACCTCGCCAACCGCGCCCTGTCCATGCTGGCCCAGTACTTCGGCTCTCGCGTCCCCCAGGGCGAGGAGGCCCAGGGCGCGCAGAGCCGGGGCAGCCTGGGCCTCCTCGCCCTGTGCGAGCGCAGGAGCCCCGAGGTGGAGGCGGCCTACGAGAGGCTGGATTTCCAGGGCGCCCTGGCCACGGTGTGGGAGGTCGTGGGCGCGGCCAACAAGCTCATCGAGGAGCAGAAGCCGTGGGCCAGCGCCAGGCAGGGCCGCCTGAGCGAGGTCGAGCCCCTGCTGCGCGAGCTGCTGGGCGCTGTGCAGTGGTGCGCCGTCACCCTGCACCCCGTGATGCCCACCGCGTCCAGGCTCTTGATGGAGGCTCTGGGGCTCAGCGCCGGGATGGAGTGGGAGCGCGCCACCCTGTGGGCCCAGATGCCGCCCGGCCACGCCTGCCCGCCGCCCGCCCCCCTGTTTCCACGCATCCCAGCCCCCGCCATCGCTGCCTTGTCCCGCGAGGAAGCCCACAAGCGCGAGGAAGCCGCCGCCCAAGCCCATCAAGCCCAGGCCGAGGCCAAGGCGCGCCTTAGCCTTACTCAAGCCGATTTAATTCAGCAACTCGAACTCAACCCCATGGAACCCAGCACGCACAGCCCAAGCGCCCAGGCAACCCCTGAACCCCTGAACGTCGTGAGCACTACCTCGCCCGAGGCGGTCAAGCCCGAGGCGGCCAGTGGGCAGAGCAGCACGATCAGCTACGAGGACTTCGCCAGGGTCGAGCTGCGGGTGGGCCGCGTCCTGCTGGCCGAGCCGGTGCCCAAGGCCGACAAGCTGCTGCGCCTGGTCGTGGACATGGGCGGCGAGCAGCGCCAGATACTGGCCGGCTTGGCCCAGCACTTCGAGCCGGCCTCACTGGTGGGCCAGAACGTGCTCGTGGTCGCCAACCTCGCGCCGCGCAAGATGCGTGGCCTGGAGTCCCAGGGCATGATCCTGGCCGCCTCCACGCCCGACGGCCCGCCGCTCGCCCTGGCCACCGTGCTTGGCGAGGTCCCCCTGGGCTCCGTCATCAAGTAGAAGTACCTGTGTCCCGCTGCAAGTACTTGCAGCGGGAAATTTGATGTTGAATACGATAATTTTCATTATGAAAATGTCGTAGAGAGATGTAGAGAGATATGGTGCGTGGCCTGAAGGCCAGCCTGGTTCATCTGGGTTCATCTGGCGGGTTGCAGGTCGGGTGCGCTGGGGTGTTACTTGAGTGCTATGGCCTTGAGCGGCGCGGGTGGGACTGAGTTTCTGGTGAACGTGGAGCTGCCTGAGGTACGTGTGGCCGAGGTGCGCGGCGGGCGGCTGTGGGGGCTGGACGTGGATCGCGGCGGGCGCTTGCTGGGCGACATTTTCAAGGGGCGCGTGGCGAACGTGGTGCCTGGCATGGACGCGGCCTTCGTGGACATCGGGCTGGAGCACAACGCTCTGCTTTATGAGGGCGACATCGTACGGGCCGGCGAGGAGGCCGGCGAGGCCCCTGCCGGCCCGGCGCAGCCCCGCATGGTCGGCGGGCGCGGGGGCGGGCGTGGCTGGATCTCTCTGCGCGCGGGCGAGGAGGTGGTGGTGCAGGTGGCGCGCCCGCCTGTGGGCTCGAAGGGCGCGCGCGTGACGATGAGGCTGTCGCTGCCTGGGCGCTACGTGGTGCTTTCGGAGAGCTCGGACACGGTTGGGGTGTCGCGCCGTCTGGAGGACGAGGACGAGCGCGCCCGCCTGCGCCGCCTGGCCGAGAAGCTGCGGCCCCTGGATCATGGCCTGGTGGTGCGCACCGAGGCCGAGGGCGCTTCGGAGCCGTTGCTCAGCGCCGACGTGCGTGCCCTGGCGAGCCTGCTCGCAGGGATTCGGGGCGCGGCTCGGGCGGCCCAGGCTCCGGCCCGCCTGCACCAGGACCTGGGGATTCTGGGCCGCCTGGTGCGGGACCGCCTCGGCGAGGAGGTGGCGCGCGTGCTGCTGGACGACGAGGAGACGCTGCGGGCTCTGCGGGCCTCGGTGCGTGCGAGCGCGCCCCACCTGGAGGGGAGGCTGGAGCTGTATCGGGGCCCGATGCCGCTGTTCAGGGCCAGGGGCGTCGAGCGTGAGGTCGAGAGGGCGGGCGCCAGGTCGGTGCCCCTGCCCTCGGGCGGGACGCTGGTGATCGACGAGGCGGAGGCTCTGACGGCCATCGACGTCAACACGGGCCGCTTCACGGGCCGCTCGCGCCTGGCCGAGACCGTGCTGGCCACCAATCTGGAGGCCGTCGAGGAGGCCGCGCGGCAGATGAGGCTGCGCGATGTCGGGGGCGTCGTCGCCATCGACTTCATCGACATGGGCAGGACGCGCGACCGCGTGCGCGTGCTGGACGCTCTCGAAGGCGCCCTCGCCCAGGACAGGGCCAGGACGCGCATCGTGGCCCTGTCGCCGTCGGGCCTGGTCGAGATCACGCGGCGGCGCGAGGGGCCGTCGCTGCGTGCCGCGCTCAACCGCCCCTGCCCGTACTGCGCGGGGCGCGGCGTGGTCAAGACGCCCCAGACCGTCGCGCTCGAAACCCGCCGCCGCATCCGCGAGGCCGCAGCCAACGCCGTCGCCAGAGCCCCCGCCGGCTCAGGGCACGGGGAGAGGATGCAGGTGGTGATGCACCCCGAGAGCGCCTGCGCGCTGCTGGAGGGCGATGGGGCCCACCTGCGCGCGCTGGAGGCCGGGTGCGGGCTGCTGCTGCACCTCGCGGTGGACTTCGGGCTGCACCTGGAGGCGGCCCGGCTCAGCCTGGGCACGGCGGGCGAGGCCCCGGCCTTCGACGGCCTGGCCAGCAGGGTCGTGGTTGGCGAGAGGCTCTCGCTGCCGGCTTCCACGCCGCTCTACCCCGCCGAGGAGCCCGCCTTCGCCGTGCTGCACGGCCTGCTGGTGCGCCTGGAGGGGCCGGACCTGGGCGTGGACGCCGCGCGCGCCTCCACCACGCGCCCGCTCCTGGTCGAGATCACCCAGGTGGGGCGCTGGTTCGCTGCGGCCCTGGCCGTCGGCGAGTGAGGCCAGGCCCTCAAGTACTTACAAGTACTTGAGGCAGCAGCGCGGGACTGGTGGGCTGCTTTGCGCGGGCTGGAGCGTGCGGCTGGGGCGGGCGTGTGTCATGCTGTGAGGGGTATGAGCGGCTTGAGCGTGTGCGTGCTGGGTGACTCGGTGGTGGAGCGTTGGGGGCCGGGTTGCCCTTCGCTGCTGGCCTCGCTGCGGCGGCAGTACACGCAGGTCGACTTCGAGGTCTTCAACCACGGGCTGGCCCAGGCGCGCGTGGGCAACGCCCTGCACCGCGTCGCGCATGAGTTCCACGACGCGCACGGCCTGCACCCTTCGGTGGCCTCGCGCGACCCCCACATCGTGGTGCTGGAGTCCATGGCCTACGCGCACCGGGGCGACGGGCCCGAGGGCATGGCCGAGTACCGCGACCTGCTGCGCCGCATTGCCGAGGAGGTGCGCGCCACGACGCGGGCCCACCTGCTCTTCTGCCTGGCGCTGCCCCCGCACCGCGAGCGGTTCCTGGAAACCGACTTCTGGCACCGCAACACCTCGCGCGCCACGCGCCAGAGGTTCGCGGACGACGTGCGCCTGTACCTCGACGAGGCGCGCCGCATCGCGCAGGACGAGATGTGGCCGCTGGCCGACGTGCCCGCCGAGGTCGAGAAGGCCATCGCCGCCGGCCTGGGCCCGCGCCGCCTCACCGACCAGAGCGACTCCCTGCACCCTTCGGCCCCCGGCTACGAGGTCATGGCCACCGTCATCACCCGCGCCATCGACTTCCACCGCATGGTCGACGCCGCTTAGCCTACTGCCCCAGCCGCCTTTGCAAGTACTTGCAGCCGCAAAGCCCAGCCCGCAGCACAAAGGACGCCTGGAATCCCAGGCGTCCTTTGTGCTTGAGGCTTGCTCTTGAGTTAGAGCGTGCGCTCGGCGGGCGCTGTTGAGGAAGGCGCCGCCATGCTGGAAGTCATGGCCGAGCCCGGAGCCGAGGCCAGGGCGCCCGCGGGCGTGCCGTAGCTGCTGGGGCCGCCGTTGCCGCCGTGCAGGGGGAACTCGGGGTAGGCGGTGGCGCCGTGCTCGTGGTAGTCCAGCCCTTCCTCCTCGCCCTCCTGCGAGACGCGCAGGGTGCCCGTGGCCTTGACCGCGTACATCAGGGCCAGGGCGATGAAGAAGGTCGCTCCCGTCACGGTGGCGCTGCCTATGAACTGCTTGATCAGCAGGCCGGTGCCGCCGTTGTAGAACAGGCCGGTGAGCACGGTCTTGGCGCTGTTGTCGGCAGCGAGCGGGCCGCTGGCTCCATACTGGCCGCAGGCGAAGAGGCCCAGGCTCAGCGTGCCCCAGATGCCGGAGAAGCCGTGCACCGCGACCGCGCCCACGGGGTCGTCCACGCGCAGCCACTCCACGAAGTCGATGGCCGCCACCACCACGACGCCCGCGATGGCCCCGATCAGCACGGCCCCGGTCGGCGAGACCCAGTAGCAGGGGCAGGTGATGGCGACCAGGCCGGCCAGGAAGCCGTTGACCGTGATGCCGCAGTCCCACTTCTTGCCGCGAGGGTAAGCGTAGAACAGCGAGGACAGGCCCGCGGCGCAGGCGGCCAGCGTGGTGTTGGTCGCCACGCGGCCAATGCCCTGGGCGTCCAGGGCCGAGAGCGTCGAGCCTGGGTTGAAGCCGTACCAGCCGAACCACAGGATCACGCCGCCGATCGAGGCCAGCAGCATATTGTGGCCCGGAGGCAGCCCGCCGCCGTCGCGCTTGAAGACGCGCCCCAGCCGCGGCCCCAGCGCGATGGCCCCCGCGAAGGCGATGAAGCCGCCGATGGTGTGCACAACAGTCGAGCCCGCGAAGTCGTGGAAGCCCATCGCCGACAGCCAGCCGTCCGGCCCCCAGCACCAGTGGCCCACGATCGGGTAGATGAAGCCCGAGACGCCCACGCTGTACAGGAGGTCGCCCACGAAGCCCGTGCGCCCCAGCATGGCGCCCGAGGTGATCGTCGAGCAGGTGTCGGCGAAGGCGAACTGGAACAGCCAGAACGCGATGACCGGCACGCCGGTGCCCCAGTAGGTCGCCGGGGTGTTCGACAGGAAGAAGTAGGAGTAGGCCGCGCTGCCCTTCACCGTGGGGTCGTCGTGCCCCAGCCCGATCCAGCCGTTGCCCCAGGCGAACATGAAGGCGAAGCCAAAGGCCCAGAACAAAATCCCGCACAGGCAGGTGTCCACGATGCCTTCCAGGATGATGTTGACCGACTCCTTGCTGCGCGCGAAGCCCGCCTCCAGGGCCATGAACCCGGCCTGCATGAAGAACACCAGGAAGGCCGCCAGCAGCACCCACACCGTGTTGATCGCGCTGATGGTGTCCACCGGCTTGACCTTGGCCGCGTCCTCGGTCAGGTCCGCGCGCGCCCCGTGGAAGAAGATCAGGCTGGACGCGGCCATGATCGCGAACAGGATGGCCAGGCCCAGCATCTTGCCCGCCAGCGCCACCGCGAAGCTCTTCTTGAAGTCCTGCTCCCTCAGCCGAGCGCCCAACGCCTGCAGCCTCGCCCCCGGCGGCGTCGCCGATAGAAAATTACGCATCTTGCTTCTCCTTAAGTACTTGTGCCTGCTCAAGCTCACTCAAGCCCAAGGCACCGGGCCAAGCCCTGCCACACCCTTTTTGATCGCCCCGGCCCCACCTGCCGCCGCGTCGCGTGCCATGATTCTGCGCGCCCCGCGTTTCAAAAATGTTGCGCCGCCGTAAAATGCGCGCGCCCTCCACGTAAAAGCTGCGCTACTCCAGCCCAGCCGAACCTAATTCAGCCGGGCCGGGCCGCTCAAGTTGCTGCACGCAGCGCGGGTCTGCAGCACAAGCACAATTCCCGTCCCCGTCCCGGTTAGCTTGCTCGGCTCAAGGTGAACGTGAAATCGTGCTATTGCTCAAATCTTTGATGATTTTGTGTGGCTTAGAAACGGGCGGAGTTTTGGTGTAAACGAGAGGGAATGGATGAGGAACGGGATGGCGGTGGGGGCGGGGGCGGGTTTGGGCAGTTCGAGGATCTGTCGCCGTTTTACGACGAGCTGATGAGCAGCGTGCCGTACCCGGCCTGGGTGGACTATGTGCGGCTGCTGTGGGAGGTGCACGAGTGCTCGCCGCGCCGCGTGCTGGACGCGGCCTGCGGCACGGGCAACGTGTCGCTTGAGCTGGCGCGCAGCGGCTACGAGGTGGTGGGCGTGGACCTGTCGCCGGGCATGGTGGCCTCGGCTCAGGCCAAGCTCAGGGAGCAGCCCTGGCTGGCTCAGGCAGCTCAGGGCGGGCGGGGCGACGCGAGGTTCAGCGTGGGCGACCTGCGCAGTTTCGAGCTGGGCGAGCGGTTCGAGGCGGCGACGTGCCTGTATGACTCGCTCAACTACATCCTGGAGCCTCGTGACCTGGGGCTGGCGTTCGCTCGGGTGGGCGCGCACGTCGAGGCCGGGGGGGTGTGGGTCTTCGACATGAACGCTCCGTGGGCGTTCGAGGCCAACCTGTTCACGCAGTCGAACCGCGACCCGCGCCGCGCCCTGCACTACTCGTGGCAGGCCGAGTTCGACGCCGCCTCGCGCATCTGCACCGTGCAGATGCTCTTCGAGAGGGCCGGGGAGCACGGCATGGAGGCCTTCCGCGAGACGCACCGCGAGCGCGCCTACCTCATGGACGAGGTGCTGCCCCTGCTCGAAGCCGCAGGCTGGAAGCTGGAGCGCGCCTACGACGCCTACACGCTCAACCCGCCGCACAAGAGGTCCGAGAGGTGGTACTTCGCCGCGCGCAAGCTGTGAGCAGGTTGTCAAGCTCTCAGAACCAGTCTGGAAAATCGCTTGCGCCCGCCGCCTGAGACGATCCGCCGCTCTGCGCGCGGCTATTCAAGCGGCTGTTCAAACCGATTCTCAAGCCCGCAAGTACTTGCAGGCAGCGAGGCGGCGGCGGGGTGGCAGCGCAAGCTGGACTCGAAAGGAACGCATGGAAATAGTGGTTGAGCCGCGCCAGATGCAGGAGCGCGCGCAGTCCTGGCGCTGCCAGGGCCGCGCGGTCGGTCTGGTGCCCACCATGGGCGCCCTGCACCAGGGGCACCTCAGCCTGGTGCGCCGGGCGCGGCGCGAGAACGAGCGCGTGGTGGCCTCGGTCTTCGTGAACCCGACCCAGTTCGCGCCGCACGAGGACCTGAGCCGCTACCCGCGCCCCTTCGAGCACGACCGCGACCTGCTCGAAGCCTCGGGCGTGGACGTGCTGTTCGCGCCCACGCCCCTGGGGATGTACGGGGTGCCGAGCCTTGAGGAGTGGCTGCGCTCGGCCCACGCCTCGGTCGAGGTGTCGCGGCTGGGCGAGATGTGGGAGGGCGCGGCGCGGCCAGGGCATCTGCGCGGCGTGGCCACCGTGGTGGCCAAGCTGTTCAACGTGTGCGGCCCCACGCGCGCCTACTTCGGCGAGAAGGACTTCCAGCAGCTGCGCGTCATCGAGCGCATGGTGGCGGACTTGCTCTTCCCGCTCGCGGTCGTGGCGGCGCCCACCGTGCGCGAGCCGGACGGCCTGGCCCTCTCCTCGCGCAACGCCTACCTCACGCCCGAGGAGCGAGGCGCCGCCCCGGTCTTGTTCCGCGCCATGCAAGAGGGCGCGCGCCTGGCGTCCCACGGCGAGCGCGACGTGGCCGTCCTGGGACGCGCCATGCAGCAACTCATCGAGGCTGAGCCCAGAGCGAGCCTGCAGTACCTCGCCATCGTCGAGCCCAGCGGCCTGGAGCCTCTGCAAATCCTGGAGGCGCCAGGAGCCGCCCGCGTCCTCGTGGCCGCTCGCCTGGGCTCCACTCGCCTCATCGACAACGCGCCGCTCTGAAAAGCCGTCCAGGAACTCACCAAAAGCCTGGAAAATACGGGAGAACGGCTGCAAGTACTTACACCTGCTCTGTATCCCCGGTGCTGCTCTGTGGTGCGCGGTGGCCATCTGTGGTGAGTTCCTGGACGCTCTCTTAGAGCAGCCCGGCCTTGGCTGGGCTGAGCCGGCCTTGGCTGGGCTGAGCCGGCCTTGGCTGGGCTGAGCCGGCCTTGGCTGGGCTGAGCCGGCCTTGGCTGGGCTGAGGTTGTGACACACTGGGCGCTTGGTGCGCGCCCGGATCAGCGGCGCGGCGACGCAAGTACTTGCAGGGCGGGAGCAGCAGGAAGACGATGGCCACACAGAACGGGGCGCAGGCGCAGGCACGCGTGGCGGAGCGGGAAGGCGGGGCCGGATGCTGGCGCTGAGGCACCACATCGGGGACGAGATCAAGGAGCGTTACGTGGTGCGCGAGGTGCTGGGCTCGGGCGCCTTCGGCACGGTGTACCGCGTCGAGGAGTCGCTGGGCGCGCGCGTGGTGCCGCTGGCGTGCAAGGAGATGCACGTCATGGACGACCTCTCGACGCGCCAGGACGAGCGGGCCGAGGCGCTCAGGATGTTCCAGGAGGAGGCTTACCTGCTCTCGACGCTGCGCGACCCCCACATTCCAGCCGCCCACTTCGAGAGCGAGCGCGGCGTCTGGCTGGCCTGCCCGATCTGCGGGCTCTCGTTCAAGGGCACCCGCACCTGCCCCGACCACGGCAGCGAGCTGGCTGTGGTCAAGGAGCGTTACTACCTCCTGATGGACTTCCTGGACGGGCTGGACCTGGAGCAGGTCGTCCAGGCCAACGCAGGCCAGCCCCTGGACGAGGCGCACGTCCTGGAGTGGAGCCTACAAATCTGCTCGGCGCTCGAAGCCGTGCACGCCAAGGGCTTCTCCCACCGCGACATCAAGCCCGCCAACATCAAGATCCAAAAGGACTCGCCCCCTGGCACCCAGGCCGCCTCCCCAAGCCCCGCAAGTACTTCCCAGCCTGCCGCGCCGCCTGTGCCCCAGGTACCCCCGGCCTTCTCCTTCGCCGGCACTTCCCCAACGGCTTCAACGCCGATCGAGGGGCGCGCGATGCTGATCGACTTCGGGCTGGTCAAACCCTCGGCCTCAGCCGGCAAGTACGGCACGGTGGTGATGGGCAGCGGGCTGGCGCTGGGCTCCTCGGGCTACGCGCCCACCGACTCGCAGGAGCTGAGCTCGCCGGACGCGCGCACCGACATCCTGGCCCTGGGCATGACGATGTACCGCCTGCTCTCGGGGCAGGACCCGTCCGAGCCCGCTCAGCTCGAAGCCATGAGGCAGGGCACGCCGCGCCGCTTGAACCCGGCCCTGTCGAGCATGGCCGAGGCCATCATCCTCAAGGCAGCCGCCCCCGACCGCGCCGCGCGCTACGCCGACGTGCGCGCGCTCAAGTCCGACCTGCTGGCCGCGCGCTACCCCATCGAGGCCCGCTGCCCGCACTGCTCGCACCTGCAGCGGTCCCTGGCCGCTCCCGGCCCCGACACCCGCTGCGAACGCTGCGGGCGCCTGCTGCTGCCCAGCTCGGGCCCGTCTCCAAGTACTTCAAGCGCAGGCACTTCCGCCACGCCTTCGGGAGCCCCTCCCCAAGCCCAAGCTCCGCTGCGAGCGCCCAGCCGCCCTCCGGCCACGCCCGGCTCAGCGCCGCCCTGGAAGAAGAGCCCCGGCCACGATCCGCGCGCGCCCCGCATCGACGAGGTTCGCAACCTGCTCACTCAGCTCGCTCAGCCCCTGGCGCCTGCGGGAGCGTCTTCGGCTTCGAGTTCGGCTCCGAGCGGCGGCGGCTCGGCTCAGCTCGCCGGTGCTGGGCTCGGTGCTGGGATTGGGGGCGCGGACCTCGCTGAGATGCCGGCTCTGCGGGCGCGGCTGGGCGAGATCGCGAGCGCGCTGGGGCGGGCCTCGAAGTTCACGCCGGGCACGCCGGACGAGTGCCCGCTGTGCCGGCAGAAGGGCCTCAAGCACGTCACGGGGGCCGGGGACGGCACCTGCCCGCTGTGCCGGCGGGCGCGGCTCACGGCGCGCGACAACTCGATCCCGGCCTGCCCGGTCTGCCGCGAGGGGAGCCTGCCCGAGCTCGCGCTGCGCAAGGGCGACCTGTTCTGCCCCATCTGCCGCGAGGTGACGCTCACGGTGCAGGAGCGGCGCTCGCTGCTGGGGCTGCTGGCCGACGACCGCTGGGGCTGCTCCTACTGCCGCGCCGAGTGGGACCTGCGCGGCCACGAGGCGCTGCTCGAAGCCGTGCACTCGGACCCCTTCCGCGTCGGCGAGGAGTTCATGGGGCAGAGCCTGCCCATCGCGCAGTGGAAGGCCCTGAGCGCGCGCGCCGACAGGTGGTTCTGCTGCGACCGCTGCTCGGCTCAGTTCGAGGCGCGCGAGGGCGGCGCGCTCGCTCTCATGCACGTCGAGCGCGACCCCTTCGGCGTCGGAGCGGCCTTCAAGGGCCAGGCCCTGGGGCGCGGGGCCTGGGCTCAGCTCGCGCGCGGCCTGAGCCCCGAGGACGCCTCGCACGACTGCCCAGCCTGCCACGCCTCCTGGAGCCTGGACACCGCGCGCGGAGCCCTGGCCCTGGTGCGCGCCGGGCAAGTACTTCCCGCCTGGGCCGCTCCGCTGGCCGCGCGCGCCCTGCCCGTGGCCTCGTGGTACTGCCTGAGCGACGGCAAGACCTCGCCCTACGCGGGCCATGTCTGCGGCAACGCGCAGTGCGCGAGCGAGTGGAACGACGAGGGCGCCTCCTGGCGGCTGGTGGCCACGCGCCAGCCACGCTTCGCCCCCGACATCAACCAGGCTCATCCCCCTGAAGCCTGGCGCCGCCGCGCCCAGGGCCTGCCCGCGCCCGAGGATCTCAGCCTGCTCAAGCGCGAGGAGGGCCAGCTGAAGGCCAAGCTCCAAATTCTGGAGGAGGATGCGCGCACCTCCTCGCTGCGGCAGAGGCAGGCCCAGGCCCAGGCGCTGCAGGCTGAGCTGGCGGCCCTGCTCAAGGCCTCGGCGCTGGGCGGCCACGTGCGGCTGCAGCGCATGACCCCGGCCCGCAGCGCCCAGGACTGGAAGCACCAGCCGGGCACCTTCGTGGTGCTGGCGCCCCAGGTAGTGCGCCTGGCCCTGTTTCCATCCGAGGCGATGCGCTGGGAAAGCAAGGCCACGCTGTGCGACGCCCGCTTCGACGACGCCCGCCAGAGCTACGTGCTGGCCAAGCGCGAGAGCGGCGTCCTCGTCGTCACCGACGAGAGGCTGCAGTTCGTCAACCTGCACGACGACCGCCCCACGCAGGTCTGGGAGTGCTCGCTGCCGCTCCTGCAGCGCGCCTTCATCGTCCTGGTCAACCCCAACGCCAGGGGCCAGAGCCAGGTCGTCATCGTCGAGAGCCGCGCCCCAGCCGGGTCAGCAGCCCGAGGCACCGCAGCCGTGGGCTTCGAGGTCGCCCCCACGCCGTGGAACGTCAAGTGCGACGACCACATGCTCGAGGTCTCCGTCGACGCCTCCGACCTGGCCGCTCTGCTCTCGCGCCTCAAGCCGTGACGCCCCGCACCCAGCCCAGGAACCAATCGCAAGTACTTGCAGGCAGCGCAGAAGCCCCTTCAACTCAGTACAAGCCAGCTGAGAAGCTGGCTCGAAATTTTGCGGCGGCTGAATTGGCCCGAATCAGGTCGCTGAAGGCAGGCCAAGCACCTTCAACACAGCTTCTTGGTCAAGCTATGCCCAAATACCTTCAACTCTGGAATTGTGTGACTTAAAATTGAGTTTGATTTGTCGCGTTTAGAAGTGAAGTTCGATGTCGAGGCCCAGGTCCAGGGCGTGGGCTGAGTGGGTGAGGGCGCCCGAGGAGAGGATGTCGACGCCGCTCTGGGCTTTGGCTCTTGCGGTTTCGAGGGTGATGCCGCCCGAGGCTTCGGCTAAGGTGTGAGGCGAGGCCAGCTTGAGGGCGCGCACGGCCTCTCGCATTTGCTGCGGGCTCATGTTGTCGAGCAGGATGACGTCGGGGTGCAGGGCGGCGGCTTCGTGGACTTGCTGCAGGGTGTCGCACTCGACCTCGATCTTGACGGCGTGGCCCGCGCTGTCGCGGGCGCGCCCGATGGCCTGGGCGATGCCGCCGCACAGCGCGATGTGGTTGTCCTTGATCAGGATCATGTCGTCGAGGGCGAAGCGGTGGTTGGAGCCGCCGCCGCAGCGCACGGCGTATTTTTCGAGCAGGCGCAGGCCGGGCGTGGTCTTGCGGGTGTCAGCGATGCGCGCGCCCGTGCCTTGGACGGCGTCCACGAAGGCGCGCGTCAGGGTCGCGATGCCCGAGAGCCGCTGGGCGAAGTTGAGGGCGACGCGCTCGCCGCTCAGGATGGCGCGCGCGTCGCCCTGGATGGTGAGGATGGCGCCGCCGCGCTCGACGCTGAGCCGCGAGCCGTCCCCGGCAAGTACTTGCACCTGGACGCCGGGGCTCAGCATCTCGAAGGCCAGCCGAGCCAGCGCGACGCCGCACAGCACGCCGTCCTGGCGCGCGTTCATGGTGGCGGTGGCGGTGGTCGCGGGCGGAATGAGGGCCTGGGTGGTGAGGTCGCCGGAGCGGATGTCCTCGCGCAGCGCGGCCTCGACGAGGGGGCGCAGCAGGAAGTCCGAGGGCGGCGCGAAGTCGTTCGTGAAGAGGTTCATCCAGTGCAGCTAAACACAGATCAAGCCCTGTGAACACGCCGCGCGGCTCAAGTACTTGAGGGGCTGGCGCTGCTCTGCTCGCCCGCGCTCTGCTCGGCTGAGGCCTGGGGCGCGGCTTGGTCTGAGGCGGCTGGGCTCAGCGGCTGGCAGCGGGGGCAGAAGTGGTGCGAGCGGGCGCTCTTGCCTGGCCCCAGCACGCCGCGCTGCATCGTGGAGCCGCAGCTGTGGCAGGGCTGGCCGGTGCGCCCGTAGGCCAGGGGCCGGTACTCGCCGAAGCGCCCCTGGGTGTCCTGGTAGCCGCCGTCCTTGAGCGTGGCCCCGCGCGCCGCGATCGCCTGCTGCAGCACGGGCTTCATGTGGCTCACAAGTACTTGCAGCCTCGCCAGCGGCACCTCGCAGGCGCGCTGCTCGGGGTGCACGCCCGCAAGGAAGCACACCTCGTCCGCGTAGATGCTGCCCAGGCCAGCCACCAGAGCCTGATCCAGGATCGCGGCCTTGATCTTGGCCTTGCGCGAGCCGAGCCTGGCCACCAGAGCCGCCTCATCGAAGCCTTCATCCAGCGGCTCAGGCCCCATCGCGGCGAGGAAGGGCAACTCGCGCGAAACGCCCAGGGCGCCAAAGGTGCGCGGGTCCGTGAAGATGAGCCGCGTGCCGTCGTCCAGGCCCAGGGCGGCGTGCACGTGCTTGTGCGCCTGCTCAGCGTCGAAGGGCGGAGCGTCCGGCTCGACGTGCAGGCGGCCCGTCATGCCAAGGTGGATGAGCAGGTTCGAGCCGCTGCTCAGCGGGAAGTAAATCTGCTTGCCGCGCCGCCTGGCCGCCGTGATCATCGAGCCCTGCAGCTCGCGCGTCCAGGTCTGGATGTCGGGGCTTGTCAGGCGCTCCAGGCGCGACCAGGCGCGCTCGATGCGCCGCCCAACCAAGCGCGGCTCCAGCTGGGCGCGCACCGTCTCGGCTTCGGGAAGTTCAGGCATAAATTGGTGGATGAGCCGCCTGGCCTCGGGTTCCGCTTGAGCATCTTGAGCATCCGCCAGACGCTGAGCCCTTCACCTCGGCACGGCGCAAAAGCAGCGCGCACGGCCTTGTGCCCTTGTGCCCTTGTGCCCAAGCTCGGCTCGCCTGAGCAACCCTCTTGGGCGATGCTAAAGCTATGCTCAACTCAAGTGCCTGATGCCTGGGATTGTGTGACTTTGAAATCGGGTAATGTTGGGATGAGCAAGGAGGCTGGGATGAGCGTGGGAAACGGGGGGAGGTTCGAGGCGACGACGGCGGACGTGCGCGACATCGAGGTCAGCTCAGATGAGCTGAGCACGCGCGAGGGGCTGGAGGGCGCCGCGCGCAAGTACAGGGAGCACGGCTGCCTGGTGGTGCGCGGGCTGGCGCGGCGATACGTCCCGGCCTTGCAGCGCGACATCGAGGCGACGGCCCGCACCGCGATTTCGCTGCTCGATCAGGCCAGGAAGGTCGCTGAGGGCTGGAGCACGCCGGACGGCACGCTGTGGCTGCCCGCGCCCGCAGGGTTCGCGCGCGACAAGCAGATCATGGTGCTGCCGGTCTCGTACCAGAGCTCGGGCGCGTTTCTGTCGGCGGCCATCGACGAGCGCACCGTGGACCTGGTGGAGGCCATCCTGGGCCCCGACATCGAGCTGTTCCTGCAGGGCCAGTGCCTGTACAAGGAGCCCGTGGGCGGCCACCCCAAGATGCTGCACCAGGACTCGTCCTACTTCGAGCACAGGTTCGAGGGGCCCGTCGCCGTCCTGGGCTACGCGGTCGACACCGACCTGCAAAACGGCGCGCTGTTCGTCGTGCCGGGCTCGCACAAGCTGGGCACTCTGCGCCACGTCGACACCTTCTCGCACCTGGGGCTGGACCCCGAGCAGTGGAGCTGGGCCGACGCGCTGCCGGTCACAGGCGAGGCCGGAGACGCGATCTTCTTCCACTACCGCACCATCCACGGCTCGCAGGAAAACCACTCGCCCACGGCGCGCCCGGTCTTCATCAACCGCTACAGGCGCTACGACGACTACGTCATCATCGGTGCCACCACTGCCGCCAAGCGCGAGGAGGCCGAGAAGGACACCAAGAAGATGAAGAAGTCGGGCCAGAAGGGGCTCATGCTGCGCGGCTTCCGCTCCTACGACCCCGAGGCGTAGCAAGTGCTCAAGTACTTCGGTTTGCGACGGTTTGCGGCGGCGGGGGCTTGGGCTAAAGTACTTGCGGTTTCGATTGGAGGCAGCAGATGCAACGCGTTGGATTTTTGATCCGGGTCCAGCCCGACAAGCTGGACGAGTACAAGCGCCACCACGCCCAGGTGTGGCCGGATTTGCTGGCCGAGCTCAAGGCCGCTGGCATGAGCAACTACTCGCTGTGGCTGCGGCCCGACGGCCTTGAGTTCGGCTACTTAGAGTGCGAGGACTGGGACGCGGCCTGCAAGTACCTGGAGAAGTCCGCAGTCCACACGCGCTGGCAGGAATTCATGCAGGGGTATCTGGACACAGCTGCGGATGGCGAGGGCGGCCAGCCCATCGAGATGCTGGAGCAGGTGTTCTTCCTGGAGTAGCGGCGGCTCAGGGCAGGCGAGGGCAGCTGAAGGCACCACCCGCCCAGCCTCAGTCGTGCCTGCCCAGCCCCCGCAGCTTCCTCATCTCGGGGAAGAACCTGCCGGTGCCCGAGACGACCAGCAGGGTGCCGATGCCGCCGACGACGACCGCGACTGGAGCCGTGAGCAGCCTGGCCATCAGGCCGCTCTCGAAGTCGCCCAGCTCGTTCGAGGTGCCGATGAAGATCGAGTTGATCGCCGAGATGCGGCCTCGCATCTCATCGGGCGCAAGTACTTGCAGCAGGGTGTGGCGGATGACGACCGAGACCGCGTCGAAGGCGCCGCCCAGCACCAGCATCGCAAACGACAGCAGGAAGCTGCGGCTGAGCCCGAAGGCGATGGTGGTGAGGCCAAAGCCCGCCACAGCCCACAGCAAGAGCGGCCCGGCGCGTCGGATGGGAGGCAGCGCGGACAGCGCCAGGCTCATCGCCAGGGCGCCGATGGCCGGGGCCGCGCGCAGCCAGCCGAGCCCGCCGGCGTCCATGCGCAGCACGTCCTTGGCGAAGACGGGCAGCAGCGAGACCGCGCCGCCCAGGAAGACGGCGAACATATCCAGCGTGATCGTCGCCAGCAGCAGCCGGTGCCCGATGACGTAGCGCCAGCCCGCCAGCAGCGTGTCCAGCGAGGCCTTCTCGCGGCTGCGCTCGAAGGGCCGCCCGTGCATGAACGGCAGCAGCGCCGTGTTCAGCAGCTGAGCGCAGGCGAAGGCGATGTAAACCGGCCAGGCGCGGTGCGAAAGCGCCAGGGCCGCGCCGCCAAGAGCCGGGCCAATCGCCGAGGCCAGCTGCCAGCGCGAGGAGTTCCAGGTCACGGCGGAGGCGATGTCGCGCTCGGGCACCAGCTGGAACAGCCAGGCCGAGCGCGCAGGCCCGTCGAAGGCGCGCCCGCACGAGATCAGCAGCAGCGCGATGTAGGTGAAGAGCAGCCGCCCGTGCAGGTAGGAGTTTGCCGCCAGCACCAGCGCGCCCACGATGAAGACGGCTCCCGTGGCGGCCAGAATCTTCTTGCGCGAGAAGCGGTCGGCGGCCTGCCCCGCCCACAGCGAAAGCAAAATCACAGGCAGCACTTCGACCAGGCCAACCAAGCCCAGCGAAAGGGCGTCGTGGGTGCGCTCGTACAGCTCCCAGCCCACGGCCACGCCGTTCATGTGCGACAGCAGGGCCGCCAGGGTGCCGCCCAGCGCATACAGCCGGTAGTCGCGGTGCCGCAAAGCCGCGAAGGGGTCGCGCCTCGCCTCGCGAGCGGTCTCCTCGTCCACCATGCTGGACGCCGGGCGCTCCAGCTCTTCCTGCTCGGTCTCAGCCTCGGAATAGGGCATTTTGAAGTGGGCCGCGCGCGCCGCAAGTACTTGCAGCTCCTTGCAGCACGCGGAGGCGGCGCGATTACTTGCCCTGCAAAGCCTGCGTGATCAGGCTGGTGGCCTTGGACTTGTTGAGCGTGTAGAAGTGCAGCCCGTCCACGCCCTCGGCTGCGAGCTCCTCGCACTGCGAGATGGCGTGCTCGACGCCCGCCGAGTGCACGCTCATCGGGTCCGACTCCAGGCCTTCGAGCCGCACCAGGAGCGGCTGCGGAATCTTGGCCCCGCACATCGTCACGAATCTCTTGATCTGAGCCACGTTCAGGATCGGCATGATGCCGGCCACAATCGGCGCCTCGATGCCCATCGAGCGGCACCTGTCGCGCCAGCGCAGGAAGTCCTCGTTGCCAAAGAAGAGCTGCGTGACGACGACGTGCGCCCCCGCATCGAGCTTGCGCTTGAGCATCTCGATGTCGCGCGTCAGGTTGAGGCACTGCGGGTGCCCCTCGGGGTAGCCCGCGACCGCGACGCAGAAGTCGTGCTGAGCGCGCGCGAAGGCCACCAGGTCATCAGCATAGCTGAAGGTGTTGTCGCCTGAAGGCCGCTGGCCTTCGGGGGCGTCGCCGCGCAGCGCGAGCACGTTACGCACGCCCGACTGCCACAGCGTGTCGAGGGCCTCGCGCATCTCGTCGCGGTTGTGGTGAGCGCAGGTGAGGTGAGCCATCGAGCGGAAGCCCAGCTCGTTCTGGATCTGCGAGGTGAGCTCAATGGTGGGCAGGGTACCCACTCCGGTGCGCGTGACCGAGATGAAGTCGGGGCCAAGCGGCGTGAGGTCTTCGATGGAGGCGAAGAGGGCGTCGCGGCCCGCCTCGTCGCGCGGCGGGAAGAACTCGAAGGACAGCGCGGGGCGCCCGGCCACGAAGCAGGCGTCGATGCGAGGCTGCTCGGCGACCGAGGCGGCGGGAGAATTGTGCAGGCTCATGGGATCACGGGTTGAAACGGGTTGAACGGGAACTGGCGGACGGCATTTCATTCTAATCAAGGCCGGCTCGAACCGCACCGCTCAAGTACTTGGGGCAGCTTCAGCTCACGCCCGAACCGCGCCCCCCGATCTGGAGCCGTGAGCGTGGCGCTCCAACGCCCGGAATCTGCAAGTACTTACCGAATCCGCTACACCATCAGCATATGATTCGCGTTTCCTTCCCCGACGGCTCCGTTAAAGAACACCCCGCAGGCTCCTCGCCGCTCGACGTGGCCGAGGCCATCGGCCCCCGCTTGGCTCAGGCTGCGCTGGCGGCTGAGGTCGATGGCCAGATGTGGGACCTGACCCGCGCCCTGCCAGGCGACTGCACCCTGCGCCTGCTCACCTGGAAGGACGCCGAGGGCCGTGAGGTCTTCCGCCACTCCTCGACTCACCTCATGGCTCAGGCCGTCAAGGCGCTGTATGCCGAGGCCAAGCTCACCGTGGGCCCGCCTTTAGAAGACCGCTTCTACTACGACATTGATATGCCGCCCGTCTCGGACGCCGACTTCGACAAGATCGAGGCCAAGATGTCCGAGTTCGCGCGCCAGGATTTGCCCATCGTGAGGCAGGAAGTCTCGCGCGAGGAAGCGCAGCGGCTGTTCGCGGACGACGAGTACAAGCTCGAAGTGCTGGCCGGCATCCCCGCGGGCGAGGCTGTCACGATTTACAGGCAGGGCGACTGGTTCGACCTGTGCCGCGGCCCGCACCTGCCCTCGACAGGGAAGATCAAGGCCTTCAAGCTGCTTTCTGTGGCCGGGGCCTTCTGGCGCGGCGACGCCCACAACAAGCAGCTGCAGCGGATTTACGGCACCAGCTACCCTTCGCAAAAAGAGCTGGACGAGCACCTGAGGCGGCTCGAAGAAGCCAAAGCGCGCGACCACCGCAAGCTGGGCCGCGAGCTGGGCCTGTTCATGATCTCGCCAGACCTGGTCGGGCCGGGCCTTCCGCTGTGGCTGCCCAAAGGCGCCATCTTGCGCGGCACGCTGGAATCCTGGCTCAAGGAAGTGCAGATCGAGCGCGGGTACTTGCCCGTGATCACGCCCCACATCGCCAAGACCGACTTGTATAAAATGTCAGGACACTGGTATCAGTTCCGCGAGAATATGTTCGCGCCCATGGAAGAAGAAGGTGTGGAATACGTGCTCAAGCCGGTGAACTGCCCGCACCACATCATGATCTACAAGCACGAGCCGCGCTCCTACCGCGACTTGCCGCTGCGCCTGGCTGAGTTCGGCACCACCTACCGCCACGAGCAGACGGGCGAGCTCAGCGGCCTGACGCGCGTGCGCGGCTTCACGGTGGACGACTCGCACATCTTCTGCCGCCCGGATCAGCTTGTCGATGAGTTCAAGAAGGTCGTGGCCCTGATCATGTTCGTCTTCGCTCGGCTCGGGCTGAGCGATTTTCGTGCTCGCGTGGGCCTGCGCGACCCCGAGTCGAGCAAGTACATCGGAACCGAGGAGGGCTGGAAGCTCTCGACCGCAGCCATCCTGAGCGCGGTTCAGGAGCTTGGCCTGGAGCACACCGTGGCCGAGGGCGAGGCGGCGATGTACGGCCCCAAGCTCGACTTCGTGGTGCGCGATGCTCTGGGCCGCGAGTGGCAGCTGGGGACTTGCCAGGTCGATTACTCGCTGCCCGACCGCTTCGAGCTCGAATACACCGGCAGCGATGGCCAGAAGCACCGGCCCGTGATGATCCACCGCGCTCCGTTTGGCTCGCTCGAACGCTTCGTCGGCGTCCTGATCGAGCACTTTGGCGGCGCGTTCCCGCTGTGGCTGTCGCCGGTTCAGCTCAAGGTGATTCCCATCGCGGATCGCCACCACGAGCACGCGCAGCGCGTCGCAGCTGAGCTGAAGCAGGCCGGGTTCCGCGTCGAGGTCGACGAGGACAATGCTAAAGTGGGGGCCAAGATCGCCATCGCCGAAAGCCAGAAGGTGCCTTACATGGCGGTGGTGGGCGACAAGGAAGCCGAGAGCGGCAGCGTGTCGCTGCGTGGGCGCGGGCGCCAGGATCTGGGCGCGCTCAGTGTGGAATCGTTGGTTCAGAAGCTGAGGGATGAAAGCGCGGCCTGATTCCACACGCCCCACAAGTACTTGCAGACTTTTTTGGATTGTCAAGGAGCACACGATGAGTCGCTGGGCCGTAATGACTTCTCTTTTGGCGCTGACGGCTCTGGCTGGAGGGTCTTCAGTTGCGAGCGCAGGACTTCCTCCGCATCCGCTTCCATTGCAAGGGCCACGCCTGCCGGTTCCAGTTCCTCCTGAGAGGTCGCAGGAGGGAGACGACTTTCGCAACTTCAACTGGCGGGACATCGCGCGCGTGCTGCAGGTGCGCGACTTGCGGGTCACGGATTGGAATCAAGCCTACAACTACACAGGGCTGTCTCAAAAGCAGAAGAGGCGCGTGGCGCAGCAGTTCAAGCAGGCTGGGTTCAGCGTTCGCAAAACACACGGCGTTTATCGGTTCATTGAGGGCGATGCCGGACCGAGAAATGGCTTCGAGGCGCGAAGGGGCACGCAGGTCATTGCCGGGCAATACGGCAGTAACGGCTCGCACTTGTTGTTGTATTGGGGCCATCAGGTGCCTCAGACGGCGCGCCAGAAGCGCGACACGGCTTTCCTCAACGCCATCGCGCAGGGGGAGACAGCACACGTTAAAGCCTTGCTGCGCCAGGGCGCTGATCCAAATGCCCGCGACTTTTGCGGCGACTCACTTCTGTTGCTGGCCGTTCGACATCACAGCGCCTCGGTCATCTCTCCGCTGCTGCGCCAGCGGCGCAGCGCCGACGATCAAGACGCGCGCCGGGCCCTACTCTACACGGCCTCCACGAATGACGAGGCCTCGGCTCGTGCTCTACTTGATGGCGGCACAAGCGCAGCAGGCGGAAGCGAAGGCTCGCCTCTGGTGAGCGCGGTGCGCTCGCGAGCCGAGAAGGTACTACGCCTGCTGCTGAGCCGGGGCGCGCCGCGTCGCGACGTGGACGCAGCGCTCATCACATCGGCCTTCGTCGAGGAGTTTCGCGGCAGCACGATCCAGCGCCCCGAGTTCGTCCAGCTTCTGCTCCAGAGCGGCACGAGCCGCGCGGCTCGCAACTCGGCTCTGCTGGCGGCTTCGGTTGAGGACACCAAGACCAACATCATCCCTTCGCTGCTCGCGGCGGGCGTGGACGTAGACGCGCGTGACGACTTGGAACAGACTGCTCTTCTCAAGGCTGCGGGCGTGCCCTGGCTTCACGAGCAGCCTGCCGTGCGCGCTCTGCTCGACGCTGGGGCCAACCCCAACCTCAGCGACAACGGGGGCGACACAGCCTTGATCGTGGCCGCGCGCATGAACCAGGCCACCACCGTCCAGCTGCTGCTGAGTCGAGGAGCCAGGCCGCAGATACGCAACAAGAAGGGCGAGAACGCTCTGGACGCGGCCACAACTCGCGACGCCGGGGCTACAGATGCGGAGACGATGCGCAACAAATCGGAGATCATCCGTCTGCTGCAGCCAAAGCGCAAGGCCCCAGAGCAGGAAAATCAACCCAAGGGGCGCGCCCCGTTGGGTTGGGCTGTTGCCGGTGGCCTGGAAGCAGCTTTGTTGAGCGTGTGCGCAATCAAACGGAGGCGTGAGCTGGGCACAGGATGAACTGAGCAGCGCAAGTACTCGCGCTGTTTTGAGCGGCGCACCTGTTCCGCTCCAGGTGATTTGGGCCATACTGAGGGGCGTTGCGCGTCCAGCGCCGTCCTCTGGAGTTCCGACCGGCGAAATTCTCTATCGCCGGTTTTGTGGTGCTTTATGAGGCGGCGCGCGAAGGTGTTTGATGGTGCTGCAAGCGCGCACACAGAGGTGATTGAGCATAGCATTACGTCCGCGAGGCCGAGGGCCTTACCGCGATCCGCGCCGCGAGCTTCCGATGATCAACGACCGCATCCGCTACCCGCAGGTGCGCGTGGTCGACGACAAGAACAACCAACTGGGCGTCATGGAAACCCGCGCCGCCCTCGACTTAGCGCGCGACCGCGACCTGGATTTAATCCTCGTGGCGGCCCAGGCCCAGCCGCCGGTCTGCCGCATCATGGACTACGGCAAGTACAAATACGAGAAGTCCAAGCGCGACAAGAGCAACAAGAACGCCGCCAACGAGATGAAGACCGTGCGCCTGCACCCGCGCACCGGCGAGCACGACCGCTCCATCGTCACGCGCCACACCGAGCGATTCCTGCGCGACGGCCACAAGGTCCGCGTCGTGTGCCAGTTCAAGGGCCGCGAAAACGCCTACCCTGAGCTGGGCAAGGCTCAGCTCGACGGCGTGGCCAACTCGCTGTCCGAGATCGCCCAGGTCGATGGCCAGGTCCTCAAGCAGGGCCGCGAAATGGCTATGATGCTCTCGCCCAAGCCCGGCATCAAGCCCCTGCCCAAGGTCGATAAGAACGGCAAGGAGATCGCCCCGGCTGAAGACGCCGAGTTCGAGCGCCTGCAAAAACAGCTCGCCGAAGAAGCCGGAGCCGCCCCCGAAGCCGCCGCCGAAGACATCGCCGAGGATGACGCTTTGCTTGGCGACGACGCCGACTTGGCGGTTGAAGAAGTGGACGGCACCGAGGCTGAAGCGGAGACGCCTGAAGAGGCGCTCGAAGCAGGCCAGAACGATGTCGAGCCCGAAGTGCAGCCGACGTAAATCGACCGCTGCAAGTACTTGCAGCCCAACACACCAACGCTGCGGCATCTCTTGCTGCGGCGTTGGCGTTTGTGCCACCTTGTGCCAAGCCCGGTGCCGAGCGCGGCGGCTTTGCCTGAGGCTCGCGCAGATATTTTTTCGCGCCATCGCCCGCAGCCTGCGGCGCGGAGCCTTGCTCAGCGCGGGCTCAGCGCGGGCTCAGCGCGGGCTCAGCGCGGGCTCAGCGCGGGCTCAGCGCGGGCTCAGCCTCGCACGGCTCAGGGGCTGTACTTGCCGCCGGGCTCAGGACGCCTCAAAATTGCCGTTATGAAACCCTTCGCCGCCAAGCTCGCCGTGCTCCGCCCTGCCCTCGCCGCATCGTCCGCTCTGGCCTTCAGTTGGGCGACGCTCGCGGCGCACGCGCAGGACTTCCCCTCGCCGGACTCCGGCAGCAGCCAGCCCAGCGCAGCTCAGGCGAGCAGCAGCGAGGCCGGCGGCCAGGCCGAGGCTCCCAGGGCGGCTGCGGCGGCTGCGCCAGGCGCTTCAAACCCCAACGCGGCGCGCTCGGTGCATTTGTGGTGGGACGCGCCGCCCGCAGCGGCTTTCGCCAACGAGATGACGGTTGACCAGAGCGTGCCCGGCTCGTATTTCATGGCCTGCGGCTTCGCGGGCGGCTACTTCGGGCTGCAGGAGCTGCCCGACAAGCGCCGCGTCGCGCTGTTTTCGGTGTGGGACGAGGCTCAGGGCGGCGGCGACCCCGGCGCGGCGGCCCCGCCTCAGCGCGTCGAGGTGCTGGCGGCTGGCGACGGCGTGGAAGTGTCGCGCTTTGGCGGCGAGGGCACCGGAGCCAAGACGATGTGGCCCTTCGCCTGGAAGACGGGGCGCGCCTACACCCTCCTGGTGCGCGCCACGCCGGACGCCGAGCGCGTGATCTACTCGGCTTACCTCGCCGGGCCGGGCATCGAGGGCTGGAAGCTGATGGCCTCGCTGCGCGCTCACGCCTCAACCAAGTACTTGCAGGGGCTGTACTCGTTCGTCGAGGACTTCAGGCGCGACGGCAAGAGCCTGCAGCAGCAGCGCGCGGCGCGCTTTGGCAACGGCTGGGCCAAAACTCCGGGCGGCCAGTGGGTCTCGATCACGCAGGCGCGCTTCGGGGCCGACTCCAACGCCCAGACCAACATCAACGCGCGCGTCGAGACGCCCCACAAAGGCGCCCTGGCCGAGCAGTTCTTCACCCTGCAGACCGGCGGCCTCACCCGCCAGACCACGCCCATCGGAGCCAAGCTCGAAATCGCGCCGCTCAAGCTGCCCAACTGACCTCAGCTCCTCCTGGGCCGCCGTGCCCTGGCTACTGCCGCAGAACTACTGCCGCAGGGCGACGACGGCGAAGAGCGGGTCGCTCTTTCCAGGCGACAGCGACAGGTCCAGGAACTCGATGCCCTGCCAGCCGCCTGCTTCCTGCAAATACTTGGAGACCAGGGCGGCGTGGCCCGCGTCGCCGGTCGTCTGCCAGGCCAGTACCGCCTTGGTGGGGAAGCAGCGGTTCGAGAAGGTGATGAGGGCAGGCGCGCCGGGCCTGCAGGCGCGGGCGGCCTCGCGCCACACCTCGACGGGCCGCGTCAGGTACTGAACCGAGACGCAGCACGCAACGGCATCGAACTCCTCGTCGCCAAAGGGCAGGCGCGGGCTCTCGTTGAGGTCGTGCACCATCCAGGCGTTCAGGCGCCCGTTGGCCTTGAGCTCCTCGGCGTTCATGCCCAGGCCCACGATGCGCTTGTAAGGCACCTCGGGCGGCAGGTGCGAGACCCACGAGCTCATCAAGTCCAGGATGATGCCGTCCGATGGCAGCCGCTCCCGATACAGCTGCGTGACGGCTGCGATGGCCGCCTCGTCGATGTGCGTCACCAGGCGAGGCTGGGCGTAGAAGCCCGAATCCGACGAGTCGTCAGGGCGCGCCAAAGCACGCGGCGGCAGTTTCATACCTTGAGTTAAGCACCCGCTCAAGGAGCCCCCGGCTCCCACGATGATCTGAAATCACCCGCGCCCCCTGAGAAATAAATACACAGGAAGTGTTAGGCTGAGCTCGGCTGGGCTGGGCCCTCATCCTCAGACATCCTCAGAGCGACACAAAGCCCGGCAGCATTAAGGCCACCGGGCTTGGCGTCGCTGCAAGTACTTGAAGCGGCTTGCAGCGCGGATTCCTAACCGGCCACAACAGGCAGCGCGACGCTCTGCTTGCCGTTGTTCTTGCTCGGATCAAAGGCGCGCACGCCGTCTTCGAGGTCGCGCGCGGTCTGTGTGATGCGCATCGAGCAGAACTTGGGGCCGCACATCGAGCAGAAGCGCGCGTCCTTGAACGCCTCGTCCGGCAGCTCCTCGTCGTGCATCCGGCGCGCTGTCTCGGGGTCCAAGCTGAGCGAGAACTGCTTCTCCCACTCGAAGGCGAAGCGGGCGCGGCTCAGCGCGTCGTCGCGGTCGCGGGCGCCGGGCCGCTCGCGCGCGATGTCAGCCGCGTGAGCCGCGATCTTGTACGCGATGACGCCCTGCCTCACATCATCCTTGTTGGGCAAGCCCAAGTGCTCTTTCGGCGTGACGTAACACAGCATGGCAGCTCCGGCCTGGCCAGCCAATGCAGCGCCGATGGAGCTTGTGATGTGGTCGTAGCCGGGCGCGATGTCAGTGACGAGCGGGCCGAGCACGTAGAACGGGGCCTCGTGGCAAACTTTCATCTGGCGCTCGACGTTCATGGCGACCTGGTGCATCGGGATGTGGCCCGGCCCTTCGATCATCACCTGCACATCGTGCTGCCAAGCCTTGAACGTCAGCTCGCCGAGCACATCCAGCTCGCCGAACTGAGCCGCGTCGTTGGCATCGGCCAGGCAGCCGGGGCGCAGGCCGTCGCCCAGCGAGAACGAGACATCATACTTCTTGAAGATTTCGCAAATCTCATCGAAGTGCGTGTAGAGGAAGTTCTGCTCGCGGTGAGCCGACATCCACTGCGACAAGATGCTGCCGCCTCGTGACACGATGCCGGTGACGCGCCCGCGCGTGAAGGGGATGTGCTCGCGCAAGACGCCGGCGTGGATGGTCATGTAATCGACGCCCTGCTCGGCCTGGCGCTCGATGACTTCGAGCATCTTCTCGATGCTGAGGTCCTCAACGCGGTCGACTTCTTCGAGCGCCTGGTAGATGGGCACGGTGCCGATGGGAACCGGCGAGTGCGCGATGTTGGAGGTGCGGATGGCGTCCAGGTCGCCGCCGGTGGAGAGGTCCATCACGGTGTCGGCGCCCAGGTGGACGGCCATGTGCAGCTTTTCGAGCTCGCCTTCGAGGTTGGAGGTGGTGCTGGAGTTGCCGATGTTGGCGTTGATCTTACATTTGGAGTGGACGCCGATGGCCATGGGCTCCAGGTTGGTGTGGCGGATGTTGGCGGGGATGATCATGCGCCCGCGCGCGATTTCGTCGCGTATGAACTCGGGGCTGAGCTCCTCGCGCGCGGCCACGTAGCGCATCTCTTCGGTAATTTGACCCTGGCGAGCCAGGTGCATCTGCGAGTTGTTGCCGTTGGAGCTGTGCAGACGGCGTGCGATCCATTCGCTTCTCATGGGTGGTTCTTCCTCTCAAACTAAGAGAAATTATAGCAAGCCCGCCGCAAGTACCTGCCCGAGCGCCTGGAGAATGGCGCATTCTTGCATAGACGCTGTGCAAGATGCCGCGCTTGGCGACGCCCGCCCCGAACCGAGCCGCCAACTGGCTCAGCGCCCAGCCGGTGATGTTCTCGAAACGGTTCTTCTCGCGCTACAAGTACTTGCAGGCGAGAATTGTAGGTCGCGCGTCAAATGCGAAGACGCCGCGTTATAATTTCTTCTGAGGTGACGAATCATGGCCACAAAAGCAATGCCCGAAAAGACAAACACGCAACAGCCGCTCACTTCGGCTCCCCACACGAACGGCGGCCAGGCGCCCAATGAGCATCTGGTCAAGGCAAACAAAGCGATGGCCAGGGCATGGGCCTCGATCTCGCGCCGCCAGAACAAGAACGGCTGATGGCTAAAGTCACGTTCGATACCAACATCTTCATCTCGCGCCCCAACGCCGACTTGCCCGACAACTTCTATATGTCGGTCGTGGTGCTCCAGGAGTTGGTTGTCGGGGCCGAAGACGAAACAGAAGTCAAAGACCTCAACACCGCGCGCCGTGAATACGAAAAGGCCGAGCGGCTCCTGGTGCCCAACGGCGAAGACTGGTGGCTGGCGGGCAAGGTCATCAATTCGCTGCAGCGCGGCTTGAAGTCCAGGCAGGGCGGGCTGACACCCAAGATCGTCGCCGAAGAGAAATACCGCATCACCAACGACGTGCTGATCGCCCGCACTGCTAAACGTGCGGGCGTCGCCGTTGTAACCGACAACCTCAAAGACTTCGAGATGATCCAACGATTTTGCGCGGTTCGTCTGATGAGCGGAGCAGACTACTTCGGGAATTAGAGCCATCTGCGTAACGCTCGCGGGCGTGCGGATGGCGCAGCATCGCGCGGACGCTGTGCAAGATGCCGCGCTTGGCGACGCCCGCCCCGAACCGAGCCGCCAACTGGCTCAGCGCCCAGCCGGTGATGTTCTCGAAACGGTTCTTCTCGCGCTACAAGTACTTGCAGCACGCGCGGCAAGAGCGTGGGCTGCAGGCGGTTGGTGCAGCGCGTTGTTGTGCCTGTGTTGGAGACTTACAGGTAGTCGGCGATAAAGCGTTGCACACCTTGAACAAAATCCTCCACATCAGCTTTGCTGTATGCAGCCCAATCGCCGTGTGCGGCCTTATTACGAAGTTCGGCCCAAGCGGTGATTTGCTTCTGCTTCGCCATATTGTACCTACCAGCCTTGCAAAGGTCTGTGTTCATCCGGTCAGCCTTGCCGTGAGAGATTGTCTCCCGCGTGCATAAATCTTTGAGTGCAACTTCAAGCGATATTCCAGCTAATACGCAAGCAGGGTCTTTGTAGCCAGCGTTTAATAACTCGGTTGCCTGCTCAAGAGAATCACTCAGAACTTCCGCTTTCACCAAGCCCGTTAAATTAAATAAGTAGCCGCCTGTAAAATCCTCCTTTGCAGCACGGAATACGGCGCGCGAGTTTTCAAATGATGACTCAGACCGGCATTGAGTTTTAAAAACGCCATGGAAGTTTTGGTAATGGGCGCTCTGTTCGCCGAAAACGCGCTGAAGTAAGTTGAGGACACTTGTCGCCCACTCGATAAAGAAAGGGGAGTCAACATTGAAAAAGCTGACACCCTCAAGCGTTATGAAATCAAGCTTACGAGTTTGCTGAACGGCGGTAGCTTTCGTATCTAATTCCTCGAATCTTTGGACAATCAATTTATCTATTCTCATTACATGATTATAGCACATCCCAGACTGCTAATCCCAGAAACATACCGCGCAGCGGCACAACTCTCATCACGTCGCGCTTCTACGTCGCACGCTACAAGTACTTGAGGGGTGTGCACAAATGCTCAGCGAGTTTTCTGCAGCTTTTTGCGGGCGAAGTTAGATGACTGCTGGATCGCTTTGTGGCAGTCGGCATCGGTGTATTGATACTCCTCCACGGATG
>JAABUK010000597.1_pt1 | contig 74313 bp, 98 predicted proteins | sample 5559141 | NCBI WGS metagenome assembly JAABUK01 (sample SAMN10711869, study PRJNA513367) | rock metagenome | isolation source: Antarctica rocks | place: Antarctica: Victoria Land, Pudding Butte nord | collected 2016-01-03
AGCGGGGGTCCAGCTCCAGCCCCAGGGCGTCTGCTAGGGTGGCCTCAGGGCCCAAGAAGCCCATGGCCAGAAGGACCAGGTCAGCTGGCAGCACCTCTTCAGTGCCCTCTAGCTCCACCAGGTTGGGCCGCCCCCCCTCCTTGCTCGCCTCCCACTTCACATGCACTATCTCAATGCCCTGCACACCATGCACAAGTCAGCACCACTGAACAAAACTGTGTTGCTCAAGCTGTCTTCAACTGCATGTTCACCCAGCGTGCATGAATGCACAATAAGGACACCACCTCATATGAAACAGTCAATCAATCAAGCAAGCAACCAACCAGACAATCAGTCATCAGTCAGTCAGTCAGTCAATCAAAATCTAATGTAAGAGAATGCACCCTGCTGGCTTTGCTTGCTGATGGTCTCAGACATAGGCAAGCCAACTCAAGTGTGTGAAAGCAGACCTTGGCTGCTACTTCACAGCTTATACAACAAGCCCTGGGAAATGCAACTTTTGAGGGGTCTACTCACCCTGACATGGCCTTTGTCATCTGTCACAAACTTTTTGCTCATGACATTGTACTTGCGAGGGTCTGAGCCATATTTGTGGGCCGCCTCTGCATGACCGTAGTCCACCCTGCATAGAAACACACAGTCTGGTTCATATGCAGAAACACTGCCAGGAGACACGCTGCCAGCCAGAAGGCAGGCTTGAGCAAAATCACAAGCTTGGACACTACAGGAGCCTGCTTTTTGCAGTCTCAGCAAGATTCATGCCCTTGTCTCCACAAGGAACTTTGTGTTCCTTGCTTTACAGTATGTCATCACACATTGCTGTTCATGGTAGTTTGGATTGCTGTCCATGGTAGTTAGAGCTACACTTGTGCCCTACAATGGAAGGCGATGAGGCAGGACAAAGGGAGAGGATGAGGGCAAGGGGAAGGTGGAGGGGGAGGGGAAGGGCAAAGGGGAAGGGCAAAGAAGATGACAAAGGGGGCGGGCAAGGGAAAAGACAAAGGGGAGGGGGGAGCACCTGAAGATGCGAGGCCAGTAGGGCCATCTGTTGTTGGCAGCCCTCTCATTGGGCGGCTGCCCCATCAGCTCCAGGTTGATCACATTCTTGGCGCCGTGGCGTACACTGGTGCCTATGCAGTCGGTGCCCGTGTCTCCACCACCAATCACCACCACATTCTTGTGCTGCATGATTCATACAGATACCAAAGTTGGACAATCACTGGGGTAAGGCACTAGGGCATGACTGAGAGTAGATTGCATGACATAGTTGCTGACATGCCATTGATGCAGCATATGTTGCAGCAGAATGTCATTCACACACTGCAGTGGTCATGACTTATGATGTCATCAACAAAAGCGCAGCAATCAGGCTGCCAGATGCATCATGAGCATATACAGCTTGCAAAGACACAGTGCTTTATCCCAGGCAGACTGATTTTGACTAGGGTCCTGAGCCTGGTCCTGCTTTGGCTCTTCCCATCGAGCAAAATTGGAGGACTTCAAGGCATTGCATGCACAGGCAGGCTCACATGCAACCAGAGAAACAAACACAAAGATCTTTGGGTCTAAACAAAAGCTTTTCCACACCCCAACACACCTTAGCAGTGATGTAGTTGCCGTCCTGCAGGTTGCTGTCAAGCAGGCTCTTGGTGTTGGCATGCAGGAAGTCCATGGCAAAGTGCACGCCCTGGGACTGGCGGCCGTCTATGGGCAGGTCCCGGGGCTTGGTGGCGCCTGCTGCCAGCACCACGGCGTCTGACGCAGCCTGAAGCTCTTTCAAGTCTACGTTCTGGCCCACATGGGCATTCACCACAAACCGTACACCCTCTTGCGCCTGCAGCAGCAGCAGCAAAGTTAGAAAGAAAAGGGAAAAAAAGGCTACGCCTTTTGGCGTCAATTGAATGAGAAGCCCAGTATTATACTGGGCTGCCCAGAACAGCAGCAAAGTGATGCTCTGGGCTGCCGCCTCGGGAGATTCCAATGCTGATCACAAAAAGGCATCGGACTTTTTGTTGTGTCCTTTCTTTTCTTCAATTGGCGGATTATGATTGTACAGAAGGCGTTCAGTGGCCCATTGTAGTAAGTTGCCTGCACAGCACTGCATGCAGAGAAGGTTGCAAGGGCAGCGGAATCTGAGCATCTGTCACGGATGACACAACATTGCAAGAAGCTCAGCACAAAGCTCACACAGCTGGCACTATCTGACACATACATGCTGTTGCATGTCGCCTGCAACCAGCAAGCCTAGTTTGCAGATCAGGACAGCCATTGTGACACACTCATTGCATTGTTATCAACAATAGTGATGAAAACGCTTTCCGGCTCATGATGAGCTAGGTACATGCAACACTGTATTGTTGCAGAATGGAAGATAATCTTGGCAGGATTGCACAAAGCAGTGTTAAGGGAGCATTGAGGGAGAAGCACACCATGAGGTCAACGCGCCGCTGCACAACCTCCTCCTTATCTGTCTTCATGTTGGGCACACCGTACATCATGAGCCCCCCTATTCGGTCAGACCTCTCATACACCGTCACCTCATGGCCCATCTTGTTGAGCTGGTCTGCAGCAGCCATGCCTGCTGGCCCACTGCCGATTACAGCCACCTTCTTGCCAGTCCTGAACTGGGGCGGCCTCGGCACCATCCATCCCATCTCAAAGCCCTGCAGTCATTGGGAAGCGCCCAATGAGTCATTGGAAAGTGCCTACTGAGACATGAGGAAGTGCCTACTGAATCTGTGCCTTTTGATTTCCCCACTGCAGCCTTTGCCTCTTTGTATGAGACAGACTTGGGGTTGGGTGTGTATGACAATGTCTGTTGACTGGTGGCGCTGTGCAGAACACACAGCTTGATGAAGCAACAAATCTGCCACATCCTGCTGTGCAAATCCATGCATACGTGTCCATATTTCTCCATGCGCAGCAGTGCATTGACTGGGCAGCATATCATGCTCAGCTGAACTGCATGAAGGATCATCAGCATGATCACAGTCCTGCTCAGTACAGGTTGCGCTACAGGCAGACTTCTGCACATGTACATGCTGATCAGCACTGTGATGAATGCTGAATGACTGCTGAGGACGACATTCAGACAGTGTTATTGATTCTGTTTCTGGCAGCACACCTTATCTATGATGGTACACTCCATGGTTTTGATGGTGACAGGGGGTTCATTGATCCCCAAGACACAACTGCCCTCACAAGGGGCAGGGCACACTCGGCCAGTGAACTCAGGGAAGTTGTTGGTCTGCAGCAGGCGGTACAGGGCTTCCTGCCACCGGCCCTTGTGCACCAGGTCATTCCACTCTGGAATCAGGTTGCCCAGCGGACACCCTGCAACCAGTGCAATATTGCTTTACATATTCTATTTAAAATGACAACTTATTTTGGTACAGACCAGAACAGACGTACTGTCAGCTCAACATGCGTGTGACCAGATGCTATTGTGTGGTCAGGGCATGGGGGAATAACCTTGTCATGCAGACCACTGGAAGAAGGTCGCCAACAAGGGTGACATGCACTCATGACATTGCACAAAAGCAGCATAGCTTCTGTACGGGAAATACAGTAGAAGCGCAAAGCAGAGAGCACACCAAGTTGGCATGATGCTGAGCACTAATTTACACCAAGCAGGCACAAGCAGCAAAGAAATCAAGACAGCAAAACACACACCCACATACACACACCCACACAACCACTCCCCCCCCCTGCCGCACACACACACTCACTCACTCACTTACACACACCCACAGACAGACTCACCCGCACAGACAGACACACAGTCACAGACAGACACACAGTCACAGACGCACGAACAGGCTCATGCACACCTGAGGATGTCTGATGGCAGAAGGGGGTGCCGCAGTCCATGCAGCGTGCAGCCTGGGTGTGCAGCAGCTCCTCCTGGTCCTGCTGAGGCAGCCGCCCAAGCACCTCGCCATAGTCCTGTAACCGGTCCTCAACAGGCCTGTAGGGCAGGGGTTGCCTGCCATACTCCACAAAGCCCCTTAATTTTGTGGCATCTCCTACTGCTTTCACTGTGGGCCTTTCAGATTCCCATGTAATCTTGCGCTGTGCGACAGGCAGGCCTTCTGCTGCGTCTCTGAGAAGGTGCTTCATGTCCTCCTGTGATAACAATAAGAAATGATGTTACTTGAACATTGCAGCTCATGATGAGCTAGGCACATGCAGGACAAGTCTTGCACCTTGTCTCTCCTGTACAAGGCAACAGCAGTCATGTTTGCACGATGCTCAAGGCATCGTGGTGCAATTATGTTCTGGGCAATGAGTATCATGCTTGACACGGAACAATCTAGGACTGGTTTTCAGTCAAGCTCAGTGAAAGCGTGATATTGGAATGGCACAACATCCTGCGCCAATACCGGCACATGCCTGTATTGGCGCAATGTATTGGAGGCAAGCAGCTGCTAAGTATAGCATATAGCATATTATATAGCATATGCACTATATAGCGTATACATGATATAGCATATACATGATATAGCGTAGACATGATGTAGCATGTACAGGACACTTCCTTGTATTGTGGATACATAGCAAAGTGTGACACAGTCCAAATGACGCATTGTGGATTATCAAACAGGATGCAGGCAAGCTTACTGCAGGGTCATCCCTGGGCTCAGGTGGGGTGGGCAGACCCTCCCCATGGGCCATGGTACCCCCCTCGCCGGCCAGGGCCTTCAGCTCAGCAAAGGCATCCTTGTTAGCAAGCCCTGATTGCTCAACCTCCCGAGCCTCATCATCTTGGATTTTCTGCAACCATCAGGATATTGATTGAAGCTCTGACCAGATGCTGTTTATTCTCTGACCAAACACCAAGAAATACCATTTGGCAGGGTCTTTTTGGCAGAAGGCAGAATTCAATCAGGCTGCAAACTCTGCTGGTGTTGCCTTTCCTGGCCTTCCAAAGTGACAGGCCACTGAAGGTATAGATCCTGCTCAGCACCAGATCCATGCAAGAGATTTAGTAGACAATTTGGCATGGTCAGCAGCAGCACTGTATGGAACACAGCATGGACAGTGGCCATGCGTGCATGACACCAACAACACAGTGCTTCAGCACCTTGCAACAACATCCTCATATTGCAACAGATGGACTGAACATATGACCCTCACTGAACGATAGACTGAACATGTGGCATTCAGGTAGTTGAGGAGGCAGGATGCACCTTTGTCTTTTCAGCCTCGCCCAGGGCTCGGCGGTACTCATGTGGGAAGATCTTGACAAAGTGAGCCTGTGAGGTTTTCCAGTCCGACAGCAGTGCCTTTGCTTTTGGGCTGCCGGTGTAGCGTGAGTGGCGCTGCAGCAGACTGCGCACCAGACTCACATCCTGCACGGACAGATGCACACATCTCAGCACTGACTCACACACCTTGAGCAGTGTTTGTACTGACACCCAACAACAGATCTGCTGAAGAGCATACCCAGCACCTCACAAGCACACATGCATCATATTCAACATTCGAATATAGAAATTGAATGCCAGGGTGTCCAGTCAGATGGTGTGGACATGGGGGGTATCCTTGCCAAACTAGGGTTTAGGCCTCAGGGTTTGGAATTAGGCCCAAATCTGAAACCTTAAACCCTCACATGCAAGACCCAGGTCACAGGATCTGCTGTCTAGAACCAGGCTGCTATCACATCTTCAACTGACAGCAAGCTCCTTGCAAAGAATCCATGCCTAATTCTCATATGCATGAGATCACAATCTGCACACAGCAGTGATTGCATTCCCAACAGCAGAACTGCACAGGTCACAAACCCTAGACCAGCACTCGAACCCTAGACTGGAACTCCCAAGGTCACAAATTCCACAACAAGACTGCGAATGTCACCTCATCAGCCTTCAAAGGTTCCAGATCATCCTCCACGTCCTCATTGCACAAGCCTGGCAGCTCGCCGTGGGGGTCATACACATAGGCAATGCCACCAGACATGCCGGCGCCGAAATTCTTGCCTGTCCTGCCCAGAATGAGGGCCGTGCCTCCGGTCATGTACTCACAAGCATGGTCCCCCACCCCTTCCACCACAGCTGTGGCACCAGAGTTACGCACACAGAATCGCTCAGCTGCCATGCCGCTGAAGTAGGCCTCACCCTGCACAGCGCAGTCATAGGGTTTAGGGTTTAGGGGGTTACCTCGGCATAGCATGAACTGAGTCTCACTGATTGAGCTGTTTGACCGCTGCAGCACATGACTCATGGCTGAGCATGTGCGGGAGAGGTATGTGGACTTGCAGCTGCCTGCTCACAAAGACATACTTCTTCAACTGTGTGCAGGGAGGCGCCAGTCTTACAAATGAACAGTCAACTCTGACAGATGAGGAAGGGGAAGATGCATGAATGCTGCCTCAGGGCTTGGATGCGTTGTGGCTGATACACAAGAGAATCAGCAGCAGGATACATGTTGAGCAATGTGCTGAGAGCATCATGCTAGCCAAAATCCAGTCGTGCACTGCACATCAGCTGTACAGTTTCAACTGCTATATTCTAAGCCAGTCTGGGTTTATGTCACCATCCGTGCTTGCTGAAAAGCAGCCGCAGCATTATGACTACAGAAGCTGTCAGGCAGTGCTGCACTCTGTGTGCCTGTGTCAGTTACACATGATCATGATGCTGACAAGCCTTGGCAGGCAGGCAGGCAGCACGGCATTAATATGGCAGCAGGATGGCAGTAGGAACAGGTTGAATGAGTTCGCAGAAGTGACTGCACCTTGACTGCAGAAAGAAAAGAAAAGAAAAGAAAAGACTACGTCTTTCGGCGTCAATTCAATGAGAAGCCCAGTATTATACCTTGACTGCACCATAGAGGCAGACATTGCCGACAATGATGTTCTCCTCAGCCTTGAAGGTGGCTTTCTTGTCAGGGTACACCGCCACAACACCACCTGATAGCCCCTGCGCTTGCACCATCCACACGCCTTGACAACTCTCTTTTGAACAAGAAAGCATTGCAGATGACTTGAGTGTGATCACAATGGTGCTGAGCATTGCGCTGCACATATAGAAAGCTAAGGTCACAGTTACGGTGTAGGTGTAAGCAATAGCTGCGGGACCTCTGCTTATCTTGAATCATCCAGAAGACTGTGATCATTGCCACAATAGAGGCAACTCCAGTGGACAAGCCAGTGGACAAGTCAGTACACAAGCCAATGGACAAGTCAGTGGACAAGCCAGATGACAAGCCAGTGGAGAAGTCAGTGGACAAGCCAGTAAACAAGCCTGTGGACAAGCCAGATGACAAGCCAGTGGACAAGCCAGATGACAAGCCATGCCACTGCACATCACAAGCAAAGCCAGCAAGTCTACATGCATGGACAGCATGCATGTCAACATTTGCAGCCTATGAAATCTCAACAAGGCATCTTGTCACATCAACACAGCCTAATGTTCCCGCCAATGACATCGTAACTAAGGTGTGCAGTTGGAGTTTACAGGGTACAGAGTTTGTAGGCATGACCAGGTTGAGCAGGGGCAGGCTGCTAACAATAAAAGTAATAATAATGATGACAATAATAATAATAACAATAATATCGCCTTCCAGCTCATGATGAGCTAGGTACATGCGGGACAAGCCTTGTCTTTGCAAAGCAGTCTGTCTTGCGCATCTCTGTAAGGTCTACCAATCCAACAGTTGTGACAACCACGCAACGCAACATCATTGAAAGAGGGGCAGGCTGTACCTTGGCAACATAGTCATTAGCATCTCCCTCCAGCTCGATGGTGATGCCACTGCACAGCCAGGCCGCCAGGGACTGCCCGGCGTGCCCTGTCAGCTTTATGTGAATGGTGTCTGCTGGCAGGCCTGCCTCGCCGAACTTCTTCGTCACCTCGTGGCTCAGAGTGGTACCGGTGGCCCTGCGTCCATGCACACCTGATTGAGCGTCACTGGCACATAAGGTGTAGGGTCTTGTTGTGGTCCTGACAGGCAGCTTGCTGTCTCAATAGGCAACCTGTGGTCTCTGACAGGCAACTTGTGGTTTTGACAGGCAATTGGTGGGTTGCCAAGTTGGATGTGAATACTCCCGCATGTGGCCCTAACAAATCTGATCCTGCCCCACCACTGGCAGCAAATAGGACAGGGAAAATTGGACAATTCGCGTGGCCTCAACAGGCAAGATAGCGCAATACATGCTTGTGCCCAGAGCTCAAAGAGCGCTGCTACTGTGCTGCAGGTGATACTGCTGGAACCAGTCGGGGCGATTTCCTTGCCATTCAGTGCCATGACCTTGCCAATTAGGTCATGCGCTTGTCATTCGGTACCTTGACCTTGCCATTGTAATATACAAATAATTAGTATTTGTAGTAAATACTTGGTGCCAGAACCTTGCAATTTATGTGCCATGTTCTTGCTCGACTCACTTCACAACAGTCTGACTAGAGTCCGGGGCACACAGCACAGAGTTGGCCAAACAGGCAGCCATTGACTTCACAGCAAGGGTACCTGTTAGTGTTGACAACAGGCATCTCCAGGTACACTGGCTGGGGTGGGTGGGTCTTGGGGTCCTCAGGTAGGGCTGATGCGCACTGAGGGATCAGCTGAATGTCCAGACCGGCCTCCAAGCCATGATCCTGCACAACCATCAGGCTGGACTCAGGCACATCATGCAGCACATAGGCATACACCTGAAGCGACAATAGAAAAAAGAAAAAGAGAAAAAGAACTACACCTTTTGGCGTCAATTTAATGAGAAGCCAAGTGTTATACTGGGCTGCCCAGGTGAAGCAACCGTACATCTAAAGGGATGCATACAGGCAGATGCAGATCAGCTTTTACTCTATCCATGCCTCCAGGTATGGTAGAGGCGGCACAACAGACAGTGCAACAGGCACTGCAACTGTACAGCCAGCACTTGACTGTCATGATGAAAGGCACATCACGTGAAAAAGGTCACTCTGCACAAAGTGCTAGCTAGTTCATACGTCAGGACATGTCATGCATCACAAGCAGAACATCTTCGCTTGGACCACTCACAATCAGCTAGCTGGACATGCTCAGACCAGACCACATCGCACCATACCACACCACATTAGACAAACACCAGACCACACCACACCACACCGCACCACACCACACCACACCACACCACATCAGAAGCAGTCACCTGCTTGCGCACGCATCTCTGAGCAACATTCTCCCTGAGAGTAGCAGCCGGCAGCAGGATCTTGTCCAGGTTGATGCCTGCCAGGCGCGGGTACTTCTTGATCACATCCTGGTTCACTTCCAGCATGTCAGCCCGCCCGATCATGTCATCTACATTGCGGAAGCCCATGGCCGCCATGTGCTCACGCATGTTCTCTGCCACCATGAAGAAGAAGTTGATGGCGTGCTCCGGCTCGCCAGCAAACTTGGCTCGAAGCACAGGGTCCTGCAGACAACAGATCAGTGGTAAAAGTGTTTAGACAGGGAACAGAGAACAAAAAAGAATTGACTGCAATCCATACAGGACAGCAGCAGCAAGCTCAAGCTTGAGGATGCAGCTGAAGAATTTCAGGTCACCAGTGTAAAGTGCAACAGACAGCTTGCTATAGGTGACCTGGAGAGATGTACGGCAGCTATTTACTTTAGCTTGTATGAGCGCAGACTTGAAGTGCAGCCTCTACTGGTGACAAGGGGATGAGTGCAACATGTGTCAGCATGACGAGCAGTGGGTTGCAAAGCAGTCCAGCGCAGAAAGACACACGTCCTGCATTGATACCAAGACCAGTACATGATCAGTCAGGGACACATCCTGCTGTGATACCAAGGCAAGTACACGTTCAGTCAGGGCCACATCCTGCAGTGATACCAAGGCAAGTACACAATCTGTCACAGACACGTCTTGCAGTGTTACCAGGGCAATATGCGATCAGTGGGGGACACATCCTACAATGATACCAAGGCAGGCATGTGACCAGCGAGGCTCGCCTGTGTGGCAACCCCGACAGGGCAGGTGTTGGTGTGGCACTTCCTCATCATGATGCAGCCCAGGGTGATGAGGGGTGCAGTGGAGAACCCGAACTCTTCAGCCCCCAGCAGAGCTGCCACAGCAATGTCCTTGCCAGTGCGCATCTGCCCATCTGCCTGTAGGGTTGCGCGCCCTCGTAGGTCATTTGCCACCAGGGTTTGGTGGGTTTCTGCCAACCCTAGCTCCCATGGCAGGCCTGCATGAGACAAGCAGGCTCAGAGCCTCATGAGTTGGAAATAAGAGCCCAGAGCAAAGCCTGGATGTTGCTGTGGAAGGGCGCTCTGAGCAGCATCAGCAGATACTGTAGTGTCTGATGTGCTCTCAGGCCAGGATGTCAAACTGGCTCCACACGCCAGACTGTGAAGTTTTAACGAAAGAAAATGAAATGAAGGAGCTCACACTTGCCAACACAACTGCTGCTACACAACACAGCGTGCAAATAACAACCTTTCGCTCTTCTTGATGGCGCCATACATATGATTGTAGACGGATATTTGATGGACATGACATAAGCCAATAATCAGCTGCCAATGTATGAGTGTGGTGGGCACCAGTAGTACTGACCACACCAGTGTTGCCTTTGGAAGCCATGATGCCAGAGTACACGGAGACCAACCTGCTGACTTGATGGAAGTCCATTTGGCTGCACCAGTACCGCCATCATGCCCACTGATGAGCACATGGTCGGCATGTCCCTTCACCACTCCACTGGCTACCACACCCACATTGTTCTCTCACCAGCTTCACACTCACGCGAGCTCCTGGGTTTGAGCTCTTGAGATCGTAGATGAGCTGAGCTAGATCCTCGATGGAGTAGATGTCGTGGTGGGGGGGTGGGGAGATGAGACCAACCCCAGGGGTCGAGGCACGGGTGCGGGCAATGTCACCCTGAACAGTTGGAGGCATGCCTCAGCGTAAGGGCTCATCAGCACAACAGGTCAGCATTTGCGACTGCTATAAGTTGATTGTGATGACTGAAGAAAGCCATATGAGGTGTCCAGGCAGCCTGAAGTATGGGCATGAACAGGGACTGGGCACATCTTCATTGTGGTGCAAGCTCAAAAACATTAGTACAACATGTGTGCAATGCACATCTGCGTGGCCATTCGGCAACTTTTTCCAAAACGGCAATTTAATCCAAAAACACCATATAAACTATTCAATCCAAGCCAACGTCGGTGGCCACACAGATGCCGTATTGCAGTATCATCAATTATTTGGCAAAATCACCAGGCAGCAGCATCTGCAATCGTCCACACAGAATCTTGCCGAGACGCTTGACCTGATTCTGCGTGTTCAATGTATGTATCCATTTGTAATAGAAATGACACTACACATGGCATATGATGGTCTACCATCTGAAAGCAGCAGCTGCTGACAGTCATGGTAGTTGAGGGAACAGAAGCAGAGACGTGATTGTTGCAAGCAATTTCTATACTTCCTTGCCTGTACTGTTGTCTATACTGTTGTCTGTACTGCTGCCTGTCAAGGACATGACATAGTATGGTCCACAAACTGAGAACAGCAGCTGTTGTATGACGTCTCAAAACAGTACCTGTACTTTCTGGCCCGGGAGCTCTCCACCCTCGCCAGGCTTAGCGCCCTGAGCAATCTTGATTTGCAGCTCATCTGCGTTAGTCAGGTAGTTGGCAGTCACGCCGAACCTGCCGGAGGCAATCTGCTTGATGGCTGAGCGCTGCATGTTGCGAGAGCCATCTGGGTTGGGCAGCAGCCTGCATCACCCATTTCAATGAGGCATTCAACCAGGTATGAGGCATTCAGTACTGTGTACAAGGTGTCAGTAAGACATTCAGTCAGGTATGAGGCTTTCAACACAGTGTAAAGGGTTGTTGGGCCTACTTTGACAGTAAGACATTTAGTCAGGTATGAAGCATTCAAAACAATGTACAGGGTTGCTGGAGCCAACTTTGACAGTACGGCACTCAGTAAAGTATTAGGCATTCCAGTAAAGGTGTACAGGGTTGGTGGGTCTACAGTGACAGTAAGCTCTTTTCCATCCCGAAACGTCTATTTTAATTAGAAACGTCATCCCTACACTAGAAATCTAGACTCAGAAACGCCTGGGGACAGTAAAAACGTGTTTCTACATTGGGGAGATGTTTTAGGCATTCGCAAACATATCAAGGGTAGGTAAAGTATAAGGCAGTACAGTAAGGTATGAAGAATTGTGGGGTCCTAGTCAAGCCATGAGACCATTGGCTTCAGGGTGTGGTGCATCAATTTGATCAAACATGCAATCAAAAAGGATGTAAGCCAGCCTTTAAGCCAGCAGGATAGGTTTCTGCAGCACCTGCTGCATCAGCAGATGGCAGGAAAGCCAGATGCAGCATAGCGTGACAACAGGGCCGGATCTAAAACCCATTTTGCTAAAGACTCTCTCATTTTGCTAAAGCAGCGACGAGCTGTCACCTGTTGGTCAACATACAGCATCCATGAACATCATTTCAAACCTAATCTAACAGTACTTTCATGAAACATGACTTGGAGATAGTGAGGCAGGCTACCTGCGCAGGTTCTCGCCACCCTCGCCTGTGTTGGACTTGCCACCAATGGTATTCATGGCCATGGCCAGGGTGGTGTGAGCCTCCAGGGAAATGGAGCCGTACGACATGGCACCTGTTACAAACCTCTTCACTATCTCCTTGGCAGGCTCAACCTGCAGCCAGGCAAACAAGGGTTTTATGCAAATGACAGGCTGCAGGCCCATAAATTCAGTACACACAGGGCTTCTCATGAACTCTCCACTCTTTTTTTGGGGTCCAGGAACAAATGCATGCGCCTTTGATGGCTTGAAAGTTGGCTCTTACTTGGTAAGAGGTCTGACAGGCATGTGCTTGATTGGATCAAACACTGGGACTGGTTTGACTCTACAGCAAGCAAACAAATCAGCTGTGCGGGCGGATTTGTGAGGCTTGCGTCTGTCTGTGTCATGATACAGGCAATATGCAAGTGACAAAGTGTGTAAATGACACAGTGGTCAGCACTGCTGACCTCCTCGATTGGGATAGCGCCACTGGACTTGAACTTGAGCATGCCACGCAGGTTGATCTTCTCGTTCAGGTCCTCAGTCAGGCGCACGTACTCTTTGAAGGCTTCAGTGCTGTTTTGTGCAGCGGCCTCTTGCAGTTTGGCAATGGCCATGGGGTCGTTCAGGTGGACCTCATTCTGCTCCCCTGCTGCCCCATTCCTGCAGCGTCACTTTTTTAGTACTTTTTTGTTCTACCTATACTTTTTTCTTTTTTTCCCTTTTTTGTCATTCAAGTTGACCTCATTCTACTGCCCTGCTGCACCATTCCTGCAGCGTAGCATGTTTTTATACCTTTTTTTAATTTGTAAAAACTTATCACTACTACTTTTTAGTATTGTTTATTTTGTTATGACTATGCGTTTTCTGATTTTTGCATTTATTTTCTTACATCTTTTGTTGTTTTTTCTCTACTGCCGATTCTCTATTGCTGATCAAGACAAACCACGCTTTCACACTGTGGACTTGTGATGAAGTTATGGTGAAGTTGGTGTGAAGTCATGGTGAAGTCGAGGCGCCCACCAGATGCATCCTCACCAAAGCTTATGGCTGCAGTAGCAACTGCCGCAAGTCCTGACAAAAGACAAAAGTCAGATGAGGGGCCTTTGTGTTGGCATGCCCAGGCTGTCAAAGCTGCTGAGTAAGACAAGACAGTGTTCACGCAGCTGTCAAGCTTGTTGCCTTGCAGCACAGTGACTGGAGTGTGTTGCAGCAGCGTTACAAACTCATGAGGATATGGAAAGCGTGATGCCATACATGCATGCATGATTGCGAACACTTCTTTTGTGACACTGTCAACTCTCAGAAGTTTCTGAACTTGCTGATGATCCCAAGGACAAGGCATGTTATTGATCAATTGGATGATTCACTGATTGATGGGTTGATTGAATGATGGACCAAGAGACGGACAGAAAGATGGATGGATGGATGGATTGATTGATTGACTGCTTGATTGACTGACTGATTGACTGACCAACTGATCAATCCACTGATTGATTGATTGATTGCAAGTCAAGAAGTGCAAAGGGAAGCACCGACCTCCAGTGGTAGTCACCAGGGTTGGGCAGGGCCATAGCATCAGCCATGCTAGCACTCATGAACTTGCTGCCATAGGCCATGCCATGCACCCTCATCTGGTCTTCAGCCAGGGTCTGGTACCCCACCCCAGCAATGCGGCTGGCTGTGCCCACAAAGCAGGCGTCCACAACCTCATCAGCCATGCCCAGGCACTCAAAGATCTGGGCTCCCTTGTAGCTGGCAATGGTGCTGATGCCCATCTTGGACATTACCTTGAGCACTCCAGCATTCAGCGCCTGCAGGCAAAAGGTACACCAGGTTGAGGCAACCTGTAGACATGTTGAGGTATGATATGGGATGCCAGAGGCTTGCGCTGATTAGGTATAGGATCTGCACCATCTTGGACATCACCTTGAGCACTCCAGCATTCAGCGCCTGCAGGCAAGGTACAGCAGGCTGAGACAGTGAGGCATTCAGCGCCTGCAGGCAAGGTACAGCAGCTTGAGATTGTGAGGAGACATGTACTGCAGCGTTCAGAGCCTGCAGGCAAGGTACAGCAGCTTGAGACAGTGAGGTGACATGTAGAGATGTTGAGGTATGGAGCACTCCAGGATTCAGCGCATGCAGGCAAGGTACAGCAGGTTGAGATTGTGAGGCGACATGCGGAGGTGTCGAGGTATGGAGCATTCCAGCATTCTGAGCCTGCAGACAAGGTACAGCGGGGTGAGACAGTGAGACGTTCTGCAGAGATGTCAAGGTATGGGATGCCAGAAGCTTGCGGTATGTCTATATAGGTTCCTTTGACATCTCCACAATGTAGAAACGCGCTTTCACTGTCCCCAGACGTTTCTGAGTTTAGATTTCCAGTGTAGGGATGACGCTTCTGAATTAAAATAGACGTTTTGGAGTTGATACGAGCTGTACGAGTATGCCTATGCTCAAGGCCCCCAACATGCCTGCTGCTAACTACTCTTATGCGCTTATACCATGACTGCAACATGTGCATGCGGGACAGTAAGTCTGGAGGCGCAGGGTCTAGGGACAGCAACAACGTCAATGCCTTGACTCAAACAGCAATGCCTTGCCAACTCCAGCATTCAGTGCCTTCAGGCTTGCAAAATCTTTTGTAGAAGACAGCATTGGAGGCACAGGCTCAACTGACAGATGGCCCAAAGTGTTTGCAAGGAAGTTTCCCTTGCTAGCAGTGTCAGCAGACACAATGCATGCTGACTGATGTAACAGACCGGTCAAAAATTTGTATATTTTGGACAATATCATAGTGACCCAGGAGTGTATATAGTAATTGTGCCTCATGCTCACCATTGTCTACAGCAGTTGAGCATTGCACGCTTGAGAGCAGTTGAGCAGTTGCATGCTTGCAGCAACAACAGAAGAAAGCACAATGTGAACAATGTGAGGAAACAAGCAATGGCACAAGCTGCTGAGACACTCTACCAATCAGAAAGGGGCACCTATGCCAGCATCTTCAATCTGCAAAAACTTGTGTCTCCAAACAAAACATGCCAGCTCCACAAACACATAACTTGCACCACCACAGCTACCGACTAACATCTCAAGAGAAATGACACGAGACACACAAGAACATCAGACACAGAGAGATGGCCACCTTGATGTAGTTGTTGATGAGATCCAGGCGGCTAGCTCTGCCATCCACTTTACCATCCTCCTGTAGGGCCACAATGGCCTCCATGGCCAGGTAAGGGCAGATGGCATCAGCCCCATACCCCAGCAGGGTACACATATGGTGCACGTCTCTAGCCTCCCCACTCTCCACCACCAGACCGGCCAACATCCTCTTCTTCTTGGACACTAGATGGTGATGTACCCGGCCGCATGCCAGCAGGCTGCTGATGGGAACGCGCTCCTCCCCTGAAAGAGCAGTCAGGTGTTTTGTTTGTTCACATGGTGTGTATGATGTGGTGACCATTTGTGCTTGCGTGCTCAGAAGTATGCCGCCAAACCAAAGACAAGCGTCATTCAACAGCAGCAGCAGCAGCAGCAACAGCAGCAGCAGCAGCAGCAGCAGCACAGAAATAGGCCAGAGTGCAAGAGATGTGCGCCAGCAGACCTGTAGCTCGATCTGACATGATGAGGTAAGAGTAGCCGTCCTGGATGGCCTGGTCAGCTTCCTCACAGATGCGCTTCAAACCAGCTTCCATCCCATCTGGTCCCTCAGACACTGCCCAGGTCGCATCTAACACCTGCACACCACATGAAATCACTGTGCTGCAGTCAGTCTGCCAGCTGCTGACTTTTCTGGTGGCTGGTTAGTCAAAGAGGCAGCACAGAAGGCCTGATGTCCTGCAGCTTCCTGACTATGCAGTCACCTGCTCAGCACTACAGACTTTTACAGATGCTCCACCAAAATGACTTTCCAGGTCAAGCGCAGCAATAAGAAAACATAAAAAACTTGGCTACAGAAAAAGCAATAACTGAAAAGAAGGTTGAATACTTTACTATTAACTTTGGTCCTCAACACCCCGCTGCGCATGGTGTTCTGCGATTAGTTGCTTTTGCAGCTGCATGAGTTTGGCAGCATTGGCAGATCTGGTGTTAAAGGGATGCGTAGCAGTGACTGCAACAACGAATATCAATTCAGACCAGCAGCAACAGTGTGTGCAGCAGTCAAAAGCAGCAGCAAACACTTACAGCAGCAAATCCTCGACGTCCTTGAAACTATGCAACCAATAAAGTTGAAGGATTTGCCTTCGTCACCTCACTAGAATGAACAAGATCTTCATGAGCAATAATGACAGCATCATGTTTGCAAATAATGTTGCAGCCTATGCTATGCACACACAAGGCAAGCCAAGCATTGGGAATCCCTAGTTTCCCTTGTCCGTGTGAAGGTGACATACCTTTGCACGCCATCCACGGTAGTCCATGTGCTTGAAGGCCTGCAGCTCTTCAGGTTTCAGGAAGGGCTGAATGAGCTCCAAGCGGGCAGCATGGCCCTCATGCCCCATGTCTGTCACATCCCCCTCAGGCCCAATCATGGCGCGTGTTGACGTCACCAGCTTCTCACGTAGCGGATCAATGGGCGGATTGGTCACCTGTGTTAGTAAGAACGCAAAGCATGAATGCCCACCTGCTGCTGTTGAGTTATAGTGCTGGGCAGAGTTGTTCAGACGGAACAAACTTGCCTGGTACAAAGACCCAACAGATTGTCTAGCAGACTTGCAAAAGCACAATCAGTTTAGGCAAGCCTGCTGATGGGGCTTTTGCAACAAGAGAGTTAGACACCATCCGGCTGCACGCTGGATACTGGATACACACAGTATTGCAATACATACACACATGCAAAACAAGAAATAAGCAAGACTCGAGCAAGGGATGACAGAAAGGACCACCATGAAGCACGAGAAAAGCAGTACAACGCTTCCCCACCTGAGCAAACAACTGCTTGAAGTAGTCGTAGGGCAGCTTAGGCATCTGGGACATGGCAGCAAGGGGAGCATCATTGCCCATGGATCCCAGGGGTTCGGCAGCAGCCTTCACCATGGGCAGCAGCTGCACCTCTAAGGCTTCCTTGGTGTACCCAAAAGCCTTCAGAGGTTGCAGGATGCGATGGGTGCCCATCATCTCACCCAGCCTCAGCTGATCGCCCTGCTCACGTGCGCCTTCACCACCGCTACCACTCTCTGCAGCCAATCAAACCAGACAACGGTCAGTAGACTGGTGTCGCAAAGCGAAACGCTTGTCATGCATGGAGCGCTGTTATGAGGCTGCAAAATATGTTTAGTCTGCATCATCTCGCCTAGGCTCAGCTGATCACCCTGCTGAACAGCGCCTTCACCACCGCTACCACTTTCTGCAGCCAAACCAGACCAGACAACGGTCAGTAGACTGGTGCTGCAAGGCAAGGCATCTCTGATGCATCTGAACGCTTTTGAGAGGCTGCAGGATATGTTTAATTATGTCATCTCGCCTAGGCTCAGCTGATCGCCGACAAGCAGTGGTCAGGAGAGTGATGCTACAAACCACGCCTTTGCTTTGTCCTGTTCTTGTGCTGATGTGCTTGTCAAGCTTGAGCAGTCTTGCACTGCTGGGATGGTTGCTTGCAACATTGCATCCGGCCGGCAGTTACAAGGGACACATGTGCACAGTCCACAGGCTGGTAGACTGGGCAGCTGGAGTGCAGGTACTGCACTGGGTGGTATTGCAAGCGTGGCTTGAAATTCTGCACAACACTGCCAATGCAGTGAGGGCGCGACCAAGACTGCAGCATACGGAACAATTCCATGCACCACAGCAGCAAGCTCTGAAACCATATGGCTGGCATGACTCATGCTGAAGGCTGTGCTGCAGCTGTATGTACCTGCGCCTGGTTTGGAGTGGCCATTAGAGGCATTCATCCCCACTCGACCTCCCTCCTGGCTGCTGCTCAAGGTCCCATTGGAGCCGCTGGAGCTCCCATTGGAGCTCCCATTGGCTTTCCCATTGGCCTCAGCAGAGCTGCCTTTGGTAGAAGGGGAGACGGGGACAGCATCAATGGGACTGTGGCCGCTTTGAATCATGGGCACCTTGAGCAGGTGTTCAGGGACTGACTCGACTAAATCTGGTAGAGTTGCCACTTGAGCCTCCAGCCACTTGCCATAGGGCTTCTTGTTGGCATACTTCTCCTTCATCTGCAACATGACAGGCACCTCAAACATCAAGATTATGTTCAACAGATGGCAGCTCAAAACTCGCTGGAGCTGGGTCCAATCGCTGTATTTTGAGACCAGGAAACATGGTTGAAAGTAATGGGCATGTAATGGGCAAGTAATGGGCAAGTAATGGGCAAGTAATGGACATGTGATGGACATGTGATGGGCATGTGATGGACATGTGATGGACATGTGATGGGCATGTGATGGGCATGTAATGGGCATGTAATGGGCATGTAATGGGCAGCAGAACAGGTGAGCAAGTGGAAGGACAAGGGCAGCTGGAACGGCTCACTCTGCAGGCGTGACAACAAAATTGACAGGAAAAGTCTGCCAGAACTACTATGGCTGATGTGGAGCACTCAAGCAGCATGTCTGCACCACACCACTGTACATTACTACACGTCCAGTAATTGCACACAAGTGCAACATTGCAAGTGATACACTGTACGTTACCACACACCTGGTGATTGCACCCAAGTACAACACTGCGACAGACACGCCGCACACAAGATCAGGTGTTGCTGGCCGCAGTAGATGCAATAGCGCTAACTGCCCTCACCTCCTTGTCTGCAATGACTCGGGCCTCAGCAAAGTCTACAAGGAAGATGTTGCCAGGTGACAGTCGCCCCTTGTAGGCAACATTGTCCGGAGCCACATCAACCACGCCCACTTCACTAGCCATGATCACCCGGTTGTCTTTAGTCAGGTAATATCGGCCAGGTCTTAGCCCATTTCGGTCTAGGGTTGCTCCCACAAATCGGCCGTCTGTGAAGGCTACTAGGGCAGGGCCGTCCCAGGGCTCCCAGGGCTCCATGATGGCACTGTGGAACCGGTAGAAGTCCTGCTTGTTCTGCATCAGAAACAAAATATGCTCAGCAGTATGTTTGAAGGTGAGGCTCGGGCCGTGAGGTTGTACAAGTATTTGATGGTGCCGTGAAATCTGGCCATATTTTGCTTGCTCTGAATGAAGAGCCCATGTGATCAGCAGTAAATGACATCAATGCATTGACACTACAGAACCTGCATGGTCATACGTGTTTGGAGGCAGAACAATAGCTGTTCAATGCAAACGACAGTGGGGAGTCTACCGGAATCCGGCTGGTACTGCATGGGGAGGAAGGCTGCTCAGTCATGAGCTTTGTGCTTACAGCCAAAATTGCAACTGGCCTACTCAGACACAATTCAAGGGGATTTACAGAACTACAACTCACAAAACAAGCCTACTCAAAAACTCGTGTGAGGAAAGCAGTGTTATGGCAGTAAGCGAAAATGTGCCAATGGACGGACACACTTGTACGCTTAACAAGTGACAACAGCGTAACAACATTGTAAGGCAGTGTGAGCTAAGGAAGTGTACCTGAGGCATCAGCTTGTCATTCTGCCAGGCCTCTGGAATCATCATCATCATGGCCTCAGGCAGATCTCTGCCTGAGTTGACCAACAACTCTAGAACAGCGTCAAAAGAGCCGCTGTCTGACTGTGTGGCAGGCACCAACGGCAGCATCTGCATTTAATCAGCAGCCTCAGACCACAATCAGAGCTTACAGAAGCTTTGGAAGCACACACTCTTTTCGAGCTTTCAAGGCCTGCCTGTGTATCTTCCATACATCTGGGGGAAGGGGTATCTTCTGCAGCTGTTCTGATTTGTGTTGGGAATACGACAGACCCACAGAAGAATATGCACAGCGTGTTGCACGTGCTGTGCTGTCCAGCATGCATGTCAACATTCAAGGACGGCCATGGACAGCTGTGACGATCCTGGTGTCTGGATGCAGTGAAAGAGTGATGACAGTCCCAAACACTGCAGGAACAGTGGCTGTTACCTTGAGCAGAACATCCTCTGGCAGGCCTAGCTGTGTGCACTTCATGATGCCTTCCCGGGACCGCATCCAGTTCACATTGCCTCTCAAAGTGTTGATCTCACCGTTGTGACCAATCATGCGCATGGGCTGTGAGCGACCCCAACTGGGGAAGGTGTTGGTGCTGAAGCGAGAGTGCACCAGCGTCATGTATGTCTTGAAGTCAGGCTGCTGCAAGTCTTCATAGTAGGTTGTCACCTGCAGAAACGTGCATGTGTGATGAGATCTGCAGGGATGAAGGGTGCTACCACATCCTTGTCCAGATGTGACAACCTGCTTCAGGGTCTGTCCACAAATACAGTGTCACAAGCTGCAGTTTGCACATAGGGTATGTGTGCAGATCATGTGCACATGATCTCAATGCTATCGAACCAGCGCGTGTACAACCAGCACTGTTGGTATACAGTTACACGCAGCCAAAGACATGGTGGTGATGCTCACAGCAATGCCCCACTTCACACTCATACTTGAGCCTGACCGTATACTACTTACAAGAAAATCAAGCTGGTCACCAGGATTGCTGCCAGTATGCCATGGGTCTTACCATGCTCACCAAACAGCAACAGCAACAGCAACATGCCAAAAATGCACAGATGCAGGACTCAAAGCACACGACAAAAGATGAACCTGCCCAAAGATGTACCTGCCCATTCACAGGTGCAGGAGTCAGAACGCATGACAGAAGATATACCTGTCCAGGTGTGAGCTGCCCCTTGTATACCAATATACGTGAGGAAAGGGAGCAGATGTAACACTCGTCCTCACCTACTTCTTGCTCTCCAAGCTCATGCTCTATTAGCTTGCGCAGGATGTAGAACTGCAAGACACACAGCAGCATGATGGTGCCACAGCAAACGTACATGATGCATGTTTCCTCATGTGGTGGCTCACACCAAAGTGAGGACAAGGCTGTCACAGACAATACAGCAGTGGTTGAAGAGGAACATGGTGCATGGCTTTATCATCCTTTATGTGCTGCTGATTTGACAACCTAGGGGGTGGACATTCATGCTGAACCTGCAAATGAGTTGCATAGGGATAGCATGGCATGGCTGCTCACCTGTTGTTCAGCATCTGTGTGACCGTATGTCTCTTGACAGCTGTTGCCAAGAAAGATCTGCTCCACGATGGGCTGCGTGGCTAGGGCTGAGGGTCCGATGCCTGTTGAGTCCGTAGGGACGCTGCGCCAGCCTAACACTTCGTGACCAAGTTCTTCAGCCACTTTTGTGATGATTGACTTGGCCTTTGCATACAGCTCCTTGTCAGCGTTAGGCAGGAAGCACATGCCCACGCCATAGTCCTCTGGCTCTGGTAGGTCCACGCCGCAGTCCTTCTTGGCCACGGTCTTGAGAAAGTCATGGGGCATTGCCACAAGGCAGCCTGCTCCATCACCTGGAGGGGTGATAACAAGACACCTGGTATGTGTTGTGCAATGCAATGTGTGGAATGCATAAAGCTGTGGAGTTGAGCTGCAACCACATGCATGTGTCACCTGTGTTCTCCTCACAGCCACATGCACCTCGGTGTGACATTCTGCATAAGCAGACAATGTGTGAGGTATCCAGCACTTTGATGGGAACAGGCAAGAACACAATCTGATGTTGCATTGATGCAATTGAACTCATTCAAGTACCTCAACATCATCTCAAGTGCATCAGTCACACACTGTCTGCTAGGCTCCCTGTTCAGCTCCCCCACAAACCCCACTCCACATGCATCCTGGCATGACAAGTCGCTACAACATGAGTCCAGACTAGTCAGAAAATGAAATGCTCATGCTCCCGCCACTGCAGAGTGAGCACAGGCATGCACGCAGAAACAAGGTTATCTAACAAGGAAAATGTAAGTTCGTGAGTTCTAGATGCTTGCAAGATAGGATGCTGGACTGACCTTGTCGTTGGCGGGATTGAACAATCCTGCAGCCTTGGGCACAGCACTATGTGCAGCCTCGACGAGAAGTCGGCCGCCACGACCTGGCTTGGCCACGTTCCATCTCAGCAGTTTATTGCTGGTAATGCGCATTGACAAGTTGCCAAACAAGTCTCCTCGACGTAAGAGCTGCTGATGGGCGCTGCCTGATGAGACTGAACGTGCTACAGCAAATGCCGGATGTTGTCTAGGCACGGGGCCGCAACACACAACTCGCGCAGTCGTTGAGAAAGCCATTCTGGCAAACTCAGCCGCAGCTATGACGTTTCAGTAGAAAGACAGCCAGAGGCAAAATTTGGTGTGCTTAAAAAGGCGCAATCTGCGCTGCAAAATCAAGTGGCCACCGCAATCGCGCTTGTCAGGCTGTGCCAGTAAAAAGGCCCAAACCAGCAACTTTACAACTTGAACCGTACTGTCATGTGAAAAATCGCATAATGCGCTGCCAGGCTGGATTTTTTGCCAAGTAAGGAAGGATTTGTCATCTACACGTGACACCCATGTGCTTAGTAACCCTATCCTCGATATCCGCCCAACGTACCCACGCAGCTGCCCACGCAGGACGGTTCAGAAGACAGCAGCTTCCAGCTGTGTGGACTGGTCGCTCAACTACATGTGCATGTGCATGTTGGCTGACACTAGCCAGCATCGCACTTTGCCATTTGCTGTGTAGCGTACCTAAAGCACAACAAGCCATTCATATGCTTCTTCGTGCTTGCTTGCTCTTCACGGTGATCAGCCTGGTAGCTGCTTACAGTGTCCGCCCCAGGTCGGAGATAAGTTGCAACGGTAAGGCTATACACCGCACCAGTACACGTCGCTGCTGGCTTTGCGCGGGTCACCAGCCGTTTCTTGTGCAGAGTGCTTACTTATCGCAAAGACCCTTGAGGCCCAGTTGTTGAAACTTGAACAGGTTCAGGATCCCGAAGATGGGTCGCTTGTTGGGAAGGTCACGTACGTGTTTCGTGCAACTCGCCCTACGACGCTGTTTGCAGTTTGTCTTTGAGTCTCTTTTACTCAGTGAGTTTCTGCAGGCACCGTCGACGCTTGAGCCACCCTCGTAGTGAGCCACAGATATTCAACGCTCTAGACACAATTTGCAGCACGGTACCAGCTGGTGGCCTGCAGCAAGGCTGCGTCAAGTACGTTCCACTTTGCTCTAGCACCTACTGCACTGTTGTCTGGTCTCAAGCCCTGCACTAGCTGCCTGGAGAAGTAAGTGCTTGCGATATACTGCTGAACTGTTGCAGGCTCATCAGCGAACACCGTGAGGCACTGGAGAACGACATATATGCTGAAGGGATTGAGCACGTGAGGAGGTTATTATGCAGTGACTTCTCAAAGACATGTCCCATGCACGCTTTATACGACACTGGCGAACTATGACAATTTGTTATGGCTACACCTTTGCCGGACTTCTCTAGCATTTGTTATGCAGCAACAAATGCACCAGCAGCATTGTGGACAATGTATTTTGCACCACATGTCATGAGCAGTGACGTATAGATCAGGAGTGTTGAGGCTGTGTTGTAAGCTCAGCACATATGACCTACAATGGTGCCATGCTATACAGTCAGAGCAATGAGTAAGACAATATGCAAGAACTCTTAACTCACATGCTTCAACAATATGGACCAGCATCTGCAAGTCTAAGTTGGTAGGTAATTCAACTGGGATTTAATCATTGGGCTCTTGACAGTGATTATTAAGCTGCTGGTCACCCCTGCAGTACACATCCTGAGCATGGCTGCTTTTTTTGGGCAGCACATTAGTTGTATGGTATTAACAGAAAGGCTGCTGTGAAGCTGCAGAAGCTGTGACTGCTGTCTGCGCATGATAGACATATTGCTACAGTGCAGTTGCCGTGCACATGGTCCTGCTTTGGTAGCGACACTTGCACGTCTTTGACAGTAGCATGTGTAGTTAGATATCAAGATACACATGACCCGAGTGTTCAGAAGGAGTGTCAGCATTCAAGTGAACCATTCAACTTTTCGGCGGCCAAAATACTGCTTGGGAGCTGCTGAGCTTAGGGTGGCATTGACTTTGGCTTGGTAGGCTGCTTCTGCTGCTGCGTTTGCTTGGGCCTCTTCCCATTGCTGGTCTGTTTCTGCTGCAGCCCTTTGCTCCTTTGCTGCTATCTGAGCCTGCAAAAGGGCAAACCTTGTGTTAGCCTTTAGCTGCACAGTGAGGTAGCATGGTCACTTGACAGCTGTACAACTGGTCGTTGCTGACAATCCGTTCCCACTTCTCCTGTTGCATTTGTATCAGATCCGACTGCCAAATGCATGGTTTCCAGGAGCAAATCAAACAGTTTACCAAACACTCAGCAGCCATCTGACTGCGCTGCAGGTTTCACGCACAGTCAATCTGATCATTCTACCAACATTCCCAGCCCTAGCTATGTTGTATCAGGATTAGAATTATTAGCATCACCTGGATGTCAAGCCTGTGGCGCAGCTCGTTCCTGTACTCCACAGCCCGGGCAGCTGCCACTGCCTCTGCCTCGCATGCAGCCTCGGCCTCCTGCAGCTGCCTCAGCTTCTCATTGTCTGCAGCCACCTGCTGCCTGCAGTTCATCAGGCATGCTATCAGATTTTGACCCAAGGCAAGCTGCACTGCCATGCTGTACTTCGGCTCCATTGAGGTGATAGCAGCACAGGCCAAAACGTCACTTGGTGCCTGCGCCAGGGTGCCTAGTGGCAATGATATGCCTTTGGCTCATGATGAGCTAGCTACATGCAGGGTAACTCTTGTCTCTCCAGAGCAGTCTATTCTGAGCATCTCTACAACGCGTTTTGATTCGAGAGTTTTGGCAGTCATGTAGTGCAACAGCATTGAGACTAGACCTAGGATGACCAGGCGGGCAAGGCCTCTTCTCTCCACCAAAGAAAAGCTTCTTAGGCAATGATTTATTAGGCGTGCCTGATGGTGGTGCATGGAGTGGTGCCCAGGTTGCATCAAATTCAGTGGTGGTCTAGGCACCATGTGCATTGCCAGCACCAGAGCTGCTGCCCCAGGCATTGCCTATCCTCTGTCTTGTGTACAGTGGAAGCATATGCTTTCTCCAAGACATGTGCAGCATTTCAACACAGGCTCACATGATTCAACCCATTTGGGCAAGTGCACACACTCCCCCAACCCAGTCTGTCACAGAAGAGAAGAGTGTCCTTATACTGAGCCTCTCAATTGCAACAAAAGAATGTCACAACGGCTCTCTGTTGCTGTTTGTATGCATCCTTGCATGCCTGACACCCAGGTCCAGGAGTGATTAGTATATACGGTGCATTTACTTGTGTTACAGGGCAATACCTGGCCTGTTGGTGCTGCTGGATCTGGTCCCGTTGGCCCTGTGTCACCTCAAGCAGCAGCTGCCTGCGCGCCGCCATGCGTGCCGCCAGCTCAGCATCCCGCTTTGCATTCTGCTCAGCCAGAGCAGCGTCGATCATGCTGTCCCTCTCAGCGGTGTCCAGCTGCTCCTTGGCTAGCAAGGCTTCCAGGTGCTTTCTACACACACACACACATAGGCTCAGTACCTGTGTGGTGATTGCACCACAACCATGACCACCTAAGACACCTATGTGGCACCACTTAACCTGTCCTGAGTGACGCATGAGATGCTTGGAAGGGCTCAAACTCTCAGATTGTATATGAAAAGTAGCCAACCCCACCATGGGTGAGACGAGCAGCCAAAGCTAGCTGAACTGATTGTGCTTACACTATGCGCTGTTGGTTCATCGATTGCAAAACAGAATTGCCTGGCTGCAACAGAGTTCTGACAGTGTACACAGGTGCTGAAAGTGTCCTGGAGAAGAGACCCAACACACATGCTGTTTCACCTGTATCTGAGCTGCTCAGCCTTACGCTCAGCCTTGAGCTGCTTGTCAGCAGCTTCCTCCTGAGCGTCCTTCCTCATAGCAGCGTCCATCAGCTGTTGGTCGGCCCGCTGCTCTGCTGCAGCAATGCGCTCCACCTCTGCCTGCTTAGCCCTGCAAACATGTCATGGACTGCTTAGCCCTGCAAACATGTCATGGACAGGTTAGGCTACAAGAGGTGCACAACTGTTTGAAGCACACATTGCCAGCTGTATCAAAGGCTGCTAGTTGACGGGCTGCAGTCACAAATAATGGGATGTGATAGGGTCGAAGTGTATATGGTCGAATGCCCCTCAAGTCGATAGCAGCACCGACAGAATCAGACATTGCCCACAGCACGCATAAGCAGATGAGTGGCTGCTGGTGGGCAAGGTGCAGCAGCATGCTCTGAAGTCAGACATCCCTCAGATGAGCCTGATTGAGTTAACTTAGCCAGCATATAGAAGGCTAAAATGATGTGGCATGCTGCAAGCATGGCATTGCATAGGAGCAAGTGGTGATGAAACAGTTGACCAATACAGCTGATGAGATAGCTTGATGGTGGTGGAGGTGGTGATTAGGGTGTGAGCATCTGTGATGCATATACTATATATTAATCTCACAGCATCTGCATGCGTTACTTGTCACTTCTGCGCCCTAGAGTTTCAGCTGCACACAGTCTCAGGCAAGCTATACAGCAACTCATCACAGGCCCAGCACAGGGCGCACACTCTTTAAACCTCTGATGCAGCACCTGTTGAACTCCTTGACTTCCAGGTTGAGCTGCTGCTGCCTGGCACGCGCTGAGTCTTCAGCCTGTCGTGCTGCTTCATCGTCAGCCGCCCATCTAGCCTTGAGCGCATCAATCTCCTGTTGCTGCTGCGCTGCTTCCTCAGCATTGCGCTGGCTGTTGCTGGCCACCTGGGCATCCAAAAGCTTGCCTATGGCTTCGTACTGTTCCCTTGCTCGTCTCTTGTCTTCTGCATACCTGTCAGGAGCAGCAGAAACATGGAAGCACAATTGAAGGGACATGCTGTAAGTTGAGCTTGGGACTGACAACACATGCTTCACACAAGGCAATTTTTAACATGAAATAATCTGAATGGCATCAACAGCAAGGGACTTATGCATAGTTTACACGCACAGCGCCGCAAGGATGCTTTTTGCAGCTCTCTCTCCATTGGGCCCGTACAGCTTCTGCAAAAGAGTAATCGAGAAGCTGTTGTGATGAGGAAGTCCTGCTGGTTCTGATCAGAGGCACATGCAATTGAGTGGGGCAGCAGGACAAGCTGCAAATATACCGCAGGTACTGCTACAAGTATATGCACTCACTTGAACTCTTTGGCAAGCCTGTCTTGCTCATTGAGCTCAGACCAGTGCATGTCTTCTGCCTTTTGCTGCTCCTTCACATGTTCCTTCTCCACTACCTGAGGCAACAGGCTGTGTCAGGAAGCCTGCTGAGCCACACATGCAGTGCAAGCCAAGCATGCCAGACAGTTGTCACCATCACCAGGGTCAAAAGCTTGATGAATCAAAGGCTGCAGGGCCGAAGACAGTCACAGCGTGCACAATGAGAGCTGCAGTGCTGCAAAGAATTGTATGCAACATAGTGCAGGGCTCCAGCTGGAGGTGAGTAGCTTCTGACATCTATGCTGATGCTTGTCTCAGCCTTGGAGCTGTCATGCCTGGCTGGCATGGGTGGCAGGACAACTGTGAAGCGATCTTGGTGCAATTCATTTTGGCAAAGGCAAGGTGACAAGCAGGCATTGTCAGTAAGCCACGCAGCAGCGCTTGTGTCATGAGGATGAGCTCATCACCTGCTGTTGCTGCACGTCTTGGATATGGTATGTTGCAAGCTGTGACTCTTTGCCTCTCAGCAGATCACAGTTCTCCCTAAACTGCTGCTCATACAGATCTGCAGCAAGCTTCTGCCTCTCTGCTTCCCTCTTAGCTGCAAGGGTGCGAGCTCTGGCTGTCAACTCTGCCCGCCGCTGCTCTGGTGTTGTCTGGCTGCTAAGCAGCTCTTGCTGCAGTGCAAATTCTTCATTGGCAAGCTTGTCTGCGAGCTCATGCTGCCGCCTTCCAATATCAGCTTGCCTCCTGTCCTTGAGAACTTCGAAGCGCTTAGTAACGTTGAGTGCTTTAATTCTGCTGTCTGTCTTGTGTTCCCAGTCAGCAACAGCACTGAGCTTGTGTTGCTCCTGCACATCAGCACAAAAGGTACTCTGAGGATTTTTGAATGCGACTTGATCATTAACCTTGAAATTTTCCGCACGTTGGCACTGGATATCGTCTATGTACGACGGCTGCCATTCTGAGAGGTGTGACAACGGCTGGCAAGAGCATGCGCAGCACAACAAGCACACTCACCTGAACCCCTTGCTGCATTGTATACAGTCTGTCTTCATAGTCACGGATCTTGAGTACACGAGCGTCTGGGGCTGGCTTTCTCTGCAGCATAAAGCCGAGTGTCATAGCATAAAAGGGCGCAATAGTCGAGGCATGTAAAGCTTTGGGCTATTACCACGCGGAACATGATCGCTATGCAGACTAGCCAACTAGTTGCCACTTGAAATCTCCACCCGCACCAAACCCATGGTCACGGACAAAGGTGTTGTCGTACTGTGCTACTAGCTGCCAAATGAGCACGGCCAAGCGTTACAACACCGTACAATGCAGCGTAACGAGCCAGCCCTGCTCCGAAACCCAGAAAGCTTGCAAGGGAGCCCCACTTTCTGTTGCTCATTTCCCAAAGATGGGAGGCGTCACTGGTTTCTTGAACATCGTGGCTGCCACAGGAGGGGCAGCGTTGTTTTTGTACTCCACAGATGCACTTTTCTACTACACCGATGAACGGTAAGCATGCAAGGGCTGCTTGTCTTGTGCAGTGCGAGACGTCAATGATAGGATGATTCATGCACATGGACTGATTTGCTTGCTTTGTATCGCAGGCGATCTTCGAAACACGCTGAGCTTGACTTGAAACGAAGAGCTTTAGAGGTAGGATTATGTGCCTGAAAAACCACTGCATCGCTTGAGAATACCCATGTAGGTGTGAGCTTCTCAGGTGCCTGATACAACCCCGTGAGTTCGGTCCAATATCATTTTTGGTACACTCACTGACTTTGAGTTCTGCTCAGGAACGGAGGCATCTGCTTGATGAAAACAGGAAGATGAGCTTGCAGTCATGAAGAAGCCAGCTAATCATTGCACATCAAGTACCATAAGGCAACTCTCTGTACACCAAATATTGCCTTCCTACTAGCCAGTAGACACACCCACGAACTTGCTGAGAAAAGTTGTGAAAGGGTCTGACACTATTAGACTGTGATGTGTGCCAAAACTTCAGTGTGTGCCAATGTCAATTTGGGCAATCTTGTCACATGGAACAATCTTTATGTACGCTTCTTGTGTTCCCCTGGCTTGTCATGGTCATTTTTGAACCAAGCAGCCTCAGATGCTTCGGCTCAGCTCTCACAGCTTGGCAGCTCTGCTCTCAGCTACAAGCTGTAAGTTGCATGAGTAGTTGCTGCAAATTCGTTGTGTTTACCTTGGCAACAATTCAGGGAAACACCTAGATGTCAGGAGCCTGATCCTGCATGTCGTGCTGCCGACGTACATGCAGCATGTGGACTTGCCTCGTGCTGGGCACGGAACTGTACATGTTTCCGCTTGAGAGTTCAAATGCGTGAAAATCTGCTACATACATACACAAATGAGCACTTTTGTGCTGAAAACCTTATTGCGCTACTTGTGCCTGCAAAGGACATTGCAACAGAGAAAGCGTGTTGTACCATTAAAGCTGATTGAGATCAATACAACATAAGGCCCAAAACCAACTCCAAACTAACAGCAAACCTGCTGCGACCACGCATCTACTGAAAAAGGTAAAAAGTAAGGTGTCGAATTGAAGCTTGCGTGTCAAAACTGCCTAAGAACAATGAATAAGGCATAAAAGCTGCAACTCACTCTGACAAATGAAATGAATAACAGTGCCAAACATTCTTTATTCAATTTGCAGTTACGCTGAGGCAGCTGCCTTGTCAACACTGGAGCGCAGTGTTTTGATGGCCATGCCGATGTCATCTGCACCATACACTGCGCTGCCAGCCACAATCACGTTGGCTCCCGCTGCAGCTGCCTGGTCGATTGTAGAAGGCGACAGACCACCATCCACCTGGTGCACACACCAACATCAGAAATATACATCATTGATTGATCCTGGACATAGAACATGCCCCACAGGGAAGACGACACACGGCAAGACAGTGCATCACAAAAGTAAGTAGACCTCCAAAAAAGGTTTTCATTGTGCGTTTGGAGTGGCGCATGTGCCAGCTGGAGACTGTGTCAGCAAGCGATGCGTGTGCTGCTTGCTTTTACCTCAATGAGCAGGTCAGGGAACTTCTGCCTCAAGGCCTTCACTTTGTCCATGGTCTCAGGCATGAACTTCTGGCCACCAAATCCAGGCTCGACAGTCATGATCAACACCTGCCAACAAACAATGCAGACATGCTGACCACAATGTCCTGCGTTTCAAGGTGGGGTGTGTGCCCAGACGCTTGACATAGCCAGCAAGGCATGACTGCTGGAGGCAGATGAACAAGATGAACAGGACTCCGCCGTGGGGGGAAACAGACAAGATAAAACTGCATACTACGTACTTGCTGTGCTCAAGTGTGAGCCTCCACAGCCAACAAACAGAATCCTAATTTAATTTTGAGTGCACATACATGTTCAGTGTGTACCTGGTCAACCAGCCCGTCCTCAATGTATGGGAACAGAGTCTCAGCAGGTGTTTTGGGCTTGAGGGCAATTCCAGCATGCATGCCAGCCTCCTTGACCTCCTTCAACACCTTGACCATCTGAGGGTCTGGGTGCTTGGCAGTTGTTGCCTCAGGCACGACAGCTTCCAGATGGAAGGTGTACATGTTGGCTCCAGCTGATGCAAAATCCTGCAGGTGCATGAAAGTTGGACATGAAGACTGTGCAGCAAAGTTGTGTTGTAGTGACCTGGCAACTGCTTGGTCCACAGCATCCTGTGTTGATGAGCAGATAGGTTAAGACATCTAGAAGGTGGAATGGATGCATGTCAAGTGACACAGCATGGCATCAGGCTTACAGCTGTAGCTTCTTCTGCTTATTAAAATCAGGAATTGAGTGATCTGCGTGCACATCAATTCAACATGCAACAGCAAGCTGAACGTTGCAGTCTGCTTGCTGTATGAAGAGTGGCACTGCGGCAAACTGAGTACCTTTATCCATTGGCTTGGGTTTGATACCATCAGGTGACAGTCAATGAAGGAATCTGTGTGCTTGCGCAAGCTCTTCACAATCGGGGCTCCCAAGGTCAAGTTGTTGACAAAGTGACCATCCTGCACTTCGCGCAAGGCTGTTACAAGTTGCCCAGGCTTGTAGCAGTGCAGGGAGTTAGGTCAAACTGACCATCACGTCGACGTGCAGCCAGTCTGCTCCGAGGCTGATCACTTTCTGACTTTCATCCGCTAGCATGGCAAAGTCTGCGGACAGAATGGATGGCGAGATGATGGTTGCCGGCCTGTCACGACCAGCTGTTTTGGTGGGCAAAGGAATACCCATGACTGGCTGCTGTGTGATACAGCTGTAACAGCGCGTCCAATAGTGAGACTTCAACGACACTCAGCCTCGTTACAGAAGTGCAAAGCGGCGCACGTTTGTCAAGTCGTATATGGAGACCCCGTGAACTCAATCCGGTTAACCCCCCCCTCTTCCGTCTTCTTCTTGCACGACGAGCTGACCTAAAGCTGGCAGGAAACCCTTCGCTATTTTGCACGCCGCGACAATCTTCAGTGTGCTTGGCCTCTGTTCAGCACAACGTAGAACGGAGGTGGCAGACAACTGTTGCGTACCACCATCTGTGCACCTAACATCGCGAGGCTTGCATAGCCCGGTTGCAGCTGTTGATCAACCTGGTAGTGGTGGTGGTGCATGGATCGCAAGCGCAAGCTGGACGTGTTTGAGCAAGATGCTGGCAAACGCTTCCAAGGCGCCAATGGCGCCGCCTATGGAGGCATAGGCACAACTATTCCAGGCCAAGCTGCCCTCAATCCCTATACTGGGCGTCCATATAGTGGGCGCTATTATGACATTCTGTCCAAGCGAAAAGGTCAGACTACATGGCTCAAGACAAGAGTTGTAATGCACGATGTCTTGGAACATGCTCTGAATTGAACGTCCTGTGCAGGGCTGCCTGTATGGCAAGCCAAGGCCGACTTCACGAAGATGTTGAACGAGAATCAGACAACTATTTTGGTCGGAGAGACAGGCAGTGGCAAAACAACCCAGATATGCCAGTTCATTGCTGAAGCGGGATATACACAGAATCAGAAGCTGGTTGCCTGCACACAACCTAGACGTGTGGCAGCTATGTCTGTTGCTCGGCGTGTTGCTGAGGAGATGGATGTTGTGCTTGGAGAAGAAGTTGGATACTCGATTCGTTTTGAAGAGCTATCTGGCCCCAAGACAGCAATCAAGTATGAGTCTAAGCTAGTAGCGCTTGACTGCACAGCTTGCTCATGCACCCATAGTATAGGCCTGAATGGCGTGATACTGCAGGTATATGACAGATGGTATGCTGCTGCGTGAAGCAATGAGTGATCCACTGCTGGAGAGATATCAGGTCATCATTCTGGATGAGGCTCACGAGAGGACTCTTGCAACAGATGTCCTTTTTGGGCTTTTGAAAGAGGTACATCCATACATCTGTAGTTGCTCAGCATATTTGCTTTTGCTAGCATGCATACAGCCTTGATCACTTCAGCTGCAGATGCTGCCTGCTGGTGTCCAGTAGCACAAGCTGGCAGCAACTGTTCACTTTGCAACAGGGATTGTAAGGCAATACATGTGCTGACTCGACAGGTCTTGAAGCAGCGACCAGACATGAAGCTGGTGGTCATGAGTGCCACTCTGGAGGCAGAAAAGTTCCAGGGCTACTTTCTGGATGCACCCTTGATGAAGGTGCCAGGTCGTCTGCACCCTGTGGAAATCTTCTACACTCAGGTCAGCCGCACATAAGTTTGTCACATGGACATGAGTGAACTATACATCCGTGTATGTCAGGACAGCATATGTCACACATATGAGTACTACAAATGCTAATGCTGATTGAGGGTGCACATGATCAGTATGTCAGCATCACAACATGTTCTGCATCCCAGTCCTGTGTCAATTCGAAACTGTCAGTTGCTATCGGTTCTCAGGGATGTCCTGATGAGGCAATGACAGCATGTCTTTGTTTTCCCGTGAAGCATCTTGATGCAGCAATGGTGGTCTTGCAGGAACCCGAAAGGGACTATCTGGAAGCAGCCATCAGAACAGTTGTGCAGATACATGTGTGCGAGCCTCCTGGCGATATCCTGGTCTTCCTGACTGGTGAAGAAGAAATTGAAGATGCATGCAAGAAGATAAACAAAGAGGTTACACAGATGGGCGAGCAGGCAAGCTACACCCTCATGATCAATTAGATTTGTACTGCTGTCATCAAGCTTGGCATGGCAGTTGTACTCATGAATGCAATGTGCCTAGCAAACTGCTGTCTTGGCACATCAACCAACAGCTGCTTGCACTGTAATGCATCATGGCTTGTTAGCTGCATCCCTGAACTGCTGCACAATAGACCTTTGATTTCATGATGTCTGAGCAGTCTGTCCTGAGATTGTCCTTTCCTTCCTTGTGGCTGCAGGTTGGGCCCATCAAGATATTCCCCCTGTACTCTACCCTGCCGCCCCAGCAGCAACAGAAGATCTTTGAGCCTGTAAGCTTTCCATTCCTTGTTGGCATGAATAATGCACGTGACAGCACCAATTCAGTTATTATGACAGCACATGGTGCTTGTCATCTCTCAGGGCAAATGCCAGGCATCTGCAGATGTATATGTTGTTGCTTGCAGCAACTATGGTCTGCGTAGCCTCTGCTGCTGTTGTAGTGCAGAGCATATTTGTAAACGTGGAACATAGGGCTGCTACATGGACCAGCCAAGTGGGCACATGGTGAGATTTGCAAAGAGGCTGTGGCATGATTTGCAGGCACCCCCACCTGCCAAGAATGGCATTGCTGGGCGCAAGATCGTGGTCTCGACCAACATTGCAGAGACTTCCTTGACCATTGATGGAATTGTGTATGTGATTGATCCCGGCTTTGCCAAGCAAAAGGTTTACAACCCTCGAATCAGGGTTGAATCTTTACTGGTTTCTCCTATCTCCAGGGTGAGTCAAGCTGATGCACCTTTCATGTGATGCATTTGATTTTGCTCTGCAGAGCAGTGGCAGGGCTCTGCAAGGAACGCTAGCAGTGGCAGGGCCTCTCAATTCAGAGCCAGGCAAACTTTTGTTGGTCTAAACCAGGCCATTGCTTCTGTGTTGTCCTGACACCTCATTGAGCAATATGACTGTGAGCCAATGATGCAGTCAATCTTTGTTGCAGCAGCTCCTTTGGTCTGCAAGCAGCATCACCCGATGCACTGATGTCCCAATGGCCAAAGATGTTAAAGCTATCTGTCAACCGATACCATGCTTGTGGTACGCAGGCAAGTGCTCACCAGCGAGCAGGCCGTGCTGGGCGTACCCAACCCGGCAAGTGCTTCAGGCTGTACACTGAGAGCTCCTTCAAGAAGGACCTGCAGGAGCAGACCTACCCAGAAATCCTTCGATCCAACCTGGGCTCAGTTGTGCTGCAGCTCAAGAAGCTGGGTATTGATGACCTGGTAAGCTGCTTGTCTGTCCCTTACATTGCCATCTACAGCAATGCCCACCCAAGCATATCCAGGACTTGATTGTCTACGCTAGCAAACATCCTGCATGGATGTGACGGCATGTGTCTGCATGTCCTACAGACTAATTGCTTGATAATGGATAGTTAGCCTGATCTGACTGAATAAATGTAGATGCAAACCATGGTGCGGTGATGATAACAACATTCCTCGAACTGAGTGACCTCTGGTTGAGGTCATGCAGACATACATCTACCCATAGAAGTTGAGCACTGTCTTGGTTTTGGCGCTTACAGCCTTGTCTTGAACTCAAAGCCTATGATGATTCTTCAAACTACAACCTTATCTACATTGTCTCGATCGTGACGTCAGTCACATGATTACAATCAGTTTCTGAGGCAAACATTTGTGAGCCAGTACACACAATCATGGTGTTATTTCGGCTTAGCGTCACCTCTTCTGGTTTGCTTTGACAGGTACATTTTGACTTCATGGACCCTCCTGCACCTGAGACTCTCATGCGCGCTCTGGAGCTGCTCAACTACCTGGGCGCACTAGACGATGAAGGCAACATGTCCAAGGTACATTCCTCTGTTCCCCCACTTCCCCACCTGTTTGACTCTGTGTGCATTTCTTCCTGCTGCAACATGTATGGAGACATGCTCGCCGGCAAACACTTGCTGCTGTAGTGAAACGACGGCAACACATCCAGAGAGTGACCAGCCGGCAGTATGTGGCTGTCTGGGCTGGACTGTAGTGGCATCAGTTGCAGTGTGGGCATGCATGCAAACGCATGACACAGTATTGGTTTTGATGAGTCTTACTGGCGGCCATGTGCCTCTCTGCACATCTTGCACAGGTTGGCCAGATCATGAGCGAGTTCCCTCTGGACCCCCAGCTGGGCAAGATGCTTGTTGCCTCCCCCAACTTCAGGTGCAGCAGCAGTGGCAGTCAGCTTCAGCCAAGTTGTTTCTAGCCCTGTTATGAAAAGGCAGCTAGCCTGGGCCAGCTGCATGTCATTACGCAGCGTTACTGGCCTCAGCAGTTATGTCAGCTCAGCCAAAGTTTCATGCTGTGCATTGGGTGGCTCAGCTGCATGTCAGCAGCAGCAACTGTGTGCATCCTGCATGACCTTGTATGCACAAGCAGCATCAGCTATTCCAGTTTGACAGAAGACCCGAGGGGGCATTCAGCCTGGGAACAAGGGCAGCCAGCTGAGCTGTCTCTCACAGCGTCTTGCCTCCAGGACCACATCAGCAGACAGTCAGCTAGCTTGTGTCCTGCACAACTTGCACGGGCAGCTGCAGTCTGCACCAGATGTGATTGCCACCTTTCAATGTCTGCTTGTACTTATGGGCACCTGATCGGGCCCTTGTGTGTTGGCTGCAGTTGTTCCAACGAGGTCATATCCATTGCTGCCATGCTCAGTGTGCCTAATGTGTTCTTGCGGCCCAGAGAACAAGCCAAGCGTGCCGACGAAGCCAAGTCTAAGTTCACGCATGCTGATGGTATGCACCTGCAAAGACACTTCATTGAGGCTGGTATCTCACAAGACCTGTGAAATATGTCGACATCTTCTGCTGATTTCGGTGTTTTTATTCCTGGTTGATTGAGGTGTGTCAGCGTGTAAAGTGGGGACCTCTGATGGTTTGAGCGTGACGCAGGTGACCACCTGACACTGCTAAATGTGTACCATGCATACAAGCAGAACCAGGAAGCTGGCGACTGGTGCTACGATCACTTCCTGAATCAAAGGTCTCTCAAGGCTGCTGACAGCGTGCGTACACAGTTGGTGAGTGCCTTTCTCTTTGCTTTATGATGATCCTACTGCATTGTCACTTTGCATTGAGTTTCTGCCTTGCAGCTGCAGCAGCCCAAGCCTTGCAGTTTGCGATTTTGGCCTTGCAAACTGGACATTGGTTTAGTGCAGCAGCTTACATGTTGCAACTCAAGCTGGGATGTTTGCAGACACACACATCCTTTCACTTGGCTGAAGAATTTTGCTGTACAGGTTCGCATCTGCACACGCATGGGCGTGGAGATGAAGAGCACAGATTTCAGGTCCAAAGACTACTACAGCAACATTCGCAAGGCAGTCACAGCAGGATACTTCATGCAGGTTGGTCATCTTCCTGCCAGGCTCTCAGCAGCATGTGCAGTGTGTTTCACGGCTTGCAGCCTGGTTTTCTGCGACCTTTGTGTCATTCCAAAAGCTATTTGTTGGTGGGGGATGTGCTGGTGTAGTATCACATGCGTCATGTCCAGACATTGGCAAATTGCCTGATGTGCACACAGGTCTTGCTGTTTCTAAGCAGCTTTGCCTGACTGAACCCACTGCTGTTCAGGGTTTCGGCACACCTAGTAGGTACTTGGCAAGAACGATTGGCTGAAACGCCTGTAAATTATTATTATTATTAACCCACTGCTGTCATACAGGTTGCACATTTGGAGCGCACTGGACACTACCTGACTGTCAAGGACAACCAGATGGTGTACCTGCATCCTTCAACCTGCCTCAGTCATCAGCCTGAATGGTAAACTACTCATTGCAAGCCACAGAATGTGTTTCTCTGCGTCTGAGGCTGCACCGTCTTCCGTCGCGATTGCAATGCTTTGCTTCTTTCCTCTTTTTGCTCAATCAGGACACATGCCTGACCTGGCCATCCTGCACCTGCCTTGCAAAGCACTTTCATGAATCAGCAATACAGCTGTGCTGTCACTCATGTCATATCTCAAATTCAAGAAGATCTCCCTCAAATGTTCAGTGTGTATGCAGGGCTTTGTACCAAGAATTTGTCATGACTACCAGGAACTACATTCGGACAGTCAGTGACATCAAGGGGGAGTGGCTTGTAGATGTGGCGCCCCACTATTATGATTTGAGCAATTTCCCTGCTGGAGAGGCTCGCCGTAGTCTGGAGCGCTTGTACAACAAGCGTGAGAAGGATCGGTCAGACAAGTTTTGAGGCCATGCATACAGAATCTGTCCTGTAGTGGTGTATCATAGCAATGCTTTGCAGGCTGTCCTCCAGTCTTTGAAATCATCAGCGTATTTCATCCCATCAGCGTGGGGTAGATGTTGGCAGCGTCAGTGTTAGGTATCATCATGCACAAGCTCACTTGACATGTAACCTTTGTTTGGCTTGCTGTGTTGCAGTCGACCAAGCTTTGTTTGCTGTGCTGCTACTTGCATTGGCACAACAAATCAGTCTACTTACTAGTCCCAAGGAAAATGCCAGGGATTGGGGCTTGGCTTGCTTTTTGACTTTGACATAGACGCAGACTGCCGACTGTGCTAGCACCTCCGCTGAGCAAAGGCTACCCCAATGTCTGACCGAACTCTAAAGTTCTGGCTTTCATGAAGTATGCAAAGCCATGCTGTGTCAGTCAGTTGTTCAAGATTGGGATGCTGAAGTACACAACAGTGTAAAGCTGTGCGTTGGGATGGACCTGAATTTATAACTCAAGCTGTGTAGTCATTCCATGTGCCTATACAACGATCATCATGGCTGATGTTGCTGAAAGCCTGCCTTGAGGGTAAAGCCACAACAAGATGTTGCAGCCATAGCTAGAAGCAAGTAGTACATATGACACAGCAATGAGCCGCTGTGGTTTCACATCAGGCCCTCCAGTTACTCAGTCACAGCATAGTCGAGCACCGTAATAAGCTTGCATATACCTGACAAACTCATCTGCGCATTCTTTGCCATTATTCCTTGTGTTTATCTCAGGAACAGCTGAAACGTAGTCCAAGCTAGAACGGTCACTGCTGACTACTACTCTGTAAGCGTGAACACCCTCTTCGACAAACCTGACGAAGTGGGGTGTGTGTCTTTCACCTGAGGGCCTGTATCTATCTGTGAAAACAAAGAACACAAAAGCGTGCTCCCACTCTGCCTTGCACACAGAAACAGTTTCGGTTGCCGTTAACGTTGAATCCTCTTGCCCACTGAATGGGTTGTACACAACCAAGTGAGGCGCAGCATATTCTATGTCCAGATTTTTGTTCGTCAATTCTGACTTTTTCAAAGCCAGTCGAAAGCCAGGCTTGGCCACAAAATCTCTGCTGGAGACGCAGCGGACGGTATCTGTGTTCCAATCGTCCTTACCCATGTAAACAAACTCCTGTGGAAGCCAGGTTGGCTCTTCCACAAAGCTTGCCCGGTCGTGAACGAGGTGTGCAAAGCTTGGCATGCTGTCTGGCGTAGGCCTTGCAAACTCCAGAAATCCTTCAGCCATTGTTAGTCGCGAAGGGTGATAAAGCAATCAGTTCACTGTTTGATCGATTCTGCGGATCGTTTGCCAGTTCTGAATAGCTGGTAGGTTTACCTCATGACCTAGAATACCATTTCTTCATTGCGCAATTGGCAGTGCCAATTAGGCACAAGCAGAGCTATTGCCGCAAGCAGAGCTTAATGACGATGACATCAACAATGCCTCGTGTGCCGATGTTGCAGACTTGACATTTCGTTGCAGACTTGACATTTCGCGACAGCCCTCGTATCCTCTCGTTCTCAGTGACCATGGCGATGGCTGCACGCCTCTCACGGCGTCACCTTGGCGCCTGTGCATGTTACTTACACTCCGTCCAGGCTATACCTTATCACGCTTGGCTTCACACGGGCATCGCCCATCTCGCCGCTGCTGGATTTGACAGCGACGATATTCCGGATGCACCTGCTGATCAGAAACCTCCCAATAGCGTCCTCAATCAGCCTCCCCGTAGCCACAAATCCGCATCAGCTGCGCCCTTGCCTCGAGCACAGGCATCTGCCCCGAAACAGGTCGAGGGCAGCCGACCTCGGCCTGCTCCTTCTGGCAGCGACCACAGGCAGCAGCCAGGAGGGTCGCAGAACAACAGGAGAAGCAACACAAGCTCTCCAGAAGGATTGCAACCATCATCCAGAACTTCCACGCAAATGCAGCGTCCACCTGATGTCGCAAACCGGCAGCAACAATCTGGACGTCCTGTACAGGTGCAGTCCCAGCGCCCACCTGAATTTACAAACAGACCGCCACAAAACCATGACAGGCAGTCAGGCCCAGGCAGGTATCCAAACAATCAGCAAGGCAACTGGAACAATCCACAAGGAGGTTTCCAGCAGAACCGAGGTGCTGCTGACCCAGCCAACAGGTTTTCAGGCAATATGCAAGGGGACTTTCAGCAGAACGTGGGCTCCTCTGACTCAGCACGCAGGCACTTTGACCAGTCTCAGCAGCGCCCCAGGCCTCAGCAGAACAGGTCACCCTCAGCGCAAGATGACTACCGGTCTGTCATTAGAGATGAGAACAACAACATGTCAAGGCAAGGGCAGCGTCTGCCTAGGCAACCCTGGCAGTCTGGGCTCCCCCAGCTGGGCATGGGTCCTCCTGGGGGTGGCAATGATTTTGATCCAGATGATCCACAGCACAATGACAGAGAGCCTAGGCGAAGACTCAAGTCCAATTCTGGTCGCAGAGTCAGCCCCTCACCCACCCGGACAGAGAGGGAGCCTCCTGGGGTCAACATCAAAGGGGGTGGGCCAGCCAAGGGTCCCCAGATGCGGAGAGCATCTGCTCTTGGCGTGCCAGATGAACTGGATGCAGATGATCTGGGCGACGATCAAAGTGAAGAAGAGGAAGAGGGTGCAGCTGTTCCTGAAAATATGCTGACACGACTACAATACAATAATAAAGGTGTTCCAGCATCATGGAAGGATGAGATTCAGGATGTTGAGGTGAGGCCACTGAACTGCTCCATTCAAGTGTTGCATATGTCTTATGACAGACTTTGAGTATGTTTGTAATTAGATGTACCTCAGTCTGGCCTGTTGAGATATGTGCATGCTGGTACACCTTGGCCCAGACACGTAAGACACTGCCATGACTGACAGGGACCACGCACTCACTCACTCACTCACTCACTCACTCACTCACTCACTCACTCACTCACTCACTCACTCACTCAGGCCCTGCTGTCTCTTCTTTTTCAACATCATAACAACCTATGGGTTGTTTTTGCTAGAGCATTCTGAAGTAATGTTGCAAAAGCCTTGCAATCAAGCATCCTTTAAAAATGCATGCAGCTACAAGGCCAGGTTGACATGTGAGTCTTGCGAGTTGCAGGACCAGGAGAATTTGGACGAGGCTCGTGAGATCAGTGCTTTCATGCGGCGTAAGCGCAGCGGGGACATCAAGTTCTTGGACGAGGAGCTGAAAAATGATATGCACTCACTCCAGGTACATATCTCCAGCACAGCCACGTCTTTCTGGCAACCTGGTATGGGGCCTTGTGCAGCATTTTTAGGTCAGAGAGCATGGTGATGTCTTGCATAGGCCAGGTTGTGTTGCTCTACATTGAATGTGGAGTTGCATGCAATGCTCCAGAATACAAGCTTCCAATCTGTGATTCTGCTTCACTGCTCACAGCAATTGTATTGGCATCAGAACAGCGCGGCATGCTGACACACCCTGCACTTTGTCGACAGCCACATTCTGTCCTGAGTCTGATCAAAAGCTGGCTTGCATTCTTATTGTCTAGTTGTGCTTTGCAGATGAACTCAGACCCAAGGCTGGAGTTTGGCCTGGGCACTCCTGTGATACAGGAAATGGCCCCTCCAGACCCCAGTGAGCTGTTGCAGGCATCAAGAGAGCCCCTGCGCCAAATGATGGGTATTGAGACTGATGAGGACTGGCAGGTGTGCCCTGTTGCTTTCTGACTGAAGCTGTGTGTTGTGCCGCAATGGCAGTGCGCCCTTTGTGCACAATACTGAGTGTACACTGTCATCAAAGGCTCATCACAAGCCTGTGTTGACAACCTCCTTGCAGCAAGCGTCCCACTGCTGTTGCATCCAGATTGCATGAACAAGCAGCCTGCATGCTTTGCTCAGCATACCACAAAGTGGTTTCACTTGCTTTGGCTGAAATGATGCATGCTGGCATGCATACCCATGCAGGAGTTGACGGAGGGCTTGGCTGACGAGTTTGCTGTCATGTCCAAAGAGCTTGAGCAAGAAGCAATGAAGCCAAGGGTGAGTAACTCCACTAATCTATTGCAGTGTACATCTTTAAACATTTGGTTTCATGGCTGATTGGCAAGCCTGATTTCATTTGTGGTTGACACCTTGGTTGCGTACCAACAGGGACTAAAAACAGGCTGACACGCTCTTTTCATCTTACTTTCTTGTGGTCAATGCAGGCACAAGAAGCATCTTTGCAGCGGTATGTCAATGAGTCCATGCCCAGCAGCCATCCTATGTTTCCGGTTGTGTCACAGTCATTGCAGATGCTGCAACACAATCCTAATTGGAATCATCAAAAGAAGGCTCAATACATGTGGCGCCTCATCCACGACTTGAGATGACATTGTCTCCTGCGGACTCAGTCATTAGGTTGTGTTTTCGTCTGCTCTTGCCATCAGATCAAAATCACTTTGGACAATATGCATACTGTCAAGCGTGCTTAGTGTTGTGAGGTTGAACAAAACTACATGACGTTTTCTGCAGCTAGGTCTGACATACACTCTTCAGTGACCCTGGCAATTTGAGGCTTGCTCTCACGCGTCGTCCTTGTCCACATTTGGCTTTCAGTACCTTATGCACAGTGAGCAACTTCCCAGAAATGCAGTAGACACCCATGTTTGGTGTAGGACTTATGTCATGTATCCTCTTCACTGTAAGCTTGCTCCTCAGACAAGAGTCGATATTGTCAGCATCTGACCATCCGTCACATGTTGCCACGACTTTAAAGCAGACAATATTTGATCAGGGTATCAACAAAAGACAGAACATGTATAAGCTGGAAATATTTCTGCAAGTAAGGCTGCTGCCCAGCGCAACAGGCAAGGACTTTTCAAACAGGACTCCTCGGGCAATTTCTGAGACAGAACGAAAAAGTGCATCTGTTTCACAAATGAAATCTGTCAAAGCACAATTGATTGCAGCAGTCAAATTGTCAGGACTGGATCAGGATGCCATGCCATGATCAATACAACTGCTTCAATGCAATGTGTAGCATAAAAATGTCCATGCTGTCCTACCAGAAGGCTGCTACCATGGACGAAGTACTGCCCTATAATACATCCTGCCAAAGCTGAAAAGCAGCTGATGTCTGCAGCTCACTCATGTGCCCCTTATGCGCCAACAAGCCCCACAGCTTCAGAGACTCCAGTCAGATGACTGCAACTGACTGCTGTGGTCATGTGCAACACCAACAGGACTAGCAGCGGCTGTTGGAAGCCCATCGTAAGATGCACTTCCATCAGTCACCGCCTGCTGAACAGAGTCATCATTGCGCTCATGTGATCTTGCTGCCGCCAGGCTGCTGGCCAGGCTGCTGCAAGCTGTTTGCATGAGAAACAGCAGAGGGCTGAGAATTCCCAGCTGCAAGGTGAGGTGGGCCCTCATTCGCATCCCAGGGATCCTGAGCAGCCTGCTGTTCTTGAGCAAGCTGGACTGTAGTAATGACATTGAAGACATCTCGGGCTGATGGGCGTGACTGTGGCTCCATGCTCAAACAGTGCTCCACCAGATCAGCAATATCTTGTGGGCACTCAGCAGGCACCTGCAACGCAGAGCTCCCCTGTGCAAGGCTACACGCAAGCACTGATGGCACATAGAGACAAGCATGACATCTTGGAAGCATAACACAATTCATGCTTGGTGATTGGCAATCTTTTGTGCCTAGCCAAGCTGCTGTGGCGTGCATGCATACTGCCAAGCTGATGTGGCGTGCATGCATACTGGCCTAGCTGATGTGGCGTGCATGCATACTAGCCTAGCTGATGTGGCATGCACGCATACTGGCCAGACTGATGTCATGCACCCATACTGGCCAGACTGATGTCATGCACGCAAATCAGTATAATACTGCGCGCTTGGCAAATGAGGCAAATGAGGCAACATGCATGCACAGCAGAACAGCAGATGATCCAGGTGTCATACCTTGATGGGTCGCAGCCTGCCTCTGATGGGAGGTGTAGCAGTCACAAGCTCCCACAACAAAACACCAAAACTGTAGATGTCCACCTGGACAACACAGCACCTGTCAGGACTAAGATCACGCGTCAATGCAATTGTTTAACACGTGTCTTCCCCTAGGGTACACAAGTCCCAAATTACACCAATGCTACATCACTTAGGCTGTTGGTGATGCAATACACGATGAGCATGCATTCCCCTTGTTTGTGCTGGACAAAGTACGGTGTGTGTAGCTTCACTGATCAGCAGCTGTTGGGACTGGTATATGCTCATGTAGCATAACGTGTGCAGCTGATCAAGGGCAAAAAGCACACGCTAGCTCTATCAACAACCCACTTGGGCTGTTCAGGTATGGACTCTTGTTATCCTCCCTAGCACACCCCTGACAGTGCCAGTACATGCACGAGGTGCCGACTGGAAGCAGGCTGGCAGTACCTTCTCATCACATGGCTTATTGAGCAGCTGCTCAGGAGCTGCATAGGCAAAGGTGCCCATGGCTTGGCTACCCTGAGCAGTGTTGCCCATAATGTGAGCTAGCCCCACATCCGCAATCTTAGCAATGCTGTAATCTGCTGTCAGCAGCACATTCTTGGGCTTCATGTCCATGTGCACCACCTGCTGGCATACAGGCAGGTTACTGCAAAAGAAGACGATGAACGCTACTTTGCATTCTGACTTGTTTGCAGTGCTCGAGCGGTATCCATGTGCTGTGTGGCGCATCAGTCCTGCCAACCTGTTCATCTTCCCAGTTGCACTTTGATGACATGTGATGACAGATTCTGAGACAGGAGACGATAAAAGGGCGCCATGGACTTGGTGAGTGCAAAAAACACCCAGGTCACATGGCAAGGTCAGAGAGGGCAATAGAAGCAGACTGCTCTGGACATACCTAGCTCATCATGAACTGGAAAGCATTGAACCATGAAAGTCAGTGGGAGAGAGCGATGAGGTGTGACTGACCATGTGCTTGTGCAGGAAGTGCAAGCCTTTGATGATGTCCAGGGCCACTGAGGCTCCCTTGTTGTACCAGTGCAACTCTGCGGGCGCCTGAGTCAGCGCTTGCCTCAAATCACCCCCCTACACAACGCATGCTTGTCACACCACCAGCTCAAGCCTCAGCTGTTGCTAGGCAACTGAGCCATCAGAGTACCTCTGACAAGTACATTGTCTGGGAAGAAGTTCAGATGAGCAGCAGTCAGACTTGCAAATACATTGTGAAAGACACCATGAAAGGGCTTCTTGTGTTGCTTGCATGAGTCTGTGCTTGCATGAGTCTGTGCTTGCATGATTCTGTAAACTGGCAACAGGGCAGATATTTTTTGCCTGTGCAGATGCAACTTAGTGCTGAACAGCCCTTTGAAGCAAGTGAAGGTAAAAAGACTTTAAAATCAGAGGTGCATCTGTGTTTGTTATGTTGACTGCTCACCCCCATATGCTCAAGGACCAGCATGGTCTTGCCTTGCCAGGGGCATGTGCCATAGAACTGAACAATGCTCCGATCAAAACTGAGTGACTTCAAAATTTCTATCTCCTGCAGCCATCATAGGGCCAGTTTACGACAACTCCAATGACTGTGATGTGCGTTTCAGGTTCACCAGCTGCTTCACGTGTAATCAGTACATTTGTATGTGTGAGTTTTGCTGAGTTGTGCAGCAGGGGCACACAATAGCAAGATGACTCAGAGGCCTTTAAACTGCACCTGCCGGAAGGAATTTACATGGTAATGTGTTTCGCCAATCAGCATCTTGAGTGCTACATCCTGAACCCCTCCTCGAAGCCCTTTCACAACCTGCAAGCACCATCTTCTACCAATCATTGCTTGCATGATGCCACTTGCAAGCAAGGATCACACCTAAACACACTCACAACTGAACACTCCTTCACTCATGCTTCAAGCATTGGATCTGGCAGGTGTAATCCTGACCGCTAATAAGCATGGCATACACGGTCAGCTTCTGCACACTGGACTCACAGAGTGATTGACCAGAGGCCGTTGCGCACCAGACAGGGGATGAGAATAGATTGTGCTGGTATGTGAAGTGTCATCAAGACAAGAGGTGGCTCCATACCTGACCAAAACTGCCGATGCCGAGAACCCAGTCAGACCCATCTGGTCTCTTGCAAATGGTGATCTCAGCAGGGTCCAGATCCCAGGGTTGTGCAGCACCGCCCTCTGACCCCAGCCACTGGCCCACAATAGGGACAGAGGTGAGCTGCACAGGGGAAGAATTGCCTGAGCTTCCAGCAAGCTCCTCTAAACTAGCCTTTGCTAAGCCTGGATGAATGCCATGCTTGAGCTGTAGGTCAGGCGAGGTCTGGAGCACTGCTGCAAGCTTGGCCTGCAGCGACACACTGGCCATGAGCGGTAGAAATGAGGACACCACGCAAAAGCATTCTCAGGCGCAACTGCACAATGGGATAAGTTGTTGGAGGACACATTACAGTGCCAGCTGCTTGTAAGCCATCACAACTGGGCTTGCAAACTTGTGGCAGCAACTCGCTGTATTGACCACAGTTCCAGTCAGTGAACAGTGTGGCTAATATACACATGTGAGAGTGCAATTGTAGAGGTATCTGCTTTGATATGTGCATCAATTGACTTAGATCGTCGCTTGGAATGCTGTTACTGCAGCAACACAGCATTGCATTGAAGGTGAAGCATGCCATTGCAATATCACGGTAAGCTACCATAGACTCTTATATGAAACTAGTATGAGGAATGAGCATGTGTAATTACCTTCTGTTGTCTGTTTTGCCGCTTGTGACGCAAAACATGGAATGCGAGAGCTGCTGTTACAGCAAGGATGGCTGCGCCGACAACTGACACACCCACAGACACGCCCAGCGGCACCTTGTCTGTATCTGTCTTTGCAACAACATATTCTGCAACCTGTTCTGCAAAGGAATCTCCAGCAAATGGCTGGAAGTTTGACGCATAGGCAACTGCATCCACGCTGCTGTTGAGAATGGCAGGGTTCAGCATCTGCTGGGAGAACATAGAGTCTGGACCATCAGCCAAAACTGCTTGAACTGCCTGCAAAACCCAGGAGGCATCTACATTCAAGACTGTGCAGATGCTGACTGCAATCTGAAGCATGAGATGTGCACCATGGTGGTCCTGGACCGTGACAGGTGCCTTGCAGCGCAAGCATGCAAATGTACCACAGACTGATCCAAGTGCATCAACAAGCATACTTGCATGCGAAGGCTTTACAGCAAGCAAGCCTCAATGACAAATTGTGAACAGCATGAACAGTCTGAGACAGGGGACAAACCGTTTCTAGGCTGGCCACAGGGTAGTAGGTGCTGCTAGACGCAGTCAAGGTGAAGTTGGCTGCGTAGGAATAGTTGCCAGATGCTGCAGGGAGCTGGTCATAGCTGGTGGAGTTGTCGACCCTGATTGTGATGAGATATGTTTCATTGGCGAGCAATAAGCTCATAAGGGACAACACCAGACTCTGATCCTCCACCGTGCAGCAAAGAAGATCTGAGCTGAATACCTGCAGCAGGACAGGAGATGCAAATGGAACCACACTGCCTCTTGTGTGACATACAGTACTTCTAGGCAGCAACAAGGAAGTTACCTGCAGGGTGAAATTGAAAGATGCGCTTGGCGCAATGGGCATCCTTCGCAGGTAAGTCACTGCTGCTGGATCGACCACAAAATTTGTGGTAGTGAGCTTTGACTGCACAGCACATTGAGCACATCAGCACAAGTGTCCAAAGCTTGCTCGATAGAGCTGACTTGCTTTCCTGACAGAAACGCAGGACAAATGCGGGACGCACCACTGCCCAGCCTTGGTTTCTCAGATAGTCTTCCTGATACATGTTTCCAAGACCTATTGTTGCACCAAAATCCACCAAGCTGGCAGCGCGAAACATACTCACTTTCAGCTGTAAATCTACACAGTCGTATGCAGTGAGATTAAGGGTGCTGGCGGGAGCACCGCTTGCAGCAGTGACATCTGCACATTGCCATGACATAAATGTTATTGTGTAGAGACGACTTGAAGACACTGGTTAGCAAAGACCTGTCTCAGAAAAACAGAACGTACTGGCAGCCTGTGCTTCTGTGGCTTTTAAGATGTCCACATAGTAGTAGGTAGTGATGTTGGCAAAAGTAAATGCACTGATGTCTTGCAGCAAGGCTACATTGACTTGCCCACTTTCGACGAACCCTGCCCCGCACAACCTTTCGCTGACAGTGACCACCTCGAGAGACTGTCCCGGTGGGAGCTCGTCGGAAGTGATATAGTTTGAAAACGGTACAGTCCAGCTGGAGTTGGCGATAACCTGCTGAATCTCTTGCGCTAGCAAGTCGCTCAGTTGAACCTGAGCGCGACAAACAGTATGCACAGCTACCAGGAAGATCAACCCAAAAATTGCAAGCCTCATGCGCTTAGGCACTTTTCAGCACTTCTCATCACACAAACTCGAGTGTTTCACATGATGGCTCACACGATGACGAGCCCTGGGACCTGCTTGCGTCACGAGTGCAGAAGTGTAGCAGATGCATATTGATGACTCATCACAGACTCATCGGATGATTGCAAGCGGGAAGCTCAGCAGGTCAGCATACCGAGCAATCTCTGCAGCACAGGCAGAATGCAGCGTTCCGAGCAAAGCCAAGCAGCAGACACAGGCATCCCAAAAGGTCACCAGCATAGGTCGGCCGCACGTCTTCAGTCTCTGCAGATGCAGCTGCAACTCTTGTCAGTCTCCGGAAGCACGGCTCTGCTTGCCGTTGCTTGCTCTCCTTATGCCTTTCGGCAAAATGCATAGACGCTGCTTCCTTCTGGCAGCTGTTTGTCTTCTGACTGTTGTGGACCGGGCCCAGAGTGCAGCTTCCGGTAACCAGTCCACAAGCTTGAGAGTCGGTGACTATGCCGCTGGCCAGCTATCGAATGGAACAGCGCTCCCATTGTATACCTTGCTTTGGAGAGCAGTCGGCAGTGCGTTTTCGAGCAACACTACCGCTGTGAACCAGACTTTTGCTCAGAATGCCAACACAGCTTTTCTGCAAGCCCCTCATACCATGACCTATACAGTCGTCAATATTCGGAACGCTGCAGCTTCCAACACCACCAGAAAAGTCAATGGGGCTGAAGGTAGGTGGTGTCTTTCATGTTGCTTCATATGCTTGTCAGGTAACAAATACTGCAGGCCGCACTTCATTCTGTGTGTGCAGTCGAACAAATTTCAGATCTGTCCAATGCCGCATATAGCAGCACTGACTTACTGCTGAGAGCCACCTTCAATCAGGACAGCGTTTGGGAAGACCTGTCTGTCACACAGCAAGCATACCGACAGCAAGTTTCATCCAACCTCCAATCCTATGGCTGGAACATGGTAGGCATGATGCATCATCCTGCCTCGCATTTGTGCTTTCGCCTATTGGTGATCTCAAGCACCAGCTGAGAGTGTGACACAACTGTTGTGCAGACCGCTGTCTTGCCAATGGGCATTACAATCACCTCTGAAGCAGCTCAGGTCCTGACTCTCATGCCCATTCCAGGGTATAGTTCATACAAGGTTGTTCTGCAGGTATGAAACATGAAGTCCTCAATGCTGCATGCCTGCTGCTGATGACAACGCATGCACCCATCTGCCTCAGGCCTATGCCAATGCAGTCTGAAAGTGCCATTAACCTGGAATTGCAATCTCGCATGACAAGCGCATTAGCTACTTCACACTACTGTTCTTCATGCAGGTGTCTGGCAGCAATGTTGTACCAATGTCTTTGCAGACGCAAAACCTCGTCTCAGATACCCTGCTCACTCTATTATCATCTGATCATGTTTTCCTCATAAAGCTGACTGAGGTTGATGAGACGCAACCTGTGAATGGTGTCGGGTCAGCTACCATGACTTACGTCGTGCAGAAGGCATCAACAACCACAGATGTCACTACGGTACGGGGTGGACTGTCTGTTGCACAGACTGCGACATGACATGCTTTTCCTTTTGTATGCTCAGCATGCCTCTTGCTGTGCATTTTCATTCTACAGCAGTGCTTTGCCAACAATTTCTGAGCTGAGGCTCGGCTGCACAAGTAGGCACACGCCAGCATGCTGTGATTGTGCAGACGTATGTTTGTACTCTGTCTGTTCAGCTTCTCCTGTTTCTGTACCATCTTTCATTCTGTAGGCTTTGAGTCTGGTGCTGGGCAATCCCAGTGCAGCTGGTTCACAAGCAGCATCAGCTTTCAGCCTCGTCATGAGCAATCACAGCATCAACATGACTGCAACAGTCGTCTCTCAGTCCTCGCTTGCTGGGGATTCCATTGGGGACCAGATATATGCGCTGACGCATTCAACCAGCAGCACCACAAAGCATCTAGGGGCAATACTGGGCAGTTCCATTGGCTCTGCCGTGGCCCTGTTATTGTTGCTGGCTACTGCTGTTGCCTTTGGTCGTGGTTGGCTCAAACAAAGGCATTTGCAGAAGCAAACAGCTGCATGGCATAAGGTAAATCTGCAATGCTGCTGTGCTTGTTGCACATACTGCTTACAACCTTCTGTTAAAAGCATGCTTTGAGTGGCCTCTTGGCATGCCTACACTCTGGATGCTGATTCAGCATTGCATAGAGGTTGTTGTTTTGCAGCACACGCACAATGTTTCTCATGACAATATTGCAGAGGCGCATGTATGTGGGTCACAATCCAGCAGATTGAGAGTCAAGCTATCAATGAATTCAATTCAGCTGCACAATGGCATGAGCTAATGAGCCTCCATGTCAAGGTCGCATGTGTTCTTGTGCACTTACAGAGAGATAGTAGCTGAGTTGCGTGCTTTAATGTACTGAATGGCAGTCCTGCATTTCAGGAGCAGAATGGAGCTGCTGATATTGAAAATGGCAGAACCATATTTCATGACAGTGGCTCAAGCCTCACACATCACCCCAGCCCTGACTTGCCTGGTGCGCTCGACCCAGCTGCTGCCAACTGTTGGGACATAGATGCTGCTGATATACTCATCTGCAAACATCCAGACGGCAGCGATTGGCTTCTGAATGTGTCAGAGTCCGGCGAGGTACGTTCTGAAGAACGTTGCTATCAAGACTCTGTGGTAACATCTGCAGCTGCTATGTGGCTGGACCACACACAAGATTTAGCTGTCTGTGCTGACTGTCAGGTTTACAGAGCTATCCGAGGAGGCGTTCAAGATGTGGTGGTCAAAGTGCTGACTCACAGCACCAATTTAGCAAGGCAGGACCTACGCAAGGTCCGGTTTCAAGTCTGCTCCCTGCTGCATAGCCTCACAATGGTCGCTGCCTTCCCAATGATGCCGCATGTAAAGACAGGCGCCAACAACAGTTGTCTGCAGGAGGTTGATGTGTTGAAGTCAGTCAGTTATGACCGCAATGTGGTCCAGTTCTACGGAACGTGTCCATTGGGCAGCCAGACTATGCTGGTGCTTGAGTACATGGAGGTGACTCTTTCAGCTTTAAGCCTTTTGCTACTCTGGCCAGCTCATGTCATTCACCACTCATGTCACAACAACAGGCCACAAAATGTTTCACCGGCACCGCAAAGTTGCATCAGATCTTGCATCGCTGTTGCTGTGTCGTGCTGCCAAAGGATGTTGCCACTGGGTGCTCACCTTTGGGATTTGTGGTGGCAGGGGGGAGACTTGCGACACGCCCTCACAAACTGCAGCAATGGGGAGTTGCAGTGGCGCAAGAAGGGTGCTGCGATTGCTCTGGATTTGGTCAGGGGCCTACATTTCCTGCATTCTCATGGGGTGAGGCACGCCCTCTGCAGGCACTGCATTTTAGCCTTGTGCGACGCACGTGTCTAACCAAGCACAGCTCCGCCTCAGCGAGCCCTCATGACTGCTGCATGTGACAACCCCGTCTGGTTTGTGCTGCTGAATGTTACCTCAGTGTTCCATAAAAGCATTTCCACAGGCTTGAAGGCAGTCATAGTCACTCTGCTGCGCTTTCAGCAAGTCTTACCTGGTTTGAAACACCTGCAGGTGATGCACATGGATCTGAAGGCCAGCAATGTGCTGCTGACCAAGACCAACAGCATTGCTAAGATTGGTGATGTTGATGGGGCTCAAGTGATGGGGTCCACCACACTGCAGCGGCCTCGTGCTGCCACTTTTGCATACTCAGCTCCTGAGCTGATCCTGAACGGTGCATGCACTGAGAAGGTAAGCCTGGCCTTCCATACTGATAGCTCCAGCAGAAAAGCAACGAGTCCACATTTTGGCGTCAATTCAATGAGAACTCAAGAAGTGTATTGGGCTGCCCGAGTATGGCTTCAGATCCAACAGCTTGTCACCAGCCGAGGCATCTGCATGCCTGTCAACACTTGTACAGCATGTACACTGGATGCTTTGCAACCCTGTTGTGGCAGTGGGAACCCAGGGAGAACTGATTTGCAGGTCGACATGTACAGCTTTGGCGTGATTCTATGGGAGCTAATCACTACTGAGGTGCCCAGGAGAGGTCGCCTCCGAGGCATCAAGGTGAGATCATTGACTCACCTCCTTGTGCAGCTGTGAACCGACATTGACAAGCACACCTACCCTAGCAAGTCTTATCTGCTCTAATCATCACCTGGCCCCACTGGGTATGTTTGCAGCTGTCATCACAACATGTTTCTTGTCAAGCAGTAGGGTGGATGACTATGTCCATGATTGTGACTGTGCTCCGTGTAGGCACCTGAGGAGTGTCCTGCTGAGATTGAGCAACTGATTGATTTGTGTTTGGCCACGGACCCAACAGACCGGCCAACTGCAAAGCAGGCATTTGACGCCATCAGCGCCTGCAGCCCACACCTGGCTGCACCCTCTCCACCCACCCCCCCACAACCCATTCACCCGCCTGCCGAGCCTCAACTTGCAGACAGCCAGGTCAGCTGGCAGTCTGCTGCAGCAGCAAGCTTGTACAACGTGCAAGTGCTGGCAGACCACAGCAGTGACGCAGCAGGCAATCAGACACCGCAGCAGGCCTCAGCAAGGACGTCTGCTGTGGAACAGTCTCAAACGCCATCTGCTTGGCAGCCTTCACAAGCAGATGCTAGTCTTGCCAGCAGGCAGATGTCCACAGACCAGTTGCAGACAGCAGGCAGCACTACTGACAGCCAGGCGTCTGTTTGTCGGAGGACAGCGCAGGCTGAGCCAAGTGAGCAAGGTGGCATGAGAGCACAGCATCAGTTGCCGAAGCAACACACAGAGGGACAGGATAGCAGTCAGCATACATGGTGGCCTGTTGAGTATGGTCAGGAACGCTCTCCATCAACAGGCCAACATGCATCGTCAACCCATACATCAGGGACGCTGCCGTTGGGAGCGCAGGGACACTTGTATCCTTCCCCTTTTGCAATGGCAGTGGATGATTCTGGGCCATTTTGGTCATGGCCAGATGCTGCTCAAAACGCTGCCTGAGCATTGTTGTGGTTGAAAAGCTTCATGGGGCTGCTTGCTGCCTTTGCCCAGGAGTAATTAAGTATACTTTTACTGTCCAGAATTGTTATGTTCAGCTCCGCCAAGCAATACTTAAGTATGACTAGAATGTTAATTTGCAAGCGCGACCTTTTCCTTGGATACATGCCCGCTGGGTGGAGACACCTGCCAGTAGGATGTGTAGACTGCATGGCCAACAGCTGGTTTAAACAGCAGGACGCAGCCCTGTCCGCCTGCTTCTTTTTGCTTGATGTGAAGTTGTCTCTGATAAAGCTTTTACGCATGCTCTAGACATCTCAGGCTTTTGTGTTTCGCGACATAGCATATGACAGTTGCTGAACAGCACATTTGCTGGTGCAAATTAGCTGCTCGCAAAGTTGCAAAAGAGTTGGGGCTGACCTGAGTACTTTTGTGACTTTGCTTTAACGTCCGTTATTCAGCATGATTAGCTGAACCTCTGCCTGGTTCTGATGACAAATATGACCTGTTATACAGTTTGTTCGGATAAACAACTTTAAATTTAAAGATGCTCCAAGTTGTAGTTGCTCTGCTGCTCAATCTGGGGTAGGCTGCCATTTGGTTGTAACAATCAGACACACAAAGCAAGGTGTCGCGCAGCTTCCTTTTTCTCCCGCCAGAAATGTTGTATAGATAACATCTGCATCTACAACTTAGTGGTGCAAATGACGGATTTTATGCGTGACTACATCATGAGCATTGCTGGCGTTATGGAGACACGTGCTTACACTTTCTGGCCACGCTGCCTTGTGCCAGTGTGCGACAATTGTGAGCGTACATTCGAGTGTGCACTGAATATATTTTTCAGCATGGCGTGCAAGGTCTTAGGACCGTCAACCGGCGGGTGCTGGCGATCACGTACGAACTGTCACAACTCCTCCTGCTTTGGTAGGATTGTTCCCCGACGGACGGTCGTGGGGAGCAGCAACCATGACCAGCCCGCTACATCTCAGAGGTCCATGGATACCCTTGATCTGCTGTTAGGATCAACGGACCCTTCTCCAGGTGTGACGCACAAGTCTTCAGATAGGCATATCTTTGGACTGTATAGGTGCTTACAGGCTATCCCTTTCGTCCCTCGAACTAACACTCAAAGTTGTTCGCAGAGGACACTTTCGATGAGGTCGCTTCAGCTTCTGTTGCGGACATTGTCAGTGGCCAACCCAAGGCACAAACAGAAACAGAACAAAGCGCCCTGACACAGGGCAGTGTGGATGAGGCAGCTAGCCGACAGCAAGCAAATGCCAGCACAAGGTAGACTGCAGAAAGGCTGCAGATGCATCAGGAGTCCCTGATGCTACCAGTGTATTCATGAGGCAGTACATGTGCTTGACAACAGCCTATGATGCTCTGCTTTCGTCACTGCCTTTTGGTGCACTGCTAGTACGTAGAGCTTCCTGGCCTGGCGCATACCATCTGCATTGCGTCGTTGCAATGCTTAATATCATCACTTCAAACACTGTGCTCTGGGACAACATTGTCCAAGTAGTCTTAAACAGCAGTGAACACTGCAACAAGTTCACTTTGTCAGCTTGATACACTTTACAGCAAGTGTCACACCCGCCTGCAGTGCACCTGATCCCGAGGCGTTGCTAGAGGCCCTTCTTGCACGCAAGCTCACAGCCAAGATGCTGGTGGATGCTGGAAAAGGTCAGGCACAGAAGTGGATCAATGACAAGTTGACTCCTAAAGAAAGCTTGCTGGCTTCCATGGGTGCTGAGGATCATGACTTCATGGTGATTTTGCTGACTGTCAATATGGTCTCTGCGTACATTATGCACGAAAGCACCCAAACTTATGAAAAGTGTCATGCTTGGCTCGGCAGTCAGAAGCATGTTCAGTGCCTTGTCCTGTTCTCTTAATCGGAGTCACCATAGGAATAACATTGTTTTGTATTTGATGACTTTCACTTGCATCTTGCACCTGATGACTTTGACCTGCATAAGCATCAGGCCAACAAGGTGGAATAACATTGCCTGTCCCATGGTGAGCCACAATGGTGCTGACATGCATATATGTCTTAAGACTATGCAAAACGAATGACGCCGACTAGCACAAAAATTGACACTGTCCTGGCATTGCTTGTTTGACTTTGTCTTGACGCCTTTGCTCGGTTGCCCTTTGCTTTTGGCTTCGCTTGTCCTGCAGCCTGCTATTATGATACTCTTCGTTGGTGTTTTTTTGAAGGGCCTGTACTTTTTCCACTTGTGGTCTTTGTAGCAGGCGAACAGGAGTTCTCTTCAGCCCTTGGTTGACTCCTTGGGTTTTCTCTTCTGCCCAACGAGGTCAACGAACATCATTTCAATTCGGGAGAACACTGCGTGGATATTGTTTTTTGCTTTGTTTTTCAGTCACCAGGTTGGGTCCCTGGTGCATTGACATTGCATTGCTGTTTGACAATCCCGTGGTACACGGCTGTTTGTTTGTTGCCTGTCTTGTCCTGTTTGCAAGGACTATGTACTGCCGCTCTGCTATGCCTTGTGTGCCTGATTGTTGGGGGGCAGTTTCGCACCATTACCTGCAGACAAATCCGATTGGCGCATTCATCAGTTTGTCAGGGTTCACATACCCTGGCACATCCATCAGACTTGAGGCTGGGCAAAGGATGTAAAACACTTCTCTCTCTCTCTGGCATTGTGCTGCAGTATGAAAGGCACTCGCAGTTACGCTGCTCTCAAGCAACCTGTGAAACAAGCATGTGGCACTCGTGTTTGCAAGTTCTTTTATCCTAAAGCTGAGCTAGAAGTCACAGATGTATCAATAGTGAATGTCCCTGCGTGGTGCCATGGCCCGTAGAGCGCTGACCACAGGAACACGCAATAATTCACACTGATGCTTTGTCCCTTATGATCTTCTTACGGGTGAATACAGCTGTCTTCTTGCTCTAAGCACCTTCAGGATTTTGAATCCACCTCGACTTGACTGCAACAGCTGGACAGCCCTTAAGAAGCCAATAAGAAACACAGCAACTTTTGACCTTTTAGACCACAGATTTGCAACAAGGCAAACCCTGAGGTCTTCTTGCCGCCTGGTGAAGCGCCTATTGGAAGAGATTGCTGTTGCCAGTTGCACATATGCACAGAAACACGATGTTGCAATAATTGCAAGCACTGAACTCTCACTTGCCCCAGCTGCAGCTCATCTGTATACCGACAGATCTATAGCTGCAATCAAACAGCTGCCAGCACTTCTTCCTGCTCAAATTGATATGTTTCTCTGCAAAATTCACATGTCACCTGCATTTGCAGAAGCTCAAGTCAGCTTCACAAGCCTCCTTACAGGCATGCCAAAAACATGCCAAGAATTGCTATTGCCCAGTAATGGGTAATTTGCGTGAGTTGATAGAAGTACAGCTGTGGGACTGACTTTCATTCATGTTGACAATTCTGCCTGATGCCATCAATTGCATCATAGCATGCATGTGGAGTGCATGCTGTGTGACACAGGGCATGCACTGCAGCTCTTCTGCATACTCAAAGTCTCATAGCTCTGTACTTCATGATCATGGCAGGATTGGGGAACATGCACCAGAGTCAGGGTTTGAACCCAAAAGCACATAGGGCATGCATTGCAGCTCTTCAGCGTACACAGTGTCTCAGAGCCCTGCACTTCACGGTCATGTAGGTTTTGGAGAACATGCACCAGAGTCAGGGTCTAAACCCTGAACCACACAGGCCATGCATTGCAGCTCTTCAGCATACACAGTGTCTCAGAGCCCTGCACTTCACGGTCATGTAGGTTTTGGAGAACATGCACCAGAGTCCGGGTCTAAACCCTGAACCACACAGGCCATGCATTGCAGCTCTTCAGCATACACAGTGTCTCAGAGCCCTGCACTTTATGGACATGACAGCATTGGGGGAAATGCGCTGGAGTTAGGGTCTAAACCCTGAAGTATCACCTCGATCTTGCCTTCCTCCCGCATTATATTCTTGACCTCTTCAGGCCCCAGCAGCGCCACAGCCCGTTTCATGCGGTCTTGCAGATCACCAATTTCACATGGACCATACCTGGCAGCAGCAGCACAAACTTGTAATTCCGAGATCACCAATTTAAAATGGCCCATATCTGGCAGCAGCAGCACCAGTAATTCTGAGGTCACGAATTTTCACATAGGTCATGGCCTATGCCTGGCAGCCACCAGCATCACTACTTGTAACTCTGTGCATATGTGTCAGCAGGACGACACAGCATGACACAAGACAGAATGTGACAGCTGAGCCTAGACAGCCTCAGTGCCGCACACACCAGCTCAATGCACATGAATGTATTTGTGTACAGCTGAAGCAGCATTCTCTGGAGACTAGAATGACTAGAGTCGCAGCTGAGCCACAGGCTCTTGGATGCTTTGCACAAACCCAATGCAGATGTGAGTCAAATGGTCAACTGACCATTATGTGCTCATGGACATGCTCATGATGAACTTGTTGGAAGGCTGGAGCACAGCCAGTGCCATCACGTGCAAGACATATGCTTATGATGCACTGCGTATGAAAAGACTGATACGAGAGAAATATACAGGCTTGATACTGTCACAGGTGATTGTTTTTCATAGTAATTTAAAACAAGACGGCCAAGCATTACCTGGGACACAATGAAGATGAGGGCACATCAGAAAGCCCTATGCCCTCCAGCAGCCTGGCTGTGATGTCTCTGGGGCCCAGCCCTTGATGAAGAAGCTCAGTCACGCTGGGCACGCTGGCCAAGTTCACCTCCAGCTGTCTCAAGGTATCTTCACCAGCAAAAGGCAAAACCTGCGGCAGCCTCACACATGACATTGCCTCCACATCATATGATCAGCAGTATTCTTATGACCTTGTTTGTTGCTTGAGTCGCTTGTTTTGACATGTTCTGCTGACACAAAGTCAACATTGACTGTAGGCAAGCTGTGGGCAAGCTGCCAAGCATACAGCGTACTGCTGATAGCTACAGGATTGATGTTGCATGCACAAGCTGCTGTGGCACATACAGTCAGACAGTGCGTTGTCTGTGCTCACGAGACATATCATCTACAGTGAAGGATGTACAATATGTATACCTGTATCAAAAAGCCGCCAGCAGATCGTATGCTGGTATCTCTGTTGATTGAAACTCCCAGCGCCAAGGCAGAGTTTGTCTGCTCACTGTCTGCCAGATATCTTGCAAGGTCTTCTGCAACCTCACCAGTGGCTATGGGGATCATGCCTTGGTAGGGATGCTCATTCTTGGGATGGCTTCTGACCACCGCTAGAACACCCCTGCCCACAGCTGCGCCCACATTTAGCTTCCCGTCCTCTCGCAGGGGCGGGTCTGCTGAGGGGTTGCTCATGGTTCCCTTCACGTTGCCGTATGTGTCTGCAATGACCTGCAATGTAAAGACATATGTCTTAACTTGCAGTCTTTGGTTGCAGTGAGTAACACACAATCACCTCAATGTACGCCATCAGCGATAGATTTTGCACATGCACATTTTTCAAAAAGTGTGCAGCCACATTGTGCCGTGTGAGTTTGCATGCCAAGCGACTGTGAGTACTGGACAATACAGGACTTGCACATCATGATGAATGCATGGGTGGAACATCCTGCCACATGTATCATCTACTGAACAGCCAGCCATTGCAGGCAAATCCAGCACGCTTCACCTGCATGGAGCCTAGGCTGCCATTTCCCTTGAAAGTGACCTGTGTCCTTTCGCCCTCTTCCTTGAAGCTGCCCATCAGCAGAGTGCCTATCAGAGCTCGCCCCAACGCCGCACTGGCAGTTGGTGCAGTACCATGCCTACGACAAGCCTGCAAACACAGTTCATTGTAACCGTTGCAGTGCCTGTTCCTGTTACACTGACAGGGCTGCACTCACTGTGACCTTTGTCACATGGGAAGCCTTACAAAACATGTGAAGATATGTGCAGTGCAAGGTGTTCCAAATGTGTCTGCCTTCATCTTCAAGTTTGCCAAGGAGTTGCATGAGACATGTGCAGCAGAGTTCTGACAACATCTGAGTTTTTCTGCCCAGCAATTAACAGGTAAGTTGCTGTGGTGGTTGATGGCCTAATAATTGGCTGAGATTAGCGTGCACTTCCCAATGCTTGTGAGCAACAGTGAAGGATTTGATGATGCCTTTGGCTTTCAGTTGTGCTGATGCTGTCTGAAACTGGGTGACAGAAAGACACACCTCTTGCACTAGCTGAGTGCCTTCTGCCACAAGTACAGCGACCTCTCCGTTCTTGGACAGACTGCAGTATAACAGAAGAACTTAGCGTTGCTGTCCAAGCACTTCAGCACCACGCGACGTTTCTCAAGGGAAAAGCAGCACCTTCGAAGTACTTCGTCTGCTGCACAAGTAGTGACATAGGTTCGTCGACGAGACAAATTGAATTTGCTTGCATGGAAGCGGCCGTGTGCTGCGCCCTGCAACCTTGTCAGCGGAAAGTGGAAGCAGGGGCGCAACAACTTCGTGGCCATCTTGCCTCTATACACTGGTGTTGGGGCCTCGCCCAGAGAAAGTTTGCACGATTTCAACAGCAGCGCCCCAGCAGAAGTGGCTTCAACGTCGAGGTTGTTGCTTCTGCCTGAAGAGACGCTTGCTTGAGAAGTGCAGGACTGCACGCCGCGGTGTTGTGACACAAGGTGGAGAGTTGTGTCCTCGAATACGAAGCGTCGAAGCATTTTTGGGGCTTCGCACATGGTCACGAAGAGATACCGTAAGTGACCCGGTAACAACCTCGTTTCCACTGTCTGCAGAAAATGTTTTGTTGGGGCCGGTTGACCGCGTGGACCAGGGAGGGTCAGGGAGCCATGAGCTCCGTGTCTGTCAGCGATGAGCTGGATGCTCGGCTGGCACTGGCGTTGGATCCATTTGAAAACATGTGCGGGCCCAAGAGCCAAAACAGCGTGCCATCCTGGAAGGTAACATAACCTAATAGCCCGTACCGCCGCGCTGTGGTCATGCTGATGTCAATCACCCACCAACAAGAGTCATAAACGTGCTGCAAACATAACTTTTCAGGCTTGCATCCCTTGAAGGCGACTGCAGCGCTCGTGCACCTGCCTTCATTCTGGGATGCAGCTACTGCATACCCAGTTGAGAACGTGCTGTGACATGTATTGCTGCGCAGAACACTCTCAAGGCATCGAAGAGCCCCGTCAAGAAGGCACTGATGCTAAGAGCTCCGTCATCACAAGCCATATCAGATATTGCCTTGCTGCAAAGAGAGAAGACTCAGCTGTGTCAGCAAATGAACCAGGTAAAGTGCACTCCTTTTGCATTTTCTCTACAAATTTCACCATTCTGCGCTGTGATTGACCGTTAATATCTATTTACATGAAGCCAAACGCCACACTGGTGCACGTCTGGTTGCAGTTGGAGAGCTGGGTGAAGGGTGCTGAATCCAGGCATGGCAATTTGATTAAGGCCAACCGCCATCTGCGATGCACTGTTGAGAAGGCAGACAAGGTTAGCCTCCTGACATGCACCTGCGTCACAAGCCAGAGTCTTCCTTGTAGCGCATGTGGGATGTATGCACATGGTGACTCATATGTCAGGAAAATGCAGACAGCCCCATTCACACAGTCTGTCTTGTGTAGCATCAGCACCTGAACCTGAGCATGGTACAAATCTGCATTGGTACAACACAAGTCATGCATGATGCACTCCACTGCTCCGTCCCAGACATGTGCACTTCCGGCAGCGACATTTCACACACAACAGCAGACACCTTACACTGACAGCCAACACAAGCACAGCCTGACAGGCATGTCCACTCTAAAAAAGAAATGAAAAAGAAAAAGAACGAAACAGAATGAGTTGGAAAAGAATGAAAAAGGAGACAAGAACAAGCAAGAACTCTACTGTACGTAGGAGCTGGAGATGTCTCGTCTGAAGCATGACAAGCTGTCAGAGATGCTAGCAGTAGCCAACTCTGCTCAGCAGGCAGCAGAGCAGAGGAGCCGGCGCCTGGAGATCAAGTTTGCTCGCAGTGACAAGGGCCATGCCCTCATGAGATCTGCAAAGCTGCAGGCCAGCGTGGCCGATCTGGAGGCACAACTGGGTCAGCTTCAGGATGGCTCACACATCAAGGTCATTTTCACTGCGAGCTGTCTTGAGCGTAACACACAATGCACAATATATCATTGTATGCACAGAATCGCAGCAAAAGGATGCCAATTTTCGATCATTTTGTGCAACCACACAATGCTGTAGCAGCAGGCGGCATGCTAGGAAAGAGGCCAGGTGGTTTTCTCTGCAGGGAGAGGTTTCTGGCAAGCAGACAGGGCAAAAGAGTGGAGCGGCACAGTGCATTGTCACCTGCCCACCTGCTGCCTGATACGCACCTCATTTGATGCTGACCAGGGGGCGTGTCTAAATAGGCTCTGGACACGTGTTGCCCTGCAGGAGGAGATGCTGGCCAGCAGCCAGGCCAAAGTGGTGGAGCTGCACAACGCGCTGAGCCAGCACGCCCACAAGGCTGGCGTTTCAGACCAGCAGCTCATTGTGGATAACGCCAGGATGAGCAGTGAGCTGGAGTCTAGCATGCACTACTGCCAGGAGTGCGAAGGGTGAGTCTTCTGTTGCTTGGGGTTTCTTTTTGTTTTGCAACACTCAGTGTGGCTGCAAGACTACCATCAATGTGGCCAGATGCAGTATGCATCTGGTATGATCTTCCTGGTGGCATTATGTGGTGTTGTAGGCTAGGTCATGATTCAGGCTTGGCAAAATGCAAGGGCTTTCCTGTCGGCTGCCAAGCAAACCGTTGTGTTATGGTACTTGCTCAGGGGATGACCGATGCCTTCTTCCTTTTTCACAGCTTGTTGCTACATTGCAGAGGGCTCGGGGCTGCCACCTCAAGAGGCTCCCCTTATGATCTTTGAACGGCCTAAAATCTTTTTCTTGTCCTTTCTGCCAAACTGCAGGATGGCATGGTGCTATGGAGGTTGGCATGCTATGGAGGTTGGAATGTACACTTCGCCATTATTGTAGCTAATCCTTTTGTGAAGCAGGCCTTCCCACATGTATGCACATATACAGACATGTATGTATATATGCTAGCTACAGCTGTGGCCATTAGACAAAAAGCTCAAGCTCAGAAGTGTTAGTTGTTGAACAACTCAATTCAGATCACTTGAAAGTTCTTGTGTTCACGACAGGCAGCTCAGCTCCCTGAGGCAACAATCAAAACTGAGTGATGAAGCTGCCACAGAAGCTGCGGCAGAAGCTGCCAAGCTGCAGGGTCAGAATGAGAGGCTGTCGCAGCAGCTGCAAGATTTGAAGCAGAAGAGCAGTGATGCACAGGAAAAGGCTGAGGCCAGCTCACGCACTCACCAAGCAGAGGTGAGGGCAGTATGATGCAGTATGCATTGAACAATGCAATGGAATCACAACCTACATCAACAACAAAAAGAAGAATTTGATTACCTTCCAGGCTGAAATGCTGGTTATGATATTGGCCTATTGCTGACCTCCCAGGCTGTGATTTTTCTTCTTCTTTTGCTTGCTAAATCGCATTGTTTGGACACACACTCGTGATGTGGGTGCTTTGCAGCATGGCTGCACTCATGTCAACGCATACTTTTCCAGAACTGCAGCTAGTTCACAGTGTCTGACTGCCTGTGGTATACAGCTGCATTTTGCCTTTTTTTTGTTTGCTGCTGCAACATAATCAGTCTTGCAGTGGTGTTACTTTTGCAGAGAGGTGTCTGTAGTTGCTTGGCACATGCTATGTCATATTCAGCGTCAGATGCAGTGATTGTATATGCTGGCTCTGATGAAATCTGCAGCAGCTCAGGGCACACAAAGCAGGTGTGTGTGTTTCTTTTGTGGTACCAACAGTCCCAATGATGTGTTTCAGGTCGCCCAACTGCACAATAGGATGCAGGCTGCAGCCAGCAGGGGCGCTGAAGAGGTTGACCAGTTGAGAGGGGGGTACGAGGATCGCATGTCTGCTATGAGGGCTGAGCTGCAGCAGCAAGAAGTGGACAAAGCTGCTTTGCTGGATATAGTGCAGGTAAGGCAGGCTGTGAGGTATATCTCATCCTTTGGTGAGCACAACATTTCTGATCTGCATGTTCATAATGCTGAAGGTGGTTCTTTTTGTTGTCTTACATAGTATTTTTGTTTCATGTGTTTTGAATTTTCTGTCAGGTCTCAAGGTTTTGTAGAAATGGCGCTGCTGAACCAATTCAGAGTGAGAAGCGCATATCATGTTGTGCTAGGAAAGCAAGACCGGCAGATTGCAGTGTTGCAGTCTGCGTTTATGGCTCAAAGAATGGGAAGTAGGGGCACAGATGTTCATTCAATATCGAATTTCACTTGCTGTCTTTGGGACTCATCAGGCGAGTCGAGCGACCATGACTGAGAAATCGACTTTCCCTGAGGACTGAGTTTGTAATACAGTACTGAGATGCGTGTTGTCTGAGGGCATACGTGCATCCTCATGCGCACAGGATGCGACGTACAGTCTTGTAACATCAAGCCTGCCCTTGGAGAAACAATCAGCTAAGTTCCAGCTAAGCTGCATATAATTGTCAAAATTCTAATAAAAACAGTGTTGGTATGTGCAGGATTTGGAGGACAGGTGTTCAGGTGAAGCCCTAACTGTAGCACAGGCAAACCTAGCTGCCACCCACGACCAGGTCTCTCAGCTTCACACTCAGCTTCAGCAAGCCCAGACAAGGGCATCAGCAATGAGTAATGCAGAAGCCCAGGTGAGTCAGCTTCAGGCACAGCTGCAGCTGCAGCGTTCAGCCAACGAGGACAATGCCACAGCTGTGGCAGCGCTGACAGCTGGCGTGCAACAGGAACGTGACAGCTGGCAGCAGGAGAGGCTCACCTTGCTTGGGCGGGCCAAGGTGACTAATACATGCTTATGCATACCTAGAAATGCGCATACCATCATGTTTGTACATGCATACGTACAAATGTGCAAGCCACCATGGAACTGTTACCTCATGCCGTTTTGCAAACACACTTCCACTGTCTGCCTAGTCATCTGCCTAGTGATGTCATAATCCATGTTGTGCAACAGCAGGAAGTCCTACCTTGCCTGTGTAGATTCAGGCAATGTGAGTCAATGCCAGTGCTACCCATGATGCAGTAAAGCGTAGACTAACTGGCAAATATACTGCCCAGACACACTCTAGCAGTACCAGCTGGCCTAATCCTGTCAAGATTAAATGAAAAAACGATTAACAGCGCTGTATGAACACATCGTTACCGCCTGCACGGCATGCCATGACTTTCCTGGTCATATCCCAGCTGTCATGCTCATCGCAGACTGTCAACACAGAGGGCTACAGGCTGTGATCTGTCCGTTTCTTGAAGTCTTCTTTGCTCCCTTCTTCTCCCCTTCTTCTTCTTCTTCTTTTGGTTCTGCTTGTTGATCTCCTTCTTGTTGATGCAGGCTGCTGATGGTGAGGTGGCGAGGCTGCAGCAGGGTGCGGAGGGGCTGAAGCAGGAGAGGCAGAAGGGGTTGATTGAGATGCGCAAGGCCACCCAGCAGTGGGCGGTGGCCCAGGCTGACCTCAGGTCCACCCGCCACCAGCTCAAGGTCCTGCAGGCACAGGTGCCCCTGCTACTTCTTGTTGCTGTTCTTCTTCTTCTTCCTCCTCCTCCTCATCTTGTTCTTCTTCTGCTTCTTCTTCTCTTCCTCCTCCTTCTTCACCCTCTTCTTCATGTTGGCGCTGATGCTGAGCATGCTGCACATTTGGTTTGTTCCATGCATGACTGGTTTCCGATATCATGAGTTTCAGACAGCACAAAATTCTGTTGAAAGACTGCAACGTAGTCAAAATGCATTTGCTGGACCCGACGGCTATCAAATCCCTGACTGACTGGCTGTTCAGCTAACTTGAATAAAATAGTGGAACACGTGAAGCTTTGGAGATGACAATGTTGGTGTTCTGTTTTGCAGTAGCAGTTCATCAACACGCATGTATATTCCCTGTGATCAGGTATGTGCACGCTGCTGTTGCCCATCTGTCTTTTTAAGCGTGAGCTTGATGGGAGATGTGAAGCAGCTTGACCTAGGCAGCATCACCAGGGGCTGCAGGTCTCATGCCTGCAAGCTTCTGGTGTTGTTGCCACAAGGCCTTGACAAAATACGTAAATTGCCAGCGGTCATTGAGCACACTTGTGTATGACTGTGTTGTCAATTTCAACAAGCCCTGTTCACAATTTGGATCATTGGTCTAGGGAAGATGACAGACGACGTCTGTGCCCACAAGCCATGCCCATATGAACATAGACAACATGGAAAAATGTATCCAGTCCTGTGGATGCTAGGACTGATGACCAAAGATGTGCATGCTCATACCCCAATCTGAAAGGTGCTGCATGGTATACAATGTGAAATGTGTATGTAGGCCTCTGGTTTGCCCCCGGCCCCTGTCGCCCCAGATACCCCTAACAAGAAGGAGGTGGCCGCCCTCAAGGAGCAGCTAGACAAGCTGCTGAACGACCTGGAAGCCAAATCCCATGAGCTGCAAGCAACCTCCCAAGCCCATGCAGACCTCAAGGGGGTTCTTAAGCAGGCGGCTGAGGGCCACTGCTTGACTGAGTCCACACTGAACGCTCAGATTGCCGGGCTGCACTCTGAGTTGGAGCTCAAGACTCACGAGCTTCAGGCTGAGTCTCAGGCTCGAGCTGAGGTGGAGCTGGCCCGGAAGGCTGCTGCTCAGGGCAGTTGTGAGGCTGAAGGGCAGACTGCAGCAGCCCTGCAGCAGGATTTAGAATCCAGCAGCAGAAGGGTGCAAATGTTGGAGACAGAGCTGGCTGACCAGCAGCAGGTGTTGGCGGGAACACAGCAGGATTTGGCGGGAAAGAAGCAAGAGTCGGCAGGACTGCGGCAGGATTTGGCGGGAATGCAACAGAAATTGACGGGAGTACAGCAGGATTTGGAGGGAAAGCAGCAGGAGGTGCAGGCAGCTGGGCAGGCTTACGCTGAGCTGGAGGAGATATTGGCGAGAGCATCTGAGGAGCAGATTGTGTCTGAGGACAAGCTGGTGGCTCAAATGACCAGTCTGCAAGATGAGGTCAAGGTAAATACAACCTGACAGCTGTCAGGGCTCATGACTAGATGCAGTGCTTACACCACTTGACAGCATAAACATGTGTGAGATCTGGCATTAACGCCCTGTCAGTGTAGGCGCTGTCATACACAGCCTCTCTCCACGTGTGCCTGACTGGGGAAGTGTTGAGGCGAGCATGTGACATGACTTGTTCCACCATGTGTTGCAGGTACTCACATACAAGGCGGCTCTCTGTCAAGTTTCTTGACAATCTTAGGCTGCTTGCATAAAACAGTTGCATCGTCTGACACCAGTTGGCAGTCAAAGTCTGATGGTTGCACTTATGAAGCCATGCACTCTACATGTGATGACGGGCAAAGAATGAGAGGAGTGAGAGGTTTGAGTCTGCATGTTGTACCCATGAACAGTGGATGGAAACTCGAGAGCAATCATACTTCCTTGTAGTGTTGCACGACCGCTCCTGAGCTATGTGCCCAGCAGGTGGCTCTTTTGTCACAGCTTAAGTAGAAAATTGATGCACTGGTAAAAGCAAAAGCTTCAGTTGTGTTGCAGGAGCTGAGGGGGGTGCATGGGGCTTGTGAGGCCCTGCAGCAGACTGTGGCTCAGCTGAAGCAGAGGCTGGTCATGGAGGCATCCAAGCAGATGGACCTCACAGGTCTGCCTCTGCCCAACACCCCTTGGCTTTGCCTTTCGGCCTCCTTTCATGCACCAGCTCTGCCTTTCGGCTTTGTTTGTTGCCTCTGCCTCTGTGTGCGCATTCCCTCATCAAATCCTGTTGCTCATGACTCTTATGTTGTTTGTCAGCAAACCAAGTAGAGGGACTGTGCAGATTCCATTTTACCTTGTGAAACATCTGATTTGCTTAAGGCATGCATCATTCGTCTCTTTTGCCTATCAGGACCAAGCACATCCACCCTCATGGAAGCGAACCTCGAACGCGCACCCTTCTATCTTCTGTGCCCCTGTCTCTGAACTTTACCTTCACTGCCCACTCTGGATTGTTTCCATGAATGCTGCCAGGACCTCAGCTACTCCACAATGACAGCTGGTTTAGCAGTAGCACAACAAATCATGTATAGTGTTCATGCCCCACTTTTGTCTTACAGGACAGCTACACCACATCAAATCTGGGGATGTATGACAGGTTCAAGGCAAAGCCATTTGTCATCAAATACTCAGTTGACCTACAGCTGCAACTGCAGCATGCACACCAAGACAAGCGTGTCATACACACCTTAACATGCTCGGCTTTGTATTCTGTTTGTCAAATCAGCAGTGCTGTGGTGGCAGGCAAGCTGCAGGCAGCCTGCAGAGGACCGGCAGACCTCCATCTGAAGCAGCAGCTGCAGCACAAGACCCATACTGCACAGCTGCTGATGCTCTGCTTTGTACATCATGGCCAAGTTTTACTTTTGTGGTAGCAGGCAAGCTGGAGGCTGCCAGCAGAGGTTCAGTTGGCCTTAAACACTTGCCATATGCACAGCAATCCAACATGGCGGTTGCTCTGTTTTGTACTCTATCAAGATGAACTTGTGCTTTTGTGGTGGCAGGCAAGCTGGAGGCGGCTAGCAGAGGTTTAGTCAAACTCAACAAATTGTAGTACACACAAACAAGGTGGCCAAGTTCTGTTTCACCCTGTCAAGATGAAGTTGTGCTTTGTGTGGTGGCAGGGAAGCTGGAGGCTGCCAGCAGAGCTTCAGTCAACCACAACAAATTGCAGTATACACAGCAATACAACAAGGTTGATGCTCTCTGTTGCACTCTGTCTAGATTAACGTGTGCTTTTGTGGTGGCAGGCAAGCTGGAGGCAACTAGCAGAGGTTCAGTCAACCTCAACAGACTGCAGTACACACCAACAAGTTGGTCGAGTTAAATTGTGCTTTTGTGGTGGCAGGCAAGCTGGAGGCTGCCAGCAGAGGACCAGCAGACCTACAGGTGCAGCTGCAGCAGGCGCAGCAGCAGAACCAGACTCTGGCTCGCATCCTGGCTGAGAGGTGTGAGCAGGCAGCTGCCCATGTGCAGAATGAGCAGCAACTGCAGGATGTGTGGCAACAGCTGGTGGAGATGCAGGCTGTGCCCTGTGCTGCCACTGTGCAGGTGAGACACACACCTTTGGTGTGCAGCATGGTCAGTGTACAATGTAATGCATGTCTGATGATTGATTGTTTATGTCTTCCATCTTCGTTGGCTTTGTTTTACCTTGCATGGTGAGCCTTTGAATTCTCGCACATTGCTTGCGGGTTGCACATCCCCTCCCCTCCCTTCCGTCCCTCCCCTCCCTCCCTTCCATCCCTCCCCTCCCATTCCATCCCTCCCAGCCCCATTCGCGGGAAATTGCGCTGTTGTTACGAGCTGATGCCATGAGCTCATCAATCTCAGATATGTGCAGAAAGACGGGACACATCATGGCTGGCATGTCTGTAGGAGCAAGGGGCATACTTGAAGCAGCAGCTGGCTGCAATGTTTGACCAGCTCAAGGCAAAAGATGCAGAGCTGAGCACGGTACAGCAGCAGCTGCAGCAGGCCCAGCATGCCCAGCAGGCTCAGCAGGCACAGCCTGCTCAGCTGTCCAGTCAGCCATCCAGGCAGGACACTGTCTATGCTGCTGAAGCAGTTGAGGCACCCAGTCACACAACAGTCAGCCCTTCAAGTTTAGCATCCTCTCAAAGGCTGCCCTCCAAAAGCATGCTATCTACTGTTTCAGCTCGACATCTGCAGTCCCAGTCCCAGTCCCTGTCCCAGTCCCAGTCCCAGTACTCATTGGTCAGTGGTGATGGTCTGCCACAGCTGCGGGCTGTGTCAACCTCTCACGCAGAGTTACGGGAGGTAACAGACAGTAACACGCCTCGCCACCAGCTGGTGGCACAGCGCATCAAGGAGCTGCAGAGCAGACAGAGCAGCCCGGAGAAGTCACTGTCTTCTTCTTCCTCCATGGGGCTTAGCCCCAGGACAGGGCTGCGTGGCGAGTTTGACAGATCCACCAGAGCAGGCCAGTTTGGGGACGCTGTGAACAGCCCTAGGGCAAGGGCTGCTGGCACCAGCCTGAGGGCAGAGCAGATGGACAACAGAGCCAAGGAGGGGCTGTCTGAGACAGCCTCTGGTGCCAGGCCATATGGCAGCAGCCCTAGTGCAAGCAATGCTGCCCTTGAGACAGTCCAGAGGGCTTTTGACAGCAGCTCCAGGGCAGTTGCCTCAGGCATGACACCTCAGCAGTCAAGGAGGGTGACATCAACATCAGATGTCAGTGATGGTTTCGGAGCGCCAAACAGCGCCAGGCGAGACTCAAGATCAGTCACACCACCTTCAGGCAGGATGAGTCCAGAGCTGCAGCGCATCAGCCCCATGACTTTCCTCATGCCCTCTGATCCCAAGCAAGCAGCCGCGCATGGTGATGACTCATTGACATGGGGTGTTGGGGTTGAGGTTGGGTCCCCTGGGCTGGAGCTGCCCTCTGATGAGGAGTCAGAAGCTGGCAGCAGGCATGCTGGTCATGCAGAGGTGGCTTTAGACAGAGTGACACAGGCAGCAAGAGATGGGGGTGGAGCAAGAGGTGGGGGGGGAGCAATGCTGAGGGAGGACAGCGCTCAGTTTGGGCCAGAGGCGTCTGCCATGTCATTGCCAGGTGAGGCTAAGCATGATGCGGCAAGTTTGGAAGCTGCCTGACTTTCTGATGATAGGGTGGCACAGCCTTGCTGCAGAACAAGGGACCATTTAGCTGCACCTCAAAGTCGCCCCCTGGCTCAGCTGACATAGAGAAAGGTGATTCAGCATCAGCAGTGGCATGCTGTGTTGCACCTATTATGTACTGCCCAGTGGCAATCACATCCTACAAGACAGACAGCATTTGGCACACGTAACTAACTCACCCCAGATACAATCTGGGCCATGTCCATATGGCATGCTGGGAAAATGCAGCCTCATGTGCATGATGATGATTCATTGCAGGGGATGGAGAGTATGCTGGCGCTTCTGCTGCTTTGAGCGAAGCGCAAAGTTTGCGGTCCATCAGTGATGGTGGCAGTGAGCCTGAAGACGGCAAGAGAAGCAATCAGTCAACAGCTGCCAGGTGAGGTGTTGCTGGGCTTTCACTGGTACCTGACATCTGTCTTGAGTTTGGTTGAAAAGGTGCAACTGTTGTTACATGACCAAGTGCACAGATGTTGAGTGGTTCATTCTGCTAAGAATAGCAGCCATGATTGCTACAGTCTCACCACTACAGTGACAGTAGGTCGCATGTCATTGTGTCGGGCATGTTATATTCCTGAACAACGCAGTATGCTGCTACATCATTCCTCATTTGACCCCTGCAGGCCGCCCACACTCAAGCAGCAACTGTCGGATTTGCACAGCAGCTTCAAGCAGATGCGCGCTCGCTATACGCCGCCGCAGAGTAGATCCTTGTCTAGGCAAAGCAGTCTTGGTGGCATTTGATTTACCTACTGCCTGTCTCTTCTGCGCTGACGTGTCAGCCATGCTTTACTTGCCAAATCTTAGTCTCAAGTAAACTGATGCAAGGTATTGTTGTGAGGTAACAGACCAAAAGGCAGTCAGCGACATAATCACGCCGTTCCAGCAAACACTGCTTGAACTGAGCAAAATATTTTGTAAATTGAGTGTTCAACATAGTATCACTAACTTACACAGTACAGTTGAACTCACAACATACAGACTGATGCAGTCTGAATGGCCTGTGCTGCTATGCAATATTCACAGGTCTAGTGCACCAGCCTGTGCACATTGCAATTTGACTGTACAGTCACATGTGGCACAGATATGCTACCGATTGGTTTGAACTTAACACCCCAGGCCACATTTGATGCAACGTGACTATCTAGCGTGCTTTTGCTGTGCTTTACCGTTTTTGATTTTGAAAGCGGCAATCGACTTCTCTGTGCAAAAGGATTGCATGTAGCAAGTTGAAGAAAAAGCCAACTAATGTATTGAGCCTTTAGCTACCAAAACAATGTTATTAGGGGTTTTGAGGATCGAAACTCTACAGATCTGACTTCTCCCCTTGGCAATTTGTATGCACTGGCGTTAGGGCTTTGCTCATTCTTATTGTACATACCGTAGCCTGCTTTCAGCATCATCATGCTATAAACTAGTGTAAGCTTACATTACTAATTTACTTCTTACGGACTCCGACCCTCAACTTTAATTGCTGAAATTACCTTAATGACAGTACCGTAGTGGTCTAATGTTCCTCGTTTAAATATTTAATTGCTTTCTGAGACGAGGCGAGTTAAAACCAATAAATTAATTAATATCCTCCTCCGAGGTTCATTAAAAAGATTCCATTATTCTGTTAAAAGACCGCGATTCGGTGCGAAAGGTTGGTCTTGCTTGTGATCAAGCTCACGAGACCTTGCAACGGCGGCCATGCGCTTTCAAACTTGATCGAAACGAGCATTAGAACTGAGTCATCATTGTGCGTTACATTGGACTGTGCAATGACACTCAGTGCCAAGAAGCAATCCGGTCTAGCTAGGTTTGGTTTCGGGCCCCTAAGCACGGTCAGGAACCCGCTCGTGAGCCTTGCCTTGCAATATGGTCTTGTCTGCGCACATGTGTTGCTCATTGTTCTTTGACAATGCCTTGATGCATGATATTGCCTGATTATTTGAGACTATTCCAATGGTGTATACACGTAGCAGACGTCTGATGGTCGTTGTTTTGGACATTTAAGAGTGCCCGAGGATCATTAAAGTCATTAAAAGTATTGCTGTTGTCGTCTGAGGACCATTAAAAATAATAAATAATGAAACGAGGATCTATTCGATTAAAATTTATTCCAGCCGAGGCCGAGGAACATTAAAAACCGAGGAACCTTAATACCACTACGGTAGTGACTGTCACATGAAAGTAAAATTTACATTAAATTTTAATGAAACTGGACAGCCCTACTCGTTTACATGGAAGCTTAAACATGTACATGTATCCAGTCTATGAAGAAAACATGCATGTATATGTTTGCCTAGCATTTGCCATCTAGTGCAAGTGCCAGCTGTCAGAGACAGCCTGTCACACTCCAGTGAAAGAAGTTACGGGAACTTAGTACTCCCCAAAAAAGGGGTTTTCGCGGTTTTCGAGAGTCGTTTCTTCGAAGTTCGAACCGCTTCTCCTGGAGGAAAGAAAGTCTCCGGGTGGACAGATAGTAAAAACAGATACCGTACTCGTATTAATGTTTCTCGATTTAATAACAAGATTCGCGAGCCTTTTGGCAAGCCTTCAGTCAGCGCAGTACCTGTGCAGGAGTCTGTCAGGGGACCACTTGTCGAGGCGTCACCTGGTAGCGGTCATTGCTGCAACAGTGGGGATCCCGTGGCTCTACATTAGCTGTACCTCAGGTGGAAGAGCAATCAAATTGGTGTTGTGTGATGATATTTGCAAGCTTTGAACAGTGCAAATCATGCAGACTACGTGAAGATCACCACGGTTCCTGACGGAAACGCGCCCGAAGTCATCACGGGACGACGTCCAACTTCCAAAGAACTCCGCTTGCTGCGAAAGGCCAAGAACGATAGAGCGAGGGCGATGAACAAGTCTTTCTGGCTTCCAGAACACCTGTCTGGGTGCCCAAGTGATACATGGCCAAAGTCCCTACACGACTTTTCACGTTACCTGGAGACGAGATACACTTTCCATCCTACAGTGCCCGAAATCATCTGTGATTTGAGGAAGTATTATCCAGATGACAAGGTTTTGATGCAATGTGCGGACTTTCTGGAATCAGCTTTGCAGGACGATCCGAATGTTTGTTTCACTACATGCCACAAGTATGTCCTCATGCCAAGATCTCCTGATGGTTCAGTCCTCAATATCTGGTGAGTTCTGCTCTGCACATCAGACTTAAGCTTCACAATAAGATGCACCTTGTCTGCTAGTGTCACCCAGCACGCTGGCAAAAGGCTGCATCTATACATCAACACCCAAGGCCATATATCATTTGCAACTTTGCAGACATTCAGGTATCAACAGCTCGTAGTACTGTAATGACTCTGGAATGCCCACTGATTACCACTCATCACCACAAACACGACAAAATACTTATTACTGATGAGGTCAGCCAGCAGCTCAGCCTTGCTCATCTTACCAGCTGACCTGACTGTGGTACTGCTGGAACACACTTTTATCTTTGGCTTTATGTTTGCTTTAGGAGCGCTCCTACAGCTAGCATGACAGTTCAGTCTGTGGCCATGTGCCAGGAACATTCCAGGCAGTCACAAAAAAATGTGTGAAACTACTTGAATGTAAGGTGATTGTCACCAAAATCCCAACTGAGTTTGACTAGACTAGCAATCACAGGTCAAGGACATAATATAATAGATATAACAAGTGCAGTGTGTACACGCAACTCACTGTTCGCTACTGTAGTATGTAACATATACATGCAGCTGGACGACCTGCCACGGTCGATGACCACTTAGTGTACTGTACACTTCCCGGACATTCTGTGCATTGTTGAACGGTGTGCTGCAAGACTTCACTAAGACACAAGTATGGAGAACCGCAATCCTGGAATCCATGATGAGTTTCTGAAATGTGTCCTACCCCTGGCTGACAGCTTTAATTCAAGCTATCATCTAGTGTGGTGAAAATGATACATGGACCGTTCTCTACAGCCTGCAAGTAAATGTTGCCTTCTTGAATCTTCAGCCACGCATGCGCTTAGGACAACATCACAGTGCTCCTTGATTCAAGTAACCGGCTGTCCTCTCGAGTGTCTCCCTTGCTCCGGGAGGTGATCAAGCCCCACACTTATGTCTGTTTCATCTTTGACATTCCCTAATTAAAAGTTCTCTAGCAGTGCTACACAGTGATGCTTTGCTACTAAAC
>JAABUK010000598.1_pt1 | contig 74298 bp, 67 predicted proteins | sample 5559141 | NCBI WGS metagenome assembly JAABUK01 (sample SAMN10711869, study PRJNA513367) | rock metagenome | isolation source: Antarctica rocks | place: Antarctica: Victoria Land, Pudding Butte nord | collected 2016-01-03
GCCGGATACAACGCCATCGTGGACGCGCTCTGCTCGGCCTGGAACCAACTCACCCCAGAACGCATCCAGACCCTAACCAGCTACCCCTACCTCAGCCAGGTCAGGATTTAAGCGGGCCGGTATGAGTTACCCCAGATCGCGCCGCATGAGCGTCACCGCCGGCTTGCCCGCCCGTTCGACCGTCTCGGCCGCGTGCCATCCCAAACGGGCATAGAGCCCGGCCGAGCGGCCGGTATAGAGCCAGAGCGTCCCAATCCCGGCCGACCGCGCCGCCTCCTCCACCGCCGACACCAGCGCCCGCGCCAGCCCCCGGCCGCGAGCCTCCGGCACGACATAGACGCCCGCGAGCCAGGGGGAGAGCTGCGGCCGCTCGTCGAGGTCCTCGGCCGCCAAGCTCGCCGTGGCGGCCGGCGCGCCATCCTCCAGCAGCACCAGGCACCGGAACGGGACGGACAGGCCGGCCAGGATGTCCCGCGTCTGCTCCAGCGTATAGCCGTCCCAGCGCAGGAACTCCTCCCAAAGCCAGCCCGCCACGACCGGCAACAGCTCAGGCCGGCCGGTCAGCGTCACGATCGGAGCTGTGTCAGCCGGCATGCCATGTTCATCCTGTCCACCCCGCCCCAGGCGTACTTATAGCTCTCGCGCCCGCGCAGGAAGTGCGCCTCGGTCCGGCCCTCCCGCATGGCCTCGTCCAGCATGGCGCCGAGCAGGATGGTGCCGGGGCTGACGAAGGCGTGCGCCTCGTCGAAGCCGCTCAGGTAGAACAGGATGCGGTCCCCCGCCAGCAAGGCCATGATCGCCGCCGCCACCCCGCCGCCGATCCGCAGCGCCTGCAAGCGCAGCACGCCGGCGGCCAGCAGCGCCGGCGCGGCCTGCCGGTGGAAGCCCAGCACCGCCGGGCTGGCGAGCGAGCCCTCCTCGCCCCGTACTGTCCAACGCGCCTGGTGCAGGCGGATCAGCTCGGCCTGCAACGGCCCCAGCGTCGCGGCCGTGGCGACCTCGGTCGTCCAGCCGCCGCCACGCTCCGCACGGTTGCGGTTCATGCGCACCTTGCGGCGGATCCCTGCCGGGATGCCGGGCAGGGCCAGCACCGGGCACGGGCTGCCGGCCGACCACGCGGCCTGCCACCCGCCCGGCCACGCCGCCGTGAGCAGCGCCGAGCCCGGCGGCACCTCGATCAGGTCGCATTGGTCCACGCCATCCGCGCGCGCCCGCTCCAGCACCGCATGCAGCAACGGCGCCGCCGGCCCGCCCAGCGCATCGAGGTAGTCGGTCGTGCCCGCGCCGATCGGCAGCAGCTTGCGCACGCCGGGTTCGTCGAGCACATACATTGGCAGCACCGCCTGCAGCGCGCCTGCCCGCCGCAGGGTCGCGACCCGGGGCATGCCGGTGCCGAACTGCCGCCACCAGGGCAGCAGCCAGGCCGGCGACTGGAACGGCGTCGCCTCCGGCCTCCCCCGCCACAGCGCCTCCCAGGCCGGCACCAGCGCGTGCAGCCCTTCGTCGGTGTCGACGACCGCGATCACGCGGCGACCATCACCCGCTGCTCCGCTAGCTGGTGGTAGCGCGCGATATAGGCGTCGGTCATCCGCTCGAGCGAGAAGCGCTGCCGGGCCACGGCGCGGCAGACCTGCGGATCGAGCGCCCCGACCCGGCCGATCGCCGCCGCCATGCCGGCCGCGTCGTCGACCAGGAAGCCGGTGCGGCCCTCCTCCACCACCTCGGGCAACGCGCCGTTGCGGAAGGCGACGACCGGCGTGCCGCAGGCGGCGGCCTCCATGGCAACGAGGGAACTGGTCTCGTGCACCAGGCTCGGCACCAGCAGGCAGCGCGCCCCGGCCAGCAGGCGGCGCTTCTGGATGAACCCAAGCGGCCCCAAATAGCGGCGCATGCGGTCCAGCCGGGGCGCGACCTCCTGGGCAAAGTAGTCCTGGTGCATCGGATAAGGAAAGATCTCCCCGCCGATCAGCAGCGAGGTCTTGGCCGCATGCGCCGCCTCCAGCGCGAGATGCAGGCCCTTCTCCGGGCACACCCGGGCCAGCATCAGCGCGTAGCGGCACTTCCGCGGCTGCACCGCGCCCAGCTTGGCCACCGGCACGCCGTTGGGGATGGGCGGCAGCATGCGGGGGTTCGGCCAGGTGTTGCTGACCTGGTGGAGGGAGACGCAGTTCAGCCACGTGTTCTCCCGCCGCAGCTCCATCGCCCGCGCCGGATACCAGTCCGGCGGCAAATGCATGGTGGCCAGCACCGGCGGACCCGGCGGCGGCAAGTAGTGATGGAAGTCCAGCCCGTGCATATGGACCACGTCCACAGCGCGCGTGTTCAGCACCCGCACCATGGCCCGGCGCACCACTCTGCGCTGCGCCGCCGCGACCTCCTCCGTGATCGGCTCGCCGGGAGCCGGGCCCGCGTAGGACACCAGCTCGCCCGCCGCCGTCGAACCCTCGGTGGCCAGGACGATCGAGCGATGTCCCGCCGCCACCAGCGCCCGGTCGAGCGCGGTCAGGATTTGCTCGGACCCGCCGACCGCGTCCGGCCCCACCGGCGCCAGCGGGTAGGAGACGTTCAGGACGGTCAGGCGGCGCATCGCGCGTCCCATGCGGCTGCGGCCAGGCCTCGCCATCGCTCGCCCGTCATGCTCCAACCCCAATGCTCGTAGTTCAGCCGCCCCGGGTGCGGCGGCTTGCTGAAGTCGTAGTGCGGCGCGGCGCGGAAACGCTCCTGCTCCGCGCCGAAATGGCGGAGCATCGCCGCCTGCGTGCGAAAGCAGGCCAGCATCGCCCGTTTCCGCGCGGCATCGGCAGGCGGAAGCGCAATCGCGACCTCGCCGCCCCCAGCGGGCGAGTGCTTCAAAAACCGGCCCGTGACCAACGCCCCCTCCGGACCCGCGTGGTAGCCCGCGAACTCGAACACCGCGCGCCCCTGCGCGGCCCCGTGCACGGCCAGGTGGACGGCCAGCGCCGTCGCGTCATGGTCGGGGTGGCCGCCCTCATAGGCATGCGTCAGCACGGCCCGAACCCGGTGCCGCCGGAACAGCCCGGCGAGCCGCCGCGCGATCCCTGGTATGTCGAGGCTGGCATCCTGGTCCACGATCCCCAGCGCTACCCGGTGCGGCGGCTCCCCGCACAGCGCCAGCGCCGCCTCCAGCTCCGCCTGCCGCCCCGCGCCATAGGCCTCCGGCGTCGGGAACCCCGCCGCCGCCGCGTCGTCCAGCCCGCGCGGCGCACCATCCGTCACATGCACCAGCAGCAGCCCCGGCATCAGGTGCAGGCTGCCCCCGGCCGCGATGGTCTCGTCGTCGGGATGCGCCACCACCAGTGCCACCCGTTCCGTCGGCTGCCGCGCGAGCAAAGCGGCCAGCATGGACTTAGCCCGCGCCGGCGTGCATGGGCGCCAGCGCATCCGCCCGGCCCGGGGCATAGCGGCGCACCATCTCGCCGCAGAACTCGGCGAACCGCTCGGGGTGCTTCGGCACCGCCGTATAATGCTCCCACTGCCCCTCGTGCTCCGGCGTGAAGCAGAAGGTTGCGGTCACGCGGAAATCCTCCAGCGCCCGCATCTGGCGGTCGAACCAGCGCTCCGCGTCCGGACGGAACCAATCCGCCCAGGAAAGCCCGGTGCGGAGGTAGGTCACCCCCATGTCCTTCATGTGCCGCACCGCGTCGTCCAGCCGGTGGTCCTCGAAGTGGAACCACTGGCAGAGGCCGATCTCGGGCGTGAACTCGTGGAAGATGCGCGCCGCCCGCTTGGGCCGGCCGTTCTCATCGAGCAAGCCCATGTGGAAGTGGCGAAAGTAGCTGCTGCCCTCCGCCTCGCGATGCCGGGTCGTGGCGGGCCAGGCGCCCGGCAGGTCGTAGAGGCTGTACCAATGGATGCGCGGCGCCCGCCCCCGCAGCAGCTCGGCCGTGCGGCGCAGGCCCCATTCCTGGACCTCCTCGGCCCCGAAGGTGGAGATACCCACCTCCGAGACCCAAAGCGGCAACCGGGTCACCGCCCGGATGCTGTCCAGCTTGGCCGGCCACTCCTCCAGCAGCCAATGGTTCCAGTCGAGCGGAAACCCGTGTACCGCCACCGCATCGAGGTCGGCGAACGTCCCATGCCCGTCCAGCACCCGGATGAAGTCGGGGTCGATCGGGCTGATGCCGCCCAGCACCCGGGGCAGGCCGGGCGCCTCCGCCGCGATCGCCTGGCCGGCCAGCCGGGTCATCCGCGCGAACACCGCCCAGCCGGGGTCGTTTTCGAAGTCCCAATGCGACTTGTTGTTCGGCTCGTTCCAGATCATCGCCGCTTCGATCATGGCCGGCGCCCCTGCGCCGGATACACCGCGCCATACCGCGCATCCGGCAAGCCGGCGCGGCGGCAGATGAAAATCTCCTCCTCGGGGTTGGCCTCGATGCTGAACCCGGCCGCCCGCAGCATCGCCGCCGAACACGCCCGGTTCGGCGCCCACCAGTTGGTGTTGTCGTGCGAGTAGCTCTGCTCGATAAAGTGCAGCTTCGGATAGCCGGGGTCGTCGAACACCGCCGTCTCCCAGAACGCGTAGTCGGGAGCGACCGCGAGCACGGCGTCGGAGCCCCGCTGCATCGACTGGAACACCAGCAGGTCGCCTGCAACGTGCTCGTGGATCAGGTCGAGCGCCAGCAAGGGGTGCCGCAGGTGGTAGAGCACGCCGATGAAGAACACGATGTCGAACCGCTCGCCGAGCGCGCCCACGTCATAGACGCTCAATTGGCGGAACTCGATGTCGAGCCCCTCTACCTCGGCGGCAAAGCGGGCCTGGGCGAGGTAGTCCTCGTCGAAGTCGACGCCCAACACCCGCGCCGCGCCGCGCCGCTTCATCTCCATGGAGTAGAACCCGGCGTTGCAGCCGATATCCAGCACCGTCTTGCCGGCGAGGTCGGCCGGCAGGCAGTCCTGGAACCGCTGCCACTTCACCTGCGGGTAGTCGCCCAGGAAGTGCTCCGGCGCGGTGCGGACGCCATGGAGGTCCAGGTTGTGGAACCAGGGGCCCAGCGCCGCTGCGCGCGTGCGGATGCGGTCCGGCGTCCAGTCGGTCATGCTCAAGCCTCGTTCCTTTCCAGCCGCGCGCTGCCGGCGCGCCTCTCCGCCGAAGGCGCCGCCGCGGGCGCGGCCGCCTGCCCGCCCAGCAGCCGCATCGCCTCGCGGTATCCGTTCAGGGTGCCGACATCAACGTAACTCTCGCCCCCGCGCACCCCCCAGGCGACGCCGCCCCGGGCCAACCAGGCATTGACCAGCGTGCCGAAGAACTCGTCGCGCCGCTCCCGCTCCAGCCAAAGCCGGTGCAACGCATGCAGCGTGGCGCCCGGCAGCTTGAACGCCCCCCAGATCCAGTTGGAGCGCGCGTCCGCGGACTTGACCTGGATTTCCCGCACCCGCCCATCCCCGTCGGTGTCGACCGCGTCGAACAGCTCCGGCCGCTGCACCGGGAACAGCAGGAACGAGAGCCGGTCGTCGGGTAGCCCGCACAGCGCGTCGGCCGGGAACCAGATCGTGTCCGGCAGGCCGATGATCACCGGCTCGTCCGCGGGGATCACCGGCAGGGCGCGGAAGATGGCGTCGCACAGGCCCACCGCCCCGGCCTGGCAGACATAAGCGATGTCCACGTCGCCCACCGCACCCCCGTAATAGTGCAGTATGTCGCTCTTCCAGGGCGAGATCACGAAGCAGATCTTGCGCGCCCCGGCCCGCACCATGCGCTCGATCAGGTATTCGCTGACCGCCCGCGGCCGCTCCACGCCGCTCTCGTCGAGGCGGGAGCCGACCGGCAGCAGCTCCTTGCTGAAGGCGAGCGGCTGGATGCGGGTGCCGTTGCCGGCGGCCGGGATGATGCCCCACATGCTAGACGGTCTCGCATTCGAAGGCGCTCACCATCTCGGCCGCGCGCCGGGCCGCGCTGTGCTCGGCGAGCGTGCGCTCGCGGGCGCGGCGGGCGATGGCGGCGAGCTCGGCATCGGCGAGGCCGAGCGCCGCCATGGCGTCCTCGGTGGTTTCCGCCACCAGGATCTCGCGGCCGGGCTCGAAGAAGCTGTCGAGGCCATCGAACCAGTCGGACAGGATCGGCACCCCGCACGACGCCGCCTCGAACAGCCGGCCGGAGGGGCACCAGCCCATGCGCGCCATGGCGTCCCGTGTCACGTTCAGGGTCAGCCGCGACGAGGAGTAGAAGGCCGGGTGCTCCGGCGGCGGCAGGTGGCGCACGAAGAAGGTATTGGCCGTCCATGGGAAGCCGTCCGGATACTGCGCGCCGCCGATGACGAAGCGCGCGGCCGGGTGGCGTCGCGCGGGCTCCACGAACAGCCGCTCCAGCGCGGCCTGGCGGTCGGCGGCGTAGGTGCCGAGATAGGAGAGCAGCGCCCGATATTCCGGCCGCGGCGTCGCTGGCCGGTGCAGGGCAGGGTCCACCGAACCGTAGATGGGCGCCACCCGCCGCGCCCCCAGCCGCGACCGCAGCAGGTCGAGCGCGCCGCCGCCGGTGTAACTCAGCACCAGGTCGAACCCGGCCAGCCCGTCGGGGCCGATGTAGTCCACGCTCTCCCCGGCCGCGAGCCGCGCCAGCGTCACCGGCGTGTCCAGGTCGTAGAAGCAGCGGACCGGGAGCGCGCTGCCCAGCACCAGCTCGGTCGCCGCAAGCCCGTCCGGACAGTAGGACGTCACCATGCCGACGTCGGCGTCCGACAGCGCGCGGCGCATGCGGGGCAGGGCGGCGTGCCAATCCTCGTAGAACGCCAGCTCGCCCCCGTCCGGCAGCGCTTCGAGGTCGCGATGCGCCGCGTAGTACGGCACGTCCCGCTCGAAGAACACGACCTGGTGCCCCTGCGCCAGCAGCGCGTGGATCAGCCCGCGCCACAGCGCCGCATGGCCGTTGCCCCAGGACGAGCTGACCGACAGGCCGAAGATCACGATCTTCATGCCGAAACCGCCGGGCGGCGGGCTGCGCGCAGCGCGGCCGAGGCATAGGCCTCCAGCTCCGCCGCGCGATGGTCGCCGGTGTGGCTCGCCAGCACGCGCGCCCGCGCCGCCTCCGCGATGGCCCGGCGGCGCGCCTCGGGCAGGCTCCGCAGCAGCGCCAGTACCTCGACCTCGCTCGGGGCAATCAAAATCTCCTCCCCCGGCCGGAAGAAACCGTCGAGCCCCGGCCACCAATCGCTGATGATCGGCACCCCGCAGCAGGCCGCCTCGAACAGGCGCACGCTGGGGCTATGGCCGCTGCGGACCATGTCGGCGCGGGTGACGTTGAGCGTGAAGCGCTGCGCGGCATAGAAGCCGCGGTGCTGGCCCGGCGGCAGATGCTCGATGCGCTCGGCGTTCTCCGGCCAGTCGATCCCGGCCGGGTAGAGCGGGCCGGCGACCACGAACCGGCCGCCGGGCCAGGCGGTCGCGGGCTGGCACAGCATGGCGTCGAGCGTCGGCTGCCGGTCCGGGCTATAGGTGCCGAGGTAGCCGAGGTCCCAGCGGATCGAGGCCGCCGGGTCCGGCCGGTAGATGTCGGGGTCGGCCGAGCAGTAGAGCGCCCGCGCGCAGCGCGCGCCGAGCTTGGCCTCCAGGTGGTCCAGGGTGGGCCCGCCCGTAAACGACAAGTACAGGTCGAAGCTCCGCAGCAACTCGGGCGTGAGGTATTCGCAGCTGCCGGCCGCCAGCGCCGCCAGCGTCACCGGCGTGTCGATGTCGTAGAAGCCGGTCGCCCCTGCCGCCAGGCGCTGCACCATCGCGCCGACGGCGATCCCGTCCGGCACATAGGACCCGACTAGGACGAGGTCGGCCGCCGCGATCGCCGCGCCCCAGCGGTGGTTCAGCTCCTCCAGCCCGCCATACAGCCGCGTGTCGCCATAGGGCGGCCGCGCCAGGTCGCGGTGCTCCGCATACCAGGGCTTGTCGCGCTCCAGGAACAACACCTGGTGGCCGCGGCGCACCAGCCCGCGCACCAGGCCGCGGAACGTCGTGGCATGGCCGTTGCCCCAGGATGAGGTGATCGTCAGGCCAAGGATCACGATGCGCAACGGCGGCGGGCTCCCATGTCGGCCAACAAACCCCCGGCGATCAGCCGGGTTCCCAGCCTACCCTGTTTTGCCGCGCGAGTCGGGTCAAGTCCGCAACAAGTTCGTCCACCGCAGCCGGCCAGTCGCCCGGCCGCGGCTGCCGGTACTTGCGCACCCCGCGATACCACGGGCTGCCCCGCCCCCCCGCCATCCAGCGCCAATCCGGCTCGGCCAGCAGCAGCAGCCAGACCGGAACCCCGAGCGCCCCGGCCAAATGCGCCACCATCGTATCAATGGTGACCACTAGATCGAGGCCGGCGATCAGCCGCGCGGTGTCCACGATGTCGGTGAGCGGGTCCCCCGGGTTGGCCACCGCCGGCGCGCCCGGCGCCCGCAAGGCCTCCGCGCCCGGTGCCCGCTGCAAGCTGACCAGCGTGACCCCGGCAATCCCGCCCAACGGCGCCAGCAGCCTCAGCGGCAGCGACCGCTCCGGCTGCCAGGCGCTCGCCACATGCCAGCACAGGCCGACGCGCCTCGGCCCCGGAAAACCCGAGTCCCTTGGGTCCCCCTGCTTCCCCGCCACGAGATACGGGGCCGGATCCGGCGGCAGCCGCAGCGCATGCGCCAGCTCCATGATCTCCAGGTCGCAGCCCGGCGACCGCAGCGGCCGATCCGGCCGGAACGCAACCAGCCGGTCAGGCCCCGCCACGCCGGCCAGCAGCCCCAACAGCTCCGGCTGCACCTCCAGGGTCAGCGATGCCGCCCGGGCCCGCAGCGGTGCCAAGTAGCGGCAGAACTGCAACGTGTCGCCCAGCCCATGGTAGCAGCGCACCAGCACGTCCCTGCCGTCGAACGGCCGCCCATCCCACACCCAGCGCAAATGATAGGGCTGCGCCGGGTCGTCCCGCCCGGCCAGGTCGCGCGCGGCCAGCACTCGGTCGTTGGCTGTCCACGCGAGCTCGAAATCCCCGCGCCGCATCGCCAGCAGCCAGAGCGCGCTAGGGTTCCCGGAAGGGTGCGCCGGCAGCGGTTGAGCCGGAGTGGCATGTCCCATAGTTTACGCCGTAACGCGGGGTGCAGCCGGAACGTTGCCCCGAACCAGCGGACAATCAACACCCTATGAAACTGCTACTAGCCGAAAGTCCGGTGGCGCGGCGCTTCGCTGCCCTGCTCGGGTTCCTGCGCTCCGAAAGCGCAGGCGGCGCGCTGCTGATGCTGTCGGCCTGCGCCGCGCTCGCCTGGGCCAACTCGCCGGCCGCGCCGGCCTACCGCTCCCTGCTGCACCTGCAACTCGGGCCGCAGCCGCTGCACATCTGGATCAACGACGGCCTGATGGCCGTGTTCTTCCTGCTGGTGGGCCTGGAATTGCGGCGGGAGATCACTTGCGGCGAGCTGGCCTCCCCCGCCCGGGTCGCCGCGCCGGGCATCGCCGCCCTCGGCGGCATGGTGGTCCCAGCGCTGATCTTCTGCGCCTTCAACTGGAGCGACCGCAGCGCGATGCGGGGCTGGGCGGTGCCGGTGGCGACCGACATCGCCTTTGCGCTCGCCGTCCTCAGCGTGCTTGGCCGGCGCATCCCGGTCGCGCTGAAGGTGTTCCTCACCGCGCTTGCCATCATCGACGACCTCGGCGCCATCGTTGTCATCGCCCTGTTCTATACCTCCGGCCTGAACCTTCCCATGCTCGGCCTGGCCTTGGCCGTGCTGGCCATGCTGTATGGCCTGAACCGGGCCGGCGTGCGGTCGTTGATCCCCTACCTCCTCGGCGGCCTCGTGCTCTGGCTGCTGGTGTTCCGCTCGGGGGTGCATGCCACCCTCTCGGGCGTGGCGCTGGCCTTGGTCGTGCCGATGCAGGCGCGGGCCGGCGAGGACGCAGCCCCCGCGATCCGGCTCGAACGCCTGCTCGGGCCCTGGGTCGGCTACGTCATCCTGCCCCTGTTCGGCCTGGCCAATGCCGGCCTGCGCTTCGATACCCTGCCGCCGGGCGCCTGGACCGACCGCCTGGCCATCGGCACCACGCTCGGCCTGCTGCTGGGCAAGCAGATCGGCGTTTTCGGCGCGGTGCTGGCGGCCAGCCGCCTGCGCCTGGCCAAGCTGCCGCGCGGCATCAGCCTCCGCCAGCTCTACGGCGCCTCGGTGCTCTGCGGCATCGGCTTCACCATGAGCCTGTTCATCGGCGAACTCGCCTTCCGCGAGACGCCGCGAGGCGACGAGGTGAAGCTGGCCGTGTTCATCGGCTCGGTGTCCTCGGCGCTGATCGGCCTGGCCATCCTGGCCGGCGCGGCCCGGCGCCAGCCCAAGCGGTCACGCTGACGGCACGGGACGGCTGACCGCCGCGCCCTGCGCCTCCAGGTAGCACGCGATCCGCAGCGCCACGTCCTCCCGCCAGGGTGCCGCGACGATCTGCACCCCGACCGGCAGCCCGATTCCGGGCACCGGCACGGCCACCACGGGCAGGCCAATGAACGAGATCGGCTGCGTCAGCACCCCCAGCGAGGCGCGGACCGGCACCGTCTCGCCGCCCAGCTGCATGGTCTTCTGCCCGATCAGCGGCGCCGGGCAGGGCGTTGCCGCGGCGAGGATGGCATCGACGGACCCGAACAAGGCCAGCACCTGGTCGCGGTACCAGCGGCGGAACCGCTGCGCGCGGGCGTAATAGGCGCCGGGCACCATCGCCCCCGCGATCAGCCGGTCGCGCACATCCGGGTCGAAGCCCTCCGGCTGCGTCCGCAGCCGGTCCAGGTGCAGCGCCGCGCCCTCGACCGTGGTGATGACATACGCCGCGGCCCGGGCCCGGCCGGCTTGCGGCACCTCCACCCCGGCCGTGACCCCCAGCGCCGCCGCTGCCGCCTGCACCGCCGCCCGCGCCTCCGGCCCCGCATTCTCCTCGAAATACCCGCCCGCGACCGCGATCCGCAGGCCCCCGATGCCGGATGCCTGCACGGGCTCCATGGGCCGGTCGGCGCAGACCGGGTCGGCCGGGTCCCAGCCCTGCATGGCGTTGTAGGCCAGCACGAGAGCGGCCGCCGTCCGCGCGAGCGGGCCCACATGGTCCAGGCTGCTCACGAACGGGAAGGTGCCCGCCCGCGACAGCCGCCCATAGGTCGGCTTCAACCCGAACACGCCGCAGAGCGAGGCCGGTACCCGGATCGAGCCGTTGGTGTCCGACCCCAGCGCGATCGGCACCAGCCCCGCCGCCACCGCCGCCCCGGAGCCGCTGCTGCTGCCGCCCGTCATGCACGCGGGGTCGTGCGGGTTGCGGCAGGCGCCGTCATGGCTGTTCTCGCCGGTGAAGTCGTAGGCGTACTCGCCCATGTTGAGCGTGCCGACCAGGATCGCGCCCGCCGCCTCCAAGCGCCGGATCGCCTGCGCGTCCGCAATGGCCGGCGGCCGCGCCCGGTTGATCGCCGACCCGGCGCGCGTCGCCAGCCCCGCCACGTCGAACAGGTTCTTGACCGCGAACGGCACCCCTGCCAACGGCCCGCGCACGGCGCCCCGGTCCACCAGCGCCGCCCGCGCCAGCGCCCGGTCGGCCAGCACCTCCGTGAACGCGTTCAACCCCCGCGCTGCGGCAATGCGGTCGAGCGCGTCCAGCACCGCCTGCCGGGCGCTCACGCCCGGAACGCTCACGCCCGGAACACCGGCGCCGAGTCGGCCTCGTCGGCCAGCGGGAACTCCGCCACCAGGGCCGCCAGGCGCAGGCTCAACTCCAAATGGAACCGGATGCTGGGCAGCCACTCCGCCTGAACCGGGATGCCCAGGGTGCGCAGCGCTGCCTCGATCGGCTGGTCGGTCATGCCGTTTTAATCCCATGGAACCTTTGTCGGCGATTATTGACAAAGCCGGGCAGAGTCCGCAAGTGAACGTTCATTCGCACTGGGAACCCGCATGGCCTCCGCCGCTGTCCAGACCGTGCCGCCCCGCCAGCGCGTTGTCGACGCCGCCATCGCCTGCTTCGCCCGCAGCGGCTTCCACGGCGCCTCCATGCAGGAGATCTGCGCCGAGGCCGGCATGAGCCCCGGCGCGCTCTATCGCTACTTCCCCAGCAAGGTCAGCATCATCGCCGCCATCGCCGAAGCCGAGCGGGTCGAACACGCCGCCTTCTTCGACCGCATGGCCGAGGCCGACGACCCTGTGGAAGCCCTCGCCAGCATCGGCATCGACACGTTGGAAAGCTGCGTCGCCGGGCCCAAGGCGGCCCTCTCGGCCGAGACCATGGCCGAGGCGATCCGCAACCCCGAGGTGCGCCACACCTTCCGCCGCAACATCGACGAGGCGCAGGCGGTGGTGGTCGCCGCCCTCGACCGCGGCCAGGCCGCCGGCACCGTGGACCCGCAGCTCGACACCACCACGGCCTGCGAACTGATCATGGCCCTGGGCGACGGCCTGGCGATGCACCAGGCGCTCAACCCCGGCAGCTCGCCCGCCCGGTTCCGCCCGGCCTTGCAGCAGCTGCTCCGCCGCTTCCTGCGGCCGGCCGCGGCCTTGCTGCTGCTGGCAGCCAACCTGTCCGCCGCCAGCCTGCCCGCCGCCGCCGCGCCGCCCCCTGTTCTCGAGCCGCGCCCTCCGGCCGTGACCGTGGCCCGCACCGTCGTCGGCCCCATCGCCGAGGCCGCCGGCCTCACCGGCACCTTGGTCCCGCGCGAGGAGGTACTGGTCAGCCCGCAGATCGAGGGCCTGGCGATCACCGAAATCCTGGTCGAGGAGGGCGACGCCGTCGCCGCCGGCCAACTGCTGGCCCGGCTGTCGCGCGACGTGCTGGACGCCACCGTCGCCCAGAACGCCGCAACCATCGCCCGCGCCGACGCCGCCATCGCCCAGGCGCGCAGCGCCATCGTGGAAGCGCAAGCCAACCGCACCATGGCGGACCTCGCGCTGGTGCGGACCCGGGAACTGCTCGGCGGCGGCAACGCGTCGCGCGAGGCGTTCGAGCAGCGCCAGGCCGCCGCGCAGATGGCCGCCGCCCGGCTGGACGCCAGCACCAACCTCATGCGCGCCGCCGAGGCCGACCGGGGCATGGCGGACGCGCAGCGGCGGGAGCTGATGGTGCGCCTGGGCCGGACCGACATCCGCGCGCCGGTGGCAGGCGTGGTCAGCCGCCGGGCCGCCCGCCTGGGCGCGGTGGTCGCCGGCGCCGGCGACCCCTTGTTCCGCATCATTCAGGACGGCGCCATCGAGCTGGAGGCGGAGGTGCCCGAGAACCTGCTGGCCCGGCTGCGCCCCGGCCAGCCCGCGCGGCTCGACACCGCCGGCGGGCCGCGGACCGGGCAGGTGCGCCTGGTCTCCCCCGAGGTCAGCCGCGCCACGCGCCTGGGCCGGGTCCGCGTGGCCGTGGTGGGCGACGGACCGCTGGTGATCGGCAGCTTCGCCCGCGCCTCGGTCGAGGTGGCGCGCCGCGAGGGCGTGCTGGCGCCGCTCTCCGCCGTGCTGTTCCAGCCGGACGGCGCCGTGGTGCAGGTGGTGCGGGACGGGGTGGTCGATACCCGCCGGGTGCAGGTCGGGCTGCGGGCCGCGGGCCAGGCGGAGATCACCGCGGGCCTGCGCCCGGGCGAGGACGTCGTCTCCGTCTCCGGCACCTTCATCCGCGGCGGCGACCGCGTGACCCCCGTGCCGAGGAGCTGAGCCATGGCGCTCCGCATCTCCGGCGCCGCCATCCGCAACCCGATCCCGCCGCTGGTGCTGTTCGCGGTGCTCACGTTGCTGGGCCTGGTCTCCTTCCGCCTGCTGCCGATCACCCGGGCGCCCAACGTCGACGTGCCGGTGGTCGCGGTCACGGTCACCCAGCGCGGCGCCGCCCCGGCCGAGCTCGAGGCCCAGGTCACCAAAAAGATCGAAGACGCCGTCGCCAGCGTCACCGGCGTCAAGCACATCACCAGCTCGGTCACCGACGGCAGCAGCCAGACCGTGATCGAGCTGCGCCTCGAGATCAGCAGCGACCGCGCCATGAACGACGTGCGCGACGCCGTCGCCAAGGTCAGGTCCGACCTGCCGCGCGGCGTCGACGAGCCGATCGTCGAGCGCATCGACGTCGTCGGCCAGAGCATCATGAGCTTCGCCGCCAGCGCCCCCGGCATGACGATCGAGGGCCTGTCCTGGTTCGTGGACGACGTTGTCATGCGCGACCTGCAGGGCGTTCGCGGCATCGGCCGGGTGGAGCGCGTGGGCGGCGTCACCCGCGAGGTCCAGGTCGCGCTCGACCCGGACCGGCTGGCCGCACTCGGCATCACCGCCGGCGACGTGAACCGGCAACTGCGCGCCACCAGCGCCGACCTCTCCGGCGGCAGGGGCGAACTGGGCGCGCAGGAGCAGGCGATCCGCACCCTGGGCGGCGCCCGCAGCCTCGAGCAGCTCGGCGCGACCCGGCTCGTGCTGCCGGGCGGGCGCGCGCTGCGCCTGTCGGACGTGGCCCGCATCACCGACGCCTACGAGGAGCCGCGCAACTTCGCCCGCATGGACGGGACCACCCCGGTCGTGTCCTTCGCCATCTTCCGCGCCAAGGGCGCCAGCGACGTGACCGTGGCCGACGCCGTCCACGCCCGCTTGGCCGGCTTGGCCGCCTCCCACCCGGACGTCTCCTACAGCCTAATCGACGACGGCGTGCGCGCCACCCGCGGCAGCTTCCTGTCGGCCATGGAGAGCCTGGTCGAGGGCGCGGTGCTGGCCACCGCCGTGGTGCTGATCTTCCTCCGCAACTGGCGCGCCACCATGCTGGCGGCCGTCGCCCTGCCGCTCTCGGTGATCCCGGCGTTTGCCGCCATGCACCTGATGGGCTTCTCGCTCAACTTCGTGAGCCTGCTCGCCATCACCCTCGTCACCGGCATCCTGGTAGACGACGCCATCGTCGAGATCGAGAACATCGTCCGCCACATGCGGCTGGGCAAGCGCCCCTACGAGGCGGCGATCGAGGCGGCCGACGAGATCGGGCTGGCGGTGGTGGCCATCACCTGCACCATCGTCGCGGTGTTCGCGCCGGTCAGCTTCATGGGCGGCATCGCCGGCCAGTACTTCAAGCAGTTCGGCCTGACCGTGGCCGCGGCGGTCATCGCCTCGCTGCTGGTGGCGCGGCTGATCACGCCGCTCATGGCCGCCTACCTGCTCAAGCCCGGGCGCGCGCACCGCGAGCGGGACGGCTGGATCATGCGCGCCTACACCCGCTTCCTGGGCGCCACCCTGCGCTGGCGGGCGCTCACGCTCATCGCCGGGCTGGGCGCGTTCGGCCTCTCCCTGTGGTCCACCACCCTGCTGCCGACCGGCTTCATCCCGCCCGCCGACGAATCCCGCACGGTGCTGTCGATCGAGCTGCCGCCGGGTTCGACCCTGGCCGATACGCGGGCGACCACGGACCGGATCGCCGCCGAGTTCCGCCGCCTGGCCGAAGTCACCTCGGTGGCCGTGGTGGGCGGCACGACGCCCACCGGCGCCGGCAAGGAAATCCGCCGCGCCAAGATGACAGTCAACCTGGTCCATAAAAGCCAGCGCCAGCGTACGCAGAAGGCGGTCGAGGCCGAGCTGTCCCAGCGCCTGATCGGCATCCCCGACGTGCGCGGCTGGTTCGTCAACGACCGCGGCGAGCGCGAGCTGGCCGTCTCCCTGCTGGGCACCGACCCGGCGGCGATGAACCAGGCCGTCGCCGCCCTGGAAAGCGCCATGCGCCGCCTGCCGGGCTTCAGCAACGTCGCGCCCTCGGCCGGCGCGGACCGGCCGGAAATCCGCGTCCTGCCCCGGGCCGACGAGGCCGCGCGCTTCGGCGTCTCCACCGAGACGATCAGCGACGCCGTCCGCATCGCCACCATCGGCGACGTGTCGTCCAACCTCGCCAAGTTCCGCGACGGCGACCGGCTGATTCCCATCCGCGTGCAGGTGGACACCGCGATGCGGGGCGACCTCGGCGCGCTCGAAACCCTCGCCGTGCAGGGCGCGACCGGCCTGTCGGTGCCGCTGCTCGCGGTGGCCGACATCAGCCTGGGCCAGGGCCCGGCCAGCATCGAGCGCTACGACCGCGTGCGCCGCGTGGTGCTGGGGGCCGACCTCGCCCGCGGCCTGGCGCTCGGCGCGGCGGTCCAGAACGTGTTCGCGCTGCCCGAAGCGGGCCGGCTGCCGGCCGGGGTGCGCCTGCAGAACGGCGGCGACGCCGAGATCATGGCCGAGGTGTTCGAGGGCTTCGCCATGGCGATGGGCGCCGGGCTCACGATCGTGCTCGGCGTGCTGATCCTGCTGTTCCGCAGCGTGTTCCAGCCCATCACCATCCTGCTCTCCCTCCCGCTCTGCCTGGGCGGCGTCATCTTCGCCCTGGTGCTGACCGGCGAGCCCATCAGCATGCCGGTCGTGATCGGCATCCTCATGCTGATGGGCATCGTGACCAAGAACGCGATCATGCTGGTCGACTACGCCATCGAGCGGCGCGCCGAAGGCATGAGCCGCGCCGAGGCGGTGATCGACGCCGGCCGCAAGCGGGCGCGCCCGATCGTGATGACCACGATCGCCATGGTCGCCGGCATGGTGCCGAGCGCGCTGGGCTATGGCGACGGCGGCGAGTTCCGCGCCCCCATGGCGATCGGCGTGATCGGCGGCCTGATCGTCTCGACCGCGCTGTCCCTCGTGTTCGTCCCCTCCTTCTACACGGTCATGGACGACCTCTCGGCCCGGGTCAGCCGCATGCTCGGCCGTCTGCTGACGCCGCGCGGGCCCGCCCCGGCGCATCCGCCGTCAGGCCTGGGCCAGCCTGCCGAGTGACCCGCCCCGGCCACCCCTAGCCGCCATCCCGGCCCCGGTGCAGGATCGCCCGAACACCACCGGGGAGGCCGCCGTGGCCAAGGTCATCATCAGTTGCGCCGTCACCGGCGCCATCCACACGCCCAGCATGTCGGACGCGCTGCCCATCACGCCCGAGCAGATCGCCCAAAGCAGCATCGAGGCCGCCGAGGCCGGCGCCGCCATCATCCACCTGCACGCCCGCGACCCCGAAACCGGCGAGCCGACGCCCGACCCGGCCGTGTTCATGCGCTTCCTGCCCACCATCAAGCAGTCCACCGACGCCGTGGTGAACATCACCACCGGCGGCGGCCTCAAGATGACGCTCGAGGAGCGGCTCGCCGCCCCCATGCAGGCCAAGCCCGAGATGTGCAGCCTCAACATGGGGTCCATGAACTTCAACATCGCCAACGCCGGCAACCGGGTGAAGACCTGGAAGCACGCCTGGGAAAAGCCCTACCTCGACGCCACCGACAACCACATCTTCCGCAACACCTTCCGCGACATCGAAGGCATCGTGCAGCAGCTCGGCCGCGGCCACGGCACGCGCTTCGAGTTCGAATGCTACGACATCGGCCACCTCTACAACCTGGCCTATTGCCTGGAACGCAAAGTCGTCGAGCCCCCGCTGTTCGTGCAGACCATCTTCGGGATCCTGGGCGGCATCGGCGCCGAGACCCGCAACCTCGAGTTCATGAAGGAGACCGCCGACCGCCTGTTCGGCAAGGATTACGTCTGGTCCGTGCTGGCGGCCGGCCGGCACCAGATGGCCTTCACCACCATGGCCGGCATCATGGGCGGCAACGTCCGCGTCGGCCTGGAGGACAGCCTGTACATCGGCAAGGGCAAGCTGGCCTCCTCCAATGCCGAGCAGGTCCGCAAGATCCGCCGCATCCTGGAGGAACTTAGCCTGGAGATCGCGACCCCCGCCGAGGCGCGGGCAATCCTGCACCTCAAGGGCGGCGACCGGGTGGGGTTCTAGCCGCGTGCAGGACGCCGCCCGCCTGCATGCCAGCCTGGTGACCATCGACACCCACATCGACATCCCCTGGCCCACCGGCCCCGACCCCTTCGCCGAGGTGCCGCGCGGACCCGGCGCCCGCCGGGTCGACCTGCCGCGCATGCGCCAGGGCGGGCTGGGCGCCGGCTGCTTCGCCGCCTATGTGCCGCAAGGCCCGCGCACGCCCGAGGGCTGGGCCGCCGCCCGCGACCGCGCGCTCGGCATGCTCGACGCCATCAACGCCATGGGCCGCACCGAGAACGGCATCACCGCCCGGGTCGCGCAAACCGCCGGCGCGATCGAGGCCGCGCATGCGGACGGCGTGCTGGCCATCATCCCCGCCGTCGAGAACGGCCACGCCATCGGCGAGGACCTCGGCCTGCTGGCGCAGTTCCGCGCCCGCGGCGCCCGCTACCTCACGCTCACCCATAACGGCCACAACGCCCTGGCCGACAGCAGCAACCCGCGCGCCGACCTGGGCGATGCCGAAACCCTGCATGGCGGCCTGAGCGAACTGGGCCGCGCCGCCATCGCCGAGCTGAACCGGCTCGGTATGCTGGTCGACATCTCGCACGTCTCGCAGCAGGGCGCGCTGCAGGCCGCCATGCTGTCCCGCACCCCCGTGCTCGCCACCCACTCCTGCGTGCGCGCGCTCTGCGACGTGCCGCGCAACGTGGACGACCTGATGATGGACGCGCTGCGCGATTGCGGCGGCATGGTCAACATCACCGCCGTGCCCAGCTTCCTCAAGCCCGGCGCCAAGGCCGAGGCGGTCACCGTCGCCGACTACGTGGACCACCTGGAATACGTCATCCGCCGGGTCGGCCTGGCCCATGCCGGCATCAGCTCGGATTTCGACGGCGGCGGCGGCTTTTCCGGCTGGCACGACGCGGCCGAGAGCGCGAACCTCACCGCCGAGCTGGTGCGCCGAGGCTACGGTGGCGCCGAGATCGCGGCCCTCTGGGGCGGCAACTTCCTGCGCCTGCTGCGCCGCGCCGAGGACGTCGCCGATGCCTGAGATGCCCCAATTAGGCCAGGGCACCTGGCACATGGGCGAGAACGCCGCCCGGCGCGCGCAGGAAGTGGCAGCGCTCCGGCTCGGCATCGAGCTGGGCATGACCCTGATCGACACCGCCGAGATGTACGGCGATGGCGGCGCCGAGCAGGTGGTCGGCGAGGCCATCGCCGGGCAGCGCGACCGGGTGTTCCTGGTCAGCAAGGTCTACCCGCACAACGCCAGCCGCGCCGGCGTGCCGAAGGCCTGCGAGGGCAGCCTCGAACGCCTTCGCACCGATTGCATCGACCTCTATCTGCTGCACTGGCAAGGCGGCACCCCGATGGCGGAAACGGCCGCCGCCTTCGAGCGCCTGCGGGACGCCGGCAAGATCCGTCACTGGGGCGTCTCCAACTTCGACGCGGAGGACATGGAAGCCGTGCCCTCCGGCTGCTTCGCCAACCAGGTGCTCTACAACCTGGGCTCCCGCGGCATCGAGTTCGACCTGCTGCCCTGGTGCCGGGCGCAGGGCATGCCGGTGATGGCCTACTCCCCCGTGGGCCAGGGCGGCCGCCTGCTGCGCTCCCCCGCCTTGCAGCAGGTCGCGGCCCGGCACGGCATCGCCCCCGCCCAGGCCGCCATCGCCTGGACCCTGGCACAGCCCGGCGTGGTCGCCATCCCCAAGGCGGCCGACCCCGCCCACGTCCGCCAGAACGCCGCCGCCGCCGCCATCGCCCTCTCCGCCGACGACCTCGCCGTGCTGGACGAAGCGCATCCGCCGCCCCGGCGGAAGCAGCCGCTCGACATTCTGTGACCCGGCCACCAGTGCTGCTTGCGCCAGTGCTGCTTGCGCCAGTGCTGCTTGCACCAGTGCTGCTTGGGGCATTGCTGCTTGGGGCATTGCTGCTGGGCGGCGCCGCCTCGCCCTGCCGGCCCTGCCTACCCCCGCTCGACCTGCTCGCCATCCTGCAGCCGCCGCCCGCCGACGCCGATCGGCGCACCCGCGCCGGCCTCGACTCGCTCCGCAGGCAGCAGGCGGTCCGCACCGAGGCCGAAACCGCGGCAATCCGGGCCGACGTGGACGAGACGGTGTTCCTGTTCGCCGACGTGCTCGGCCCCGGCTTCGCCGCCCCGGCCCTGCCGCAAACGGCCGACCTGTTCGCGACCCTGGGCGAGGAGGCGAACGCCGCCCTCAACCGGGCCAAGGACGCCTGGGCCCGGCCCCGCCCCGCGCGGCTCGGCCCCGACCTCGCTCCCTGCCTGCCCACCCCGGCCACCGCGTCCTACCCCGGCGGGCACGCCGCGCTGGCCGGCTTCTACGCCGCAGCACTGGCTCGCATCCTGCCGGAACGCCGCGACGCCCTGTTCGCCCGCGCCCGCCTGCGCGCCGAGCGTCGCGAGCTGTGCGGCCTGCACCACCCCAGCGACACCCAGGCCGGCTACGCCGCCGCTGCCGCCCTCGCCGGCGCCTTGGCCGCGACCCCAAGCGCCGCCGCGTCCCTGGTGTCGGTCGCCGCCGAGTTGCGCCCGGCGCTCGGCCTGCCCGCCGCCATCCCGCCCCTGCCCATCAGCCCGCCCGCACCGGAGTTTCCGTCGCCGCAGTCCGAGGACTTCCGGGTGCGATAGACGTCAGCTTCGCCAGCGCAGCACCTGCGCCCGCAGCGGGTTGACGAACGCCCGCCCTTCCGCCTCGGCCGCCAGGTACTCACGCTTCAGCCGCAGCCACCAGCGCACCTGCGTGTCCGGATCGCCCACGAACAGCGGCGGCGGCGGCGTCGGGTTCTCCCTCAGCCGCACCGCCACCGTGCGGTCCTGCCCCAGGAAGTCGCGCGCCATCCAGGCCGCGAAGGGGCGCAGCGGCGCCAGCCAGCGCGGCGTCCAGTATACGCAATAATGCACGTCGGTCTCGGTCGCGCTGACCGGCGTCGCCGCGGCCAGCACGCAGGCGGCGTGGCGGTCTCCCTCGATGTGCTCGATGCGGATGCCCGGCAGCTGGATGCCGATGTCGATGTGCACGTTGCGGCCCATCAGCCGGTAGGGGTTGGCGCCGTGCTGGAGGTGGTGGCGCAACATGCGGAAGCCCAGGCCGTGCGGCTCGAAGTGCTTCTCCTTGAGCCGCAGCCGGGCGGCCGGGTTCTGCTTCCACCAGCGCGAGGTGTGCACGAAGGCGGGGTGCCCGGGGTCGAAGAAGCCCATCGCCGCCAGGTCGGCGTTGCACGGGAACCGCATGGTGGTGCTGACCTGCGGCGCCCTGCCGTCGAAGCCGGGCACGGTGGGGACGGGGCCGGGCGCGCCGTCGCCGATGAATACCCAGATGTTGCCCTGCACCTCCCGGCACGGCCAGGTGCGGAGGCGGAAGCGGGCGGGGTCGGTCTGGTCGCCGGGGGCCAGCGACGGGATCTCGGTGCAGCCGCCGTCCGTGCTGCGGAACACCCAGCCGTGGTAGCAGCAGCGCAAGCACTGGCCGTCGAAGCCCGCGTGGCGCATAGGCATGCCGCGATGCGGGCAGCTATCGGCGACGGCGAACACCCCGCCATCGTCGCGGCGGCCGAGCAGCAGGGCTTCCCCCAGCAGGGTGACCGGCAGGGTCTTGCCGCGCGGCACGCGGGCGCCGAGCACGGCCAGATACCAGAAGCCGCGCAGCATGGTCGCCATGGCTAATCCGAGATGATGCGCGGCCCGGCCGGCCGTGGCGCCGCCAGGCTGTCCCACACCCGGGCGGCGATGGCGGCGTAGGCCAGCGCGGCCGGGCTACCGGGGGCCTGCGCGGTGATCGGCGTCCCGGCGTCGCTGGTGGTGCGGATGTCGAGCAGCAGCGGGATTTCCCCCAGGAACGGCACCCCCAGCGCCGCCGCCTCCCGCTGCGCGCCGCCGTGGCCGAACAGCGCGGTGGTGTGCCCGCAATTGGGACAGCTGAACGTGCTCATGTTCTCGATCAGGCCGAGCACGGGCACCAGGGTCTTCTCGAACATGCGCACGCCGCGGCGGGCGTCGATCAAGGCGATGTCCTGCGGCGTGGACACGATCACCGCGCCGCTGAGGCTGACCCGCTGCGCCATGGTCAGCTGCGCGTCGCCGGTGCCGGGCGGCATGTCGACGATCAGCACGTCCAGCACGCCCCAGGCCACCTGGCCCATCATCTGCTCGAGCGCGCTCATCACCATCGGCCCCCGCCAGATCATGGCGGTGTCCTGGTCCACCAGCAGCCCGATCGACATGGCCTGCAGCCCCCATGCCGCGATAGGGACCATGCGGCCGTTCTCCAGCGCGGGCTTGCCGGCGATGCCGAGCATGCGCGGCAGGCTGGGGCCGTAAACGTCCGCGTCCAGCAGGCCCACGCGATGCCCGGCCTGGGCCAGGGCCACGGCCAGGTTCACCGCCGTGGTCGACTTGCCGACGCCGCCCTTGCCGGAGGCGACGGCCACGATATGGCGCACGCCGGGCAGCAGCGCGGGCTTAGCGGCCGGGGCCGGGGCCGGGGCAGGGGTGGGCGCAGGCGTGGGCGCCGCCGCCGCGGGCCGGTGCGCGGTCAGCACGGCGGTCGCGTTGGTCACGCCGGGCTGCCGGCCAAGCAGCGCTTCGGCCTCGCGGCGGACCGCCTCCATGCCGGGCGCCTGCTCGCGGTCCGTGCGCAGCGCCACATGCACCAGCGAGCCCCGCGCCTCCAGGCTGTCGATCAGCCCGGCGGCGACGATGTCCCGCCCGGACCGCGGGTCCAGCACGGCACGCAGCGCCGTCCTCAGCTGGTCGGTGTTCGGCGCCTTCATCGGTTGTAAACCCTCTCGCTTGTAAAGCAGGCGCGCGCGGTCAATATGCACGCGACCGTGAGGCGCCATATGGCCCACCGGGGTTCACCTGCCAACAGGAGCGCTTGGGTCCGAATGTCTTGGAACAATGGCGGCAATGGCGGTGGCCCCTGGGGCAATCCGGGTGGTAATCCGGGTGGTAATCCGGGCGGCAACCCGCCCCCGGGCGGTCCGAAAGGTCCCGACCGTGGCCCGGATCGCGGGCCCTGGGGCGGCCGCAGACCCGGCGGCCCCGGCGCGCCCGGCCTGCCCGACCTCGACGAGCTCATCGCCCGCATGCAGGCGCAGGCGCGCCGCTTCGTGCCCGGCGGACCCGGCGGGCTCCGCAGCAACGGACGGCTGCTGGCCCTGATTGGCCTCGTCGGCGCCGCGATCTGGCTGGCGAGCGGCTTCTACCGCGTGCAGCCCGACCAGCAAGGCGTGGTGCTGCGGTTCGGCGCCTTCCACGGCTACACCTACCCGGGCCTGCGCTACCATATTCCCTGGCCGGTGGAGCAGGCGCTGACACCCGCCGTCACCCGCATCAACCGCATCGAGGTCGGCGTCCGCAACGGCGCCGACCGCAGCCTGGGCACCCGCTCGCGCGAGGAAAGCTCGGCCCGCGAGGTGCTGGCCGAAGCGCTCATGCTGACCGGCGACGAGAACATCATCGACATCAACTTCTCGGTGTTCTGGCGCATCAAGGACGCCAGCGCCTTCCTGTTCAACACCCGCAACCCCGATGAGACCGTGCGCGCCGCCGCCGAAAGCATGATGCGGCAGGTGATCGGCCGCACGCCCATCCAGCCCGCGCTGACCGAAGCGCGGGCGCGCATCGAGCAGGACGTCGCCGCCGGCACGCAGTCGATCCTCGACCAGTACGGCTCGGGCGTGGAAATCACCCAGGTGCAGCTCCAGAAGGTCGATCCGCCCAATGCGGTGATCGAAAGCTTCCGCGACGTGCAGCGCGCCAACACCGACGCCGAGCGCGTGCGCAACGAGGCCGAGAGCTACCGCAACGATATCGTGCCCCGCGCCCGCGGCGAGGCCGCCCGGCTGACTGCCGAGGCGGACGGCTCCCGCCAGGCGCTGGTCGCCGAGGCCGCCGGCCAGGCGCAGCGCTTCCTCAGCGTCTATGGCGCCTACGCGGTGGCCAAGGACGTGACCCTGCAGCGTCTCTATATCGAGACGATGCAGGAAATTCTGACCCGCACTCCCTCGATCGTGGTCGATGACCGGCTCAAAGGCATCGTCCCCTATCTGCCGCTCGACACCGCCTCCGTCCCACCCCGGCCGCAAACGCCGGCAGCGCCGGCCGCGCCTGCGACCCGCCCGGGAGCCACGCCATGAGCCGGGCCCTCATGGCCGCCCTCGCGGCAGCCTTCGTCGTCGCCGTGCTGGCCGGCGCCAGCCTGTTCACCGTATCGCAGACTGAACAGGTGCTGATCACCCAGTTCGGCCAGCCCATCCGGGTCATCGGCGAGCCCGGCCTGCACGCCAAGGTGCCCTTCGTGCAGACTGTGATCAGCTTCGACCGGCGCCTGCTGGACTTCGGCAGCGGCGGCGAGGAGATCATCCTCTCCGACCAGCGCCGGCTGACCGTCGATAGCTTCACCCGCTTCCGCATCACCGATCCGCTGCGCTACTACCAGGCCGTCGGCCCGGTGGAGGACGGCATCCGCGCCCGCCTCAACTCGGTCGTCACCTCGTCCTTGCGTCGCGTGCTGGGCAACGAGACCCTGCTGAACGTGCTGTCGGCCGAGCGGCCGCGCATCATGGGCCTTATCAAGAACCAGGTCAGCGAGGAGATGCGCGGCTTCGGCGTTACCATCGAGGACGTCCGGCTGCGCCGGGCGGACCTCCCGGAGGAGAACACCCAGGCCATCCTGAACCGCATGAAGTCGGAGCGCGAGCGCGTGGCGAGCCAGGCCCGCGCCGAGGGCGCCGAAGCCTCCGCCCGCATCCGCGCCGACGCGGAGCGCGATCGCACCGTGCTGCTGGCCGAGGCCCGCGCCTCGGCCGACCGCCTGCGCGGCGAGGGCGAGAAGCAGTCGATCAAGATCTACGCCGACGCCTTCCAGCAGGACCCGAAGTTCTACGAGACCTACCGGACCCTGCAAGCCTACCGCGAGTCCTTCGGCCAGGGCCGCTCCCGCCTCGTGCTCACGCCCGACAGCGACTTCCTGCGCATGCTGCGGGAAGCCCCCCATCAATAATACGCCATGCCCGACCGCGGCGGTTGCCGCCGGGCATGGGCACCAATACATGCCGGCCTGATCCGCCGGGCCACCAAGGAGACCGATGATGCGCCTTTCCTTCATCCGCGCCGCAGCACTCGCCAGTGCGCTGGCGCTTCCGGCGGCGCTGCCCGATCGTGCCCTGGCCCGCGGCGCCCCCGAGAGCTTCGCCGACCTCTCGGCCCAGCTGCTGCCCTCGGTGGTCAACATTTCCTCCTCGCAGAACGCCCAGGCACGCGCCGACCGCGGCGGGCCGGAGGTACCAAGCTTCCCGCCGGGCTCGCCCTTCGAGCAGTTCTTCCGCGACTTCCTCGACCGCAACCGGCCCGGCCAAGGCCCCGGTCAAGGCCAAGGACCCAGCCAAGGCCCCAACCAGGGCCCGAACCGCCGCGGCGAGCGCGGCCCCCAGCAGGGCCCCCAGCAGGGGCCCCCCGATGGTCCCGGCGGACCCGGCGGCCGCGCCGTCAGCCTCGGCTCCGGCTTCATCGTCGATCCCACCGGCTACATCGTCACCAACAACCACGTCATCGACGGCGCCGACGAGATCAGCGTCACCCTGACCGACAACACCACCCTCAAGGCCAAGCTGGTCGGCAAGGACGAGCGCGTCGACCTCGCTCTGCTCAAGGTGGAATCCGACAAGCCGCTGCGCGCCGTCTCCTTCGGCGACAGCGACGGCGCCCGGGTGGGCGACTGGGTACTGGCCATCGGCAACCCGTTCGGCCTCGGCGGCTCCGTCACCGCCGGCATCGTCAGCGCCCGCGGGCGGGACATCCGCCAGGGCCCCTACGACGACTTCATCCAGACCGACGCCGCCATCAACCGCGGCAACTCCGGCGGCCCGCTGTTCAACATGGATGGCCAGGTCATCGGCATCAACACCGCCATCTACTCGCCCTCTGGCGGCTCGGTCGGCATCGGCTTCTCCGTGCCCTCCAACCTCGCCAAGGCCGTCGTGGCGCAACTGCGCGAGTTCGGCCGCGCCCGCCGTGGCTGGCTCGGCGTGCGCATCCAGCAGGTGACGCCGGATATCGCCGAAAGTATCGGCCTGCGCGAAACGACCGGCGCCATGGTGGCCGGGGTGAACGAGGATGGCCCGGCCGACAAGGCCCGCATCCGCAACGGCGACATCATCCTGAAGTTCAACGGCCAGGACGTGAAGGAAATGCGCACCCTGCCGCGCATCGTCGCCGAGACCGAGATTGGCAAGGGCGTCCCCGTCGTGCTGTGGCGGGACGGCAAGGAGGTCACCGTCCAGGCCTCCGTGGGTGAGCTGCCCGAGGACCAGCAGCAGGCCAGCAACGCCCCGGCGCCCGGCCGCTCCGCCCCGAGCCGGGCCGCGATGATCTCCGGCCTCGGCGCCCGCCTGTCGCCGATCACCGACGACCTGCGCAACCAGTTCAAGCTCAGCGCCGACCAGAAAGGCGTCGTGGTCACCGACGTCGAGGCCGACGGCACCGCGGCCGGTCGCGGCTTGAAGCCCGGCGACGTCATCGTGGAAGTCCAGCAGGAGCCGGTCTCCACCCCCGCGGACGTGTCCGAGCGGCTCGACCGCTTCCGCAAGCAGAACCGCAAGACCGTCCTGATGCTGATCCAGAGCGGCGACGGGCTGCGCTGGGTGCCGCTGCCGCTGGCCCTCGACCAGCAGCGCAAGCCGGGATAGTCGGCCGCCATGGCCCGGCGCGTCCGGGCCATGGCGTCGCCGGGCCATGCCGCATCCTGAAACCTGGCTGAAGGTGCTGCCGGACGGGCTGTTCTGCGAGCCTGGCGGATTCTACATCGACCCGGTGCGCCCGGTGCCGCGCGCCATCGTCACCCACGCCCATTCCGACCACGCCCGCCCGGGCCATGAGGCGGTGCTGGCCAGCCCGGAAACCCTCGCGCTGATGGACGTGCGCATGGGCGCGGGCCGCGCCGGCGCGGTGCAGCAAGCGTTGGACTATGGCGCGTCCCTGGCGATCGGCGGCGTGCAGGTCTGGATGGAGCCGGCCGGGCACGTATTGGGCAGCGCCCAGGTGGCGATGGAGTGGCGCGGCAGCCGCGCGGTCGTCAGCGGCGACTACAAGCGCCAGCCCGACCCGACCTGCCGCCCCTTCGATCCCATCCCCTGCGACGTGTTCGTGACCGAGGCCACCTTCGCGCTGCCAGTGTTCCGCCATCCGCCCGCCGAAGACGAGATCGGCAAGCTGCTGGCCAGCGTCGCCCTGTTCCCGGAACGGACGCACGTGGTCGGAGCCTATGCCCTGGGCAAGGCGCAGCGCGTGATCGCGCTGTTGCGCCGCGCCGGCTGGGAGCGGCCGATCTACTTGCACGGGGCGATGATCCCCTTGTGCGAGGCCTATGCCCGGCTCGGCATCGGGCTGGGCGAATTGCGCCCGGCGACGGTGGCGGCCAAGGCGGAGCTGCAGGGCGCCATCGTGATCGCGCCCCCCAGCGCCATCGCCGACCGCTGGGCGCGGCGGCTGGCCGACCCGGTCGTCTGCCTGGCCTCCGGCTGGATGCGCGTCCGCCAGCGGGCCCGCAGCAAGGGCGTGGAGTTGCCGCTGGTGATCTCCGATCATTGCGACTGGGACGAGCTGAACGCCACCTTGGACGAGGTAGCGGCCCCCGAGGTCTGGGTCACGCATGGGCGGGAGGAGGCGCTGATCCACGAGGCCGCCAAGCGCGGCATCCGCGGCCGCGCCCTGCGCCTGGTCGGCTACGAAGAGGATGAGGGCGAGGCGTGATCGCGTTCGCCGAGTTGCTGGAACGGCTGGTGTTCTCGCCGGGCCGGCTGACCAAGGTGGCCCTGCTGCGCCGCTACTTCACGACGCAGCCCGACCCCGACCGCGGCTTCGGCCTCGCGGCGCTCACGGGCGAGCTGGCCTTCCAGGCGGCCAAGCCCGGCCTGATCCGCGCGCTCGCCGAGGAGCGCACCGACCCCGTGCTGTTCGGCTGGTCGCACGATTACGTGGGCGACCTCGCCGAAACCGTGGCGCTGATCTGGCCGGCGCGGCGCACCAATGCGGGCCCGCCGACCATGACCGAGGTGGTGCAGGCGCTGCTGAGCACGCCCAAGCCGGAGCTGCCGGCGCTGGTGGCCGGCTGGCTCGATGCGTCCAGCGTCTCGGTCCGCTACGCGCTGCTGAAGCTGATCACCGGCAGCCTGCGGGTCGGCGCCTCCGCCCGCCTGGCCAAGATCGCCCTGGCGGAAATGGCCGGGGGACGCATCGACGCCGACGAGATCGAGGAAGTATGGCACGGCCTGGTGCCGCCCTATGCGCCGCTGTTCGCCTGGCTCGAGGGAAGCGCCGGCCGCCCGGACCCGGCGGGCGCGCCCGTGTTCCGCCCGCCCATGCTGGCCCAGCCGCTCGAGGCGGCGGACCTGGCGGCACTCGACCCCGCCGCATACCGGGCGGAATGGAAGTGGGACGGGATCCGCGTGCAGCTGGTCAGCACGGCGCGCGGCCGCCGCATCTACTCGCGCGGCGCCGACGACGTGTCGGCCGCGTTCCCGGAAATCCTGGGCGCCATGACCTTCGAAGGCGTGCTGGATGGCGAGCTGCTGGTCGTGCGGAACGGCGAGGTGGCCCCCTTCGCCGACCTGCAGCAGCGGCTGAACCGGAAGGCGCCAGGGCCGAAGATGCTGAAGGAGTTCCCGCTTGCGGTGCGGGTCTACGACCTGCTGTTCGAAGGCGCGGAGGACCTCCGCCCCCAACCCTTCGACCGCCGCCGGGCCCGGCTCGAAGCCTGGATGGCCGAGCACCGGCCGCCCCGCATGGCGCTCTCGGAACTCATCCCCTTCACGTCGCTGGCGGCACTGCAGGCCATGCGCGAGAGCGCCCGCGCCGCCAGCATCGAGGGCTTGATGTTGAAGCGCGGGGACAGCCCCTATGTGCCCGGCCGGCCCAAGGGCCTGTGGTGGAAGTGGAAGCGCGACCCGCTGACCATCGACGCCGTGGTGATGTATGCGCAGCGCGGCCACGGCAAGCGCAGCAGCTTCTACTCGGACTACACCTTCGGGCTTTGGCGGGAGGACGGCGAACTGGTCCCGGTAGGCAAGGCCTATTCGGGGTTCACCGACGCCGAGCTGGTCCAGCTGGACCGCTGGATCCGCAACCATACCGTCAACCGCTTCGGGCCGGTGCGCGAGGTGGAGCGCGGCCTCGTGCTGGAGATCGCCTTCGACGCGGCCCAGCGCAGCCAGCGGCACAAATCGGGCGTGGCGCTCCGCTTCCCGCGCGTGGCCCGGCTCCGCCCGGACAAGCCGGCCGCGGAAGCCGACCGGCTGGAAACGCTGATGCGGCTGATTGTGTAGCTCTTCCCCTGCCGGGCCAAACCGGCTAACGGGCAAGGCAACGAAAACAGCCCGGAGGACCGCCGCCATGCCCGAACGACGCATCGTTCTCAGCCGCCGCCTGGCGCTCGGCGCCGCCGCCCTGCCGTTGTTCAGCATCCGCACGCGCCCGGCCGGCGCCGCCGAGTTCACCTACAAGTTCGCCAACAACACGCCCGTCATCCACCCGATGAACGTGCGCGCGCAGGAAGCGGCCGAGCGTATCCTGAAAGCAACCGATGGCCGGGTCGAAATCCGGGTGTTCCCCAACAACCAGCTGGGCTCGGACACCGACATGCTGAGCCAGCTCCGCTCGGGCGCCATCGAGTTCTTCACCCTCTCCGGCCTCATCCTATCGACGCTGGTCCCGCCCGCCAGCATCAACGGCGTGGGCTTCGCGTTCAAGGACTACGACCAGGTCTGGCGCGCCATGGACGGCAAGCTCGGCGCCTACGTGCGCTCGGAGATCGACAAGCGCGGCCTGCTGGCGATGGAGCGGATTTGGGACAACGGCTTCCGCCAGACCACCACCAGCACCAAGCCGATCAAGACGCCCGAGGACTTCAAGGGCGTGAAGCTGCGCGTGCCGGTCAGCCCGCTCTGGACCAGCATGTTCGCAGCACTCGGCGCCTCGCCGGCCAGCATCAATTTCAGCGAGGTGTATTCCGCGCTGCAGACCAGGATCGTCGACGGTCAGGAGAACCCGCTGAGCCTGATCGAGACGGCCAAGCTGTACGAAGTGCAGAAGTTCTGCAGCATGACCAACCACATGTGGGACGGGTTCTGGTTCCTCGCCAACCGCCGCGCCTTCGACCGGCTGCCCAAGGACGCGCAGGAGATCGTCGCGCGCGAGCTGAACGCGGCGGCCCTCGCCGAACGCGCCGACATCGCCAAGCTGAACACCGACGTGCGCGCCGGGCTCGCCGCCAAGGGCCTGACCTTCAACGAGGTCGACAGCGCCGCCTTCCGCGAAACCCTGAAGCAGGCCGGGTTTTACAAGGAATGGCGCGGCAAGTACGGCGAGGACGCCTGGCATGTGCTGGAGGAAAGCGTCGGCGCGGTGTCGTGACGGCAGCCGCCTTCTTCCCCGCGGCGCGCGCCGGCTGGCCGGAGCGCGCGCTGGCCGGCGTGGTCGAGGCCGCCGCCGCGGCACTCGTGCTGGCCGAGATCGGCATCCTATTCCTGGGCGTCATCGCGCGCTTCGTGTTCCACCGCCCGATCGTCTGGACCGACGAGCTGGCCAGCATCCTGTTCCTCTGGCTGGCGATGCTCGGCAGCGTCATCGCCTTGCAGCGCGGCCAGCACATGCGCCTGACCGCCATCGTCGGCGCGTTCCAACCGGCCTGGCGGGGGCGGACGGAGGTCCTGGCCGTCGGCGCCTCTGCCCTGTTCCTGGCCTTCCTGCTGCCCCATGCGGCCGACTATGCGCAGGACGAGTGGTTCATCGAGACCCCGGCGCTCGGCTGGTCGAACATGATCCGCGCGGGGGCGATCCCGGTCGGCGTGGCGCTCATGCTGGCCTCTTGCGCCATCCAGCTGCTGCGTCACCGGCTGATCGACGTGGCGGTGGTCGCGGCCGGGCTGCTGCTCATGGGCTGCCTGTTGTACCTCGGCGGCCCCGCCCTGAACGGCGCCGGGAACTGGAACCTCGTGCTGTTCTTCGTGGGCCTGCTGGGGGCCGGGGTGCTGCTCGGCGTGCCGATCGGCTTCAGCTTCGGCATCGCCACCCTGGCCTACCTCGCCACCACGACCGCGACGCCGCTGACGGTCGTGGTGTCGCGCATGGACGAGGGCATGAGCGCCCTGATCCTGCTCGCGGTGCCGCTGTTCGTGTTCCTGGGCCTGCTGATCGAGATGACCGGCATGGCGCTGGCCATGGTCAACTTCCTCGCCAGCCTGCTCGGCCATGTGCGCGGCGGCTTGAGCTATGTGTTACTGGGGGCGATGTACCTCGTCAGCGGGATCTCCGGCTCCAAGGCGGCGGACATGGCGGCGGTGGCGCCGGTGCTGTTCCCCGAGATGAAGCGCCGCGGCGCGCACGAGGGCGAACTGGTCTCCCTGCTCGCCGCCTCGGGCGCCATGAGCGAGACGATCCCGCCATCGCTGGTGCTGATCACGATCGGGTCGGTGACCGGGGTCAGCATCGCCGGGCTGTTCACCGGCGGCCTGGTGCCGGCGCTGGTGCTGGCGGTGGCGCTGGGCCTGATCGCCTGGCGGCGGTCGCGCCACGACGACGTCTCGCACGTCCGCCGGGCCGGCCCGGCGGAGGTCGGCCGCGCGCTGCTGGTCTCGGTCCCGGCGCTAGTGCTGCCCTTCCTGATCCGCGCCGCCGTGGTCGAGGGCGTCGCGACCGCCACCGAAGTCAGCACCATCGGCATCGCTTACTCCGTGCTGGCCGGGCTGCTGCTGTATCGCCGGTTCGACTGGGCCCGGCTGTATCCCATGCTGACCGAAACGGCGTGCCTCTCCGGCGCCATCCTGCTGATCATCGGCACCGCCACCGGCATGGCCTGGGCGCTGACGCAGTCCGGCTTCTCGCGGCAACTGGCGCTGACCATGGCCGCGGTGCCCGGCGGCGCGGCCGGGTTCATGGCCATCAGCGTCGTAGCCTTCGTGATCCTCGGCAGCATCCTCGAGGGCATTCCGGCCATCGTGCTGTTCGGACCGCTGCTGTTCCCGATCGCCAAGACGCTCGGGATCAACGACGTGCACTACGCCATGGTGGTCGTACTGGCGATGGGGGTGGGCCTGTTCGCCCCGCCCTTCGGCGTCGGCTACTACGCCGCCTGCGCGATCGGCCGCGTCAGCCCCGATGCGGCGATGCGGCGGATCTGGCCCTATCTGGGCGCCCTGATCGCCGGCTTGGTGCTGGTGGCCGCCGTGCCATGGTTCTCGACGGGCTTCCTGTAGCCGGGCGCCCGCTCCATATGGGTAAACGAACACTGTAGGAGGCTCGTATGTCCCTGTTTGCCACCAAGCCAAAGCCCGCTCAGTCCTTCGCGTTCGCCCTGACCGACGCCGAATGGCGGGCGAAGCTCAGCCCCGAGCAATACAAGGTCATGCGCGGCCACGGCACCGAGCGCGCCTGCACCAGCCCGCTGAACGCGGAAAAGCGCCCCGGCCGCTATGAGTGCGCCGGCTGCGGCCAGGCCCTGTTCGGCACCAACGCCAAGTTCGAGAGCGGCACCGGCTGGCCCAGCTTCTCCGAGCCGGTCCAACCCGGCGCCGTCGCCACCACGGACGACCGTGCCTTCGGCATGCTGCGGACCGAAGTGCATTGCAGCAACTGCGGCAGCCACTTGGGCCACGTCTTCCCCGATGGTCCCCCGCCCACCGGGCAGCGCTATTGCATGAACGGCGTTTCGCTCGACTTCAAGCCGGCCTGAGCAGGTTGCCTTGTAAGCGCGGCGGCCGGCCATGCCGCTAGAAATCAAGGTCGGCCCGCCGCAGCTTGCCATCCATCAAGGCCATACCGTGCTGATCACGGAACCCGACGGCCAGATGTTCTGGCCAACGGACAAAGGGCTGTACTTCTTCGACACGCGCATGATCAGCGCCTATTCGCTGTATGCCAACGGCCAAGTCTGGGACCTGCTGAACAGCGGCGCCCCCTCGTATTACGCGGCACGCATCTTCCTGACCAACAAGGCCTTTCCCAGCGAGAGCGGCGATATCCCGGCCCGTACGCTCAGCCTCGTCCTCAGCCGCGCCATCGATGGCGGCATGCATGAGATGTACGAGGTCACCAACTACGGCCGGCTGCCCGCGCACTTCAACCTCGAGATCGCGATCCGCAGCGATTTTGCCGACGTGTTCGAGGTCAAAGCCGCACGCATCGTCCGCCGCGGCCGGATCAACAGCATGTGGGCCGACGATGGCGGCGGTATACTGACGGCCGGCTACCGCAACGGTGAGTTCTACCGCGGGCTGCGGATCCGCGCCTTGGCGCCCACCCCGGCCGTCTATGCGAATGGCCGCATCAGCTTCGCCATCTCGCTGAACCCCGGCGAAAGCTGGCTCGGTTCGATGCTGTACGACCTCATGGATGGCGAGAGGACCTTCGAGGCCCCGGCCGAGTGCCTGATGAACGGCGGCAACCGGCAAGGCGTCGACCTGCAAGCTTGGCGCGACGGGCTGATGAAGCTGGAGAGCAGCAACGACGCCTTCGAGCGCTTGTTCAACCAGGCGGTGGAGGACATGGCGGCGCTGCGGCTGCCGATCGAGCACGAGGGCGGGACCGAGTTCATCCCAGCCGCCGGCCTGCCCTGGTTCGTGGCGCTGTTCGGCCGCGACACGCTGATCGCCAGCCTGCAGACCATCACCCTTAACCCGGAGTTCGCGCGCGGCACGCTCACCGTGCTCGGCGCCTGGCAGGCCAAGGCACGCGACGATTACCGCGACGCCGAGCCCGGCAAGATCCTGCACGAGTTGCGCCTGGGCGAGCTGGCGACCCTCAAGTTGATCCCGCACACCCCCTACTACGGCACCGCGGACGCGACCCCGCTCTATCTGGTGACCCTGCACGCCGCCTGGCGCGCCACCGGCGACCTCGATCTGGTGCGCCATCACCTCGCGGTCGCCGAGGGCTGCCTCGCCTGGATCGACGAGTACGGCGATCGCGACAAGGACGGCTTCCAGGAATACGGCACCCGCTCCGGGGCCGGCTACGAGAACGTCGGCTGGAAGGACTCCGGCGAAGCGGTGGTGAACCTGGACGGGTCCAAGGTCGTCGGGCCGAAGGCGCTGTGCGAGCTGCAAGGCTATGTTTACGCGGCCTGGCGAGGCATGGCTGAGCTGTTCACCGCCCTCGGCGACCTCTCGCGGGCGGCGCTGCTGACCGCGAAGGCCGACGCGCTCTACACCCGGTTCAACGCCGCCTTCTGGAACGAGGAGGGCGGCTTCTACGCGTTCTGCCTCGATGGCGCCAAGGCCCCGGTCTGGACCGTGGCGTCCAATGCCGGACACCTGCTGTGGTCGGGGATCGTGCCGCCGGAGCGGGCCGGGCGCGTCGTCGCGCGGTTGATGCAGCCCGATATGTGGAGCGGCTGGGGAATTCGGACGCTGACGCAGCACAACCCGGCCTACAATCCCTATTCCTACCAGAACGGATCGGTCTGGCCGCACGACAACAGCCTGATCGCCCTCGGGTTCAAACGGTACGGCTTCGCCGCCGAGGCGAACAAGATCGCCGGCGACATCAACCGCGCCGCCAGCTTTTTCACGCAACGCCAGCTGCCGGAGCTTTACTCGGGCGTGCAGCGCAGCGAAACCAACTTCCCGGTGCAGTATCTCGGCGCCAACGTGCCGCAGGCCTGGGCGGCGGGATCGGTGTTCGCCCTGATCCAGGCGATGCTGGGTCTGGAGCCGGATGCACCGAACGAGCGGCTGCGGATCGACCCGGTGTTGCCGGAGTGGCTGCCCGATGTGACCTTGCGGGACCTGCGGGTTGGCGGGCAGATGTTCGACATCGCCTTTTGGCGCGACGACGGGCAGATGCGGTTCGAGGTGTTGCGGGGCGACCCGGCCGCGGTGGTGTGCCAGCCGGCCAAAGCCTAGGGGAGCCTCTTGGGGTCAACGCCCCGCTCGCTAACGCCCCGCTTCGCTCAGGACCTCGATCTGCCACTCCATCTCGTCGGGCGAGAGCGGATACGCGCCGTTCGCGGTGGGCGTCAGCATCTTGCCCGGCCCGAGCTGCCCCAGCATCGCTTGCACGACGCCGCCGGCCCGCATCGTGAAGCCGGCCTTCCAGGCCAGGCTCACCAGGGCCTTGGCATTGCGGCGCGATGCCGCGCGGTCGATGGCCGGCAACGGCACCCCGCTGGCGACGGCGATGATGGCGGCGACGTGCCGGTGGTTGCCCATGCGCGCGGCGTCCAGCAATGCGGCCTCGTTCAGCGCATCGGCGGCACTGAGGCGGCGAACGCTGGCGAGTACGGCCTCGTCCCCCTCCAGGCCCGGCACAGCCGCCGCTTCGGGCTCCCACGCGAGTCTGGCCAGCAACTCGGCGGCGATGGCGGGATCGAGGTCGGTGCGGCGGGCCAGTAGTTCCAGCTGCTGCGCCGTCACCAGGACGGACAAGGCCCGCGCGGACTTGGCGCTGAGGCAGGGCCGCCGCACGAGCGGTTCGTGCCAGTCGGCGTGCCGCGCCGCCCGGTCCACGAGCGCATCGAGCGTCGCTTCCTGGATGGCCGCCGAATGGTTGGCGAGCAGCGTGCGGATCGCCGGCCCGCAGCCTTGCGCAACCACCGCATCGGCCACCGCCGCGCTCAGCCCGGCGCGGCCGGCGACCGACGTGGCCGCCAGCGCACGTGGCGGCGTGGTGAGCAGGGCCAGCAGGTCGGCGTCCGTCAGGAGTGGCGAAAGGCGGATCACCGGGTCGCTGACCGGGAGTGCAGGGTCATGGGCGAGGCGGAGCACGAGGTCGCGCGGGGCGTTCGGCATCGCCTTGACCGCCTCGGTAATCACGATCCTGACCCGCACGGCCTCGTCGTCGACCAGCGCCGCCAGGATCGCGCAGACATGGACCGCCGCCCGCGACCGTTCGGCGGTCGGCAGGCCGGGCAGCAGCCGGGCGACCCTTTCGGCAAGCAAGGCACGGACCCGCTCGTCATCGTCCGCGGTCAGGATGCGGTCGGCGTCCGGGCCGCAAGCTCGGTTCATCGCCACCGCGGCGCGCACAACCACGGCCGGATCGTCCGCAAGCTGCCGCAGCAGGGCGGGCGAGGTCGTGACACTGGCAGCCAGGCGCACCCGGGCGGCTTCGTCGGCGAGGGCCATGGTGGCCGTCGCGGCCTCGGCTTGGCTGGCCGCGATCATGCCGCGTTTTCCGGATGGGACACGTGCCAGTGGCCGCGGCCGTTCCGTTTCACCTGGTACATTGCCTGGTCCGCCCGCTCGATCAACTCGTCCAACTCCTCAGGGCTGGTCGGCTGCCGGCACGCGATGCCGATCGACATCGTCATCCCGAGTTCCTCGCCTTCAGAAAAGTGCGCCATCTTTTGCGGAAAGTTCAGGCGCAGTTCCTCGGCCCGCTCCGCGGCCGTCAGCTCGTCGGAGCCGTCCAGCCAGAGCGCGAATTCGTCGCCGCCGAGCCGGGCCACGAGGTCGGCGGGGCGCACGATCCGTCGCAGCAGGTTGCCGGTCAGCACCAGGGCGGCGTCGCCAGCTTCATGCCCGAGGCGGTCGTTCAAGGGCTTGAGCCGGTCGAGGTCGATGAACATCAGGGTGCCCGGCAGGCCCTCCCGGTCCAGCCGGGCGATCCGCCGCCTCGTCTCGTCGAGGAAAGCGCGCCGGTTCAGCAGGCCAGTGAGCGGGTCGGTCCTGGCCTGCCGGGCCAACTCCCGCTGAATGGCCTCATGTTCGAGCACGATGCGGACGATGCCGGTGACGGACGAAATCAGCAGCATATCTTCGCTATCCCAGGCCCTGCCGGCGGCCTCGCGCCAGACTGCCAGCGCTGCCTGGTGGCCGAAGCGTGTCGAGGCCTGGCAGGTCAGCAAGTGGACGCCGCCGGGCAGCCGGCAGGCCCGCGGCGGCTCCGACGGCTCCCGCAGCAGGGCGAGCACGTCCGGCAAGATCGGCTCCATCGTCTGCCCGGCCAAGTGCAGCTCGGCCGACGTGTCCGGCGGCGACGCCAGATCCAGCACCGCAGCGCCACGGCCGCCAAAGGCGCGAAGCAGCGCCTCCAGCACGGCCTGCATCATGCGGGGGGCCAGCACCTCCTGTCGCATCTGCCCCATGATGTGGTCCAGCACCTCGGCCCGGCGCAGCGCGGCGGCCACATGCAACTCGCGCTGTTCCCGTGCGGTCACGTCCACACCGATCCCGCGCGCCCCAACCCACTGCCCCGCGCCGTCCAGCAACGGCGCGAGCGAGATCGAAAGGCAGACCTGTTCGCCATCCGCGCGCCGGAACCAGATGCGGCGGCGGCGCATGCCGGCTTCGAAGCGGAAAGGGTCCGGCAGACCATCCTCCCGTTCGGCCAGCAGATCGGCGGCCCGGGTACCGAGCAGGTCGGACGCCGCCCAGCCCAGGACGGCCTCCGGCGCCACAAAGGTCAGGCGGCCATCGGCCCCGATCTCGAACAGCAGATCGGCCGCGATGGCGGCGAACTCCCGCCACCGTTGCCGGCTTTCCAACAGCGCCTGGCGCAACTGGTCCGGATAGGACTCCGGTTGATCGACCCTCTCGCACATCTGCCCGACTCCTGTGGTGCACAAGAGAATGACACAGGCGGATGAACGACCGGTTACGAAGCGAGAGGTTGCGTTGACAGCTTGGGTCGGCCTACGCATGGTCCGCGCATCGCCGGCCCTGGAACCCGCCCCCCATGCACGACCATCCGCTCCGCAGCCAGATCGAACAGCTGTGGGATGAACGACAATCGCTTTCCGCCTCGACCAAGGGCGAAGCGCGCGCCCTGGTGGAGGCGGCCCTCGATGGCCTGGACCAGGGCACGATGCGGGTGGCCGAGCCGACCGGCGCGGGCTGGGTCGTGCACGAATGGCTGAAAAAGGCGGTGCTGCTGTCCTTTCGCCTGAACGACTCCGTGCCCATGCCAGGCAGCACCGCGCCGGCGTACGACAAGGTTGCCCTGAAGACCGCCGGCTGGGGCGCCAACCAGTTTGCCGCCGCCGGCTTCCGTGCGGTGCCGGGCAGCGTCGTGCGGCGGAGCGCCTACGTCGCGCCCGGCGTCATTCTGATGCCCAGCTTCGTCAACGTTGGCGCCTATGTCGGTGCGGGCACGATGGTCGACACCTGGGCCACGGTCGGCAGCTGCGCGCAGGTCGGCCAGAACTGCCATCTCAGCGGCGGCGTCGGCCTCGGCGGCGTGCTGGAGCCGCTGCAGGCCAGCCCAACCATCATCGAGGACGACTGCTTCATCGGCGCGCGCTCCGAGGTCGTCGAGGGCGTCATCGTCGAGCGTGGATCGGTGCTGTCGATGGGCGTGTTCATCAGCGCCTCCACCAAGATCGTAGACCGCGACACCGGCGAGGTGTTCACCGGCCGGGTCCCCGCCTATTCGGTAGTGGTGCCGGGAACGCTGCCCGGCCGCAACCTGCCCGACGGCTCGCCGGGGCCCGCCTTGTCCTGCGCCGTCATCGTCAAGCGCGTGGACGCGCAGACGCGCTCGAAAACCTCGATCAACGACCTCCTGCGCGACTGACATGCGGGCCGATCCGTTGCCGCTCGCGCAGGCGCTGATCCGCTGCCGCTCCGTCACCCCGGATGATGGCGGCGCCCAAGCCGTGCTTGCCGCCGCCCTGGCGGACCTCGGCTTCGCCGTGCACCACCTGCCGTTCGGCACCACGCCCAACCTGTTCGCGCGCATCGGGCAGGGGGCGCCGCATCTCTGCTTCGCCGGCCACACGGACGTGGTCCCGCCCGGCGCCGCTTGCTGGAGCGCCGACCCGTTCGGGGCCGAGGTGCGCGACGGCGTGCTCCTGGGCCGCGGCGCCTGCGACATGAAGGGCGCCATCGCCGCCTTCGTCGCCGCCGCCGCCGCCCACCTGGCGGGCACGCCTCGCGGCTCCGTCAGCTTGCTGATCACCGGCGACGAGGAAGGCCCGGCCACCGACGGCACCGTGCGCGTGCTGGCATGGATGGCGGCGAACAACCACATCCCCGACCTGTGCCTGGTCGGCGAGCCCACCAACCCCTCCGCGCTCGGCGAAGTCGTCAAGATTGGCCGCCGCGGCAGCCTCAACGCCGCCATCCAGGTGCACGGCACCCAGGGCCACAGCGCCTACCCCGCCAAGGCCGACAACCCCGTCCATCGCCTGGTCCGCGCGCTCGATGCGCTGACGGCCGCGCCGCTCGACGCCGGCAGCCGCTGGTTCGAGCCGACCACCCTGCAAATCACCAGCGTCGACGTCGGCAACCCCGCCACCAACGTCATCCCCGCCATGGCCAGCGCGCGGCTGAACATCCGCTTCAACGACCTGCACACGGGCGCCGGCCTCGAGGCCTGGCTGCGCGCCGCCATCGGCCAGCACTGCCCCCGCTTCGACCTGGACGCAACCGTCAGCGGCGAATCTTTCCTCACCCAGCCCGGCCCGCTCGTCCTGCGGCTCCGCGACGTGATCGCCGGCGCCGCAGGCCGCGAGCCGCGGCTCGACACCGGCGGCGGCACCTCCGACGCCCGCTTCATCGCCCAGTATTGCCCGGTGGCGGAGTTTGGCCTGGTCGGCGCCACCATGCACCAGGCCGACGAAGCCGTGCCGGTTGCCGACCTCCGCCGCCTGGCCGAAATCTACCGCGCGGTGCTGGACGCCTTCGCATGACGCCGCGCTTCGACCCGCTCATCGGCCTGCTCCGCGTCGCGCGCGGCAAGGCCGACGGGCTCGCCCGCTTCGGCGGCAGCACCACGTCGTTCATGACCAGCCTGGCGCCGCTGGTCGCCTTCCCGATCGTGGGCGCGCTGATCGTGCTGGCCCGCGACGGCGCCGTGGCCGCCTTCGGCCTGCTCACCGCGACCCTGATCGCGCAACTCGCCCCCGCCGTGCTCTCCCACGCCGTGGCTGTGCGCTGGGGCAGGGAGCCGCAATGGCTGCACTACGCGACCGCGTACAACTGGTGTTACTGGGCCATCCCGGTCGTCGCCACCGTGCTGATGACCTTGCTCGGCAGCGCCATGCGGGCCGGCATGTCGGCCGAGGCCGCGATCCAGGCGTTCTTCCTGGCGCTGGCCGGCTACAGCCTTTGGCTGCACTGGTTCCTGGCCCGGCACGGGCTGTCGCTCTCCAAATGGCGCGCGGCCGGCCTGGTCGCCCTGGTGAACGCCGGCACCCTGGCGTTGGCCTTCGGCCCTAGGCTGCTGGCGCCGGGCTGAACGGGTCGTCCGGATAGACCACGCGAAGCAGGGTCAGGCCGTCGGACGGCGCCGTCGGCCCCGCCGCCCGACGGTCGCGCGCCGCGAGCGCGGCACCGACCCGGGCCGCCGGCCAGCGTCCGTCTCCCACCAGCTTTAGCGTGCCGACGATGTTGCGCACCTGGTGGTGCAGGAAGCTGCGCGCTTCGGCGGTGATCAGGATCGCGTCCTCGTGGCGGGCCACGTCCAGGCGATCCAGGGTGCGCCAGGGCGACTTCGCCTGGCAGGCGGTGGCGCGGAACGAGGTGAAGTCGTGGTGGCCCAGCAGATGGGCGGCGGCTGCCTCCATCGCGCCGGCGTCGAGCGGGCGGTCGACATGCCACGCCTGCCGGTCCAGCGCCGGGCGGGCGCGGCGGTTCAGGATGCGGTACTGGTAGCAGCGGCCAATTGCCTGGAACCGCGGGCTCCAGCCGGCCGGCGCGGGCGCCGCCTGCAGCACCACCAGGCGATGCGGCCGCAGGTGGAAGTTCAGCGCGTCCCGCGCCTTCGCGGCCGAAAACCCCTCCGGCAGCGCGAGCACCGCCACCTGGCCGCGCGCGTGCACGCCCGCGTCGGTGCGCCCGGCCACCTCGCTCGGCACGGGCACTCCACCGGCCAAGCGCGAAGCCGCCCCCTCCAGCAGCGATTGCAGCGAGACCCCGGTGCCCTGGCGCTGCCAGCCGACATAGCCGGTCCCGTCATACTCCAGCAGCAGCGCCCAGCGCGTCACCCCAGCGACGTGCCTGCCGGGACGGGGGCGCCGCGCAGCGCGGCCTCGGCGTCCATGGCGGCCCGGCCCGGCCGCTGCACCCGCAGCAGCCGCAGCGCGCGCCCGCCGCAGGCGATCAGCAGCCTGTCGTCGAGAGCCAGCCCGGGCGGGCCCTCGCCGGGTTCCGGCCGGGCGCGCAGTACCTTCAGCGTCTCGCCCCGCAGGCGCGTCCAGGCGCCGGGCCAGGGCAGCAAGCCCCGCACCTGGCGGTCGAGCTGCGCCGCCGGCGCCGCCCAGTCCAGCCGGCCGTCGAGCCGGGTGAGCTTCGGCGCGAAGGTCACGCCCTCCTCCGGTTGCGGCGTGGGCGCCGGCCGCTCGGCGAGCGCCCGCAAGGCCAATGCGGCGCCCAATGCCGCCAGCGCGTCGTGCAACGCCGCCGCCGTGCTCTCCGGCCCGATCGGCACGGCTTGGCGCAGCAGCATCGCCCCGGTGTCGAGCCCGGCGTCCATCTGCATGATGGTGATCCCGGTCTCCTCGTCGCCGGCCAGCACCGCGGCCTGGATCGGCCCCGCTCCGCGCCAGCGCGGCAGCAGGCTCGCATGGACGTTGAGGCACCCCCGCCGGGGCGCGTCCAGCATGGCTTGCGGCAGGATCAGCCCATAGGCGGCGACCACGGCGGCCTCCAGGTCGAGCGCCGCGAACGCCGCCTGCGCCTCGCGGTCGGTCCGCAGCCGCGCCGGGGTGAATACCGGCAAGCCGAGCGCCAGCGCCGCTGCATGGACAGGGCAGGGGGTCAACGCCTGCCCGCGCCCGGCCGGCCGCGGCGGCTGGCAGTACACGGCGACCACCTCATGGCTGGCATGCAGCGCCTCCAGCGTCGGCACCGCAAAGCCCGGGCTGCCCATGACGGCAAGCCTCACGCCTGGGCTTTCTGCTTTAGCTCTTTGGCCAGCCGGCGCAGGATCATGTTGCGCTTCAGCGCCGAGAGGTGGTCCACGAACAGCACCCCATCGAGGTGATCGATCTCGTGCTGCAGGCACGCCGCCAGCAGGCCCTCCGCCTCGATTTCCTGCGCCGCGCCGTGCTGGTCGCGGAACCGCACCTTTACGCGCGCGGGGCGCGAGACGTCCGCATACTGGCCCGGCAGCGACAGGCAGCCTTCCTCCCGCGTCGCCCACTCCTCGCTGACGCCAATGATCTCCGGGTTGATCAGATGGATCGGCGCCGGTTTCTCGTCCGCCATCAGGTCCACCACGGCGACCCGCAGCCCCACGCCGACCTGCGGCGCCGCCAGCCCGATGCCCGGCGCCGCATACATTGTGGCCAGCAACTGCGGCAGCAGGGCACGCACCGCATTCGCGTCGGCCGGGCCGGGCGCGCGGGTCTTGGCCCGCAGGATCGGGCTGGGCGGCCGCAAGATCGGCAGCACGGCATCGGAGGCGTCGCTCATCCCGGCCGATGTAGCGGGCGGCCCGCTCCGGTTCAATCGGCGGACTTGCAACCGTGGCCCGTCCTGCCAACATCGGGGCCTGTCGGGATGCCATTGCGGGTCCCCGCCCACAGCTTCGCTCTGAGGAGGAGGCCTATGACCACCCGAGTGTTCACCTCGCCCATGTTCCTGGGCTTCGACCATCTGGAGCAGGTGCTCGAGCGCGCCGCCAAGACGTCGTCCGACGGCTACCCGCCCTACAACATCGAGCAGACCGGGCCGAGCGGCCTGCGCATCACACTCGCCGTCGCAGGCTTCACCATGGCTGACCTGCAGATAACGCAGGAGGATAACCAGCTCGTCATCCGCGGCCGGCAAACCGACGAGCCGCAAGGCCGCGTCTATCTCCACCGCGGCATCGCCGCCCGGCAGTTTCAGCGCGCCTTCGTGCTGGCCGAGGGGATCGAGGTCAAGGGTGCCTGGCTCGACAACGGCCTGCTGCACATCGACCTGGCCCGCCCGCAGCCCGAGTTGCGGGTGAAAACAATCCAGATCAGCAAGCCGGGTCCGGCCTCCGAACCGCAACTCGTGGATGACATCTCCGAGCGGGACTAGCGCACGGCGCTGCAGCCATCGGCAATGGCCGATCGCAACTCCTTTGCGATTGCAAGAGCAATGCGCGAACACTGTCCAAAAAACTTGCCTCAACTTTGGGCGGCCCGCAGCGTTCGATTGCTAGTTCATCGCTTCGACGAGGAGACCAAGCCATGAGGACGAACGGCCCGGCCGCGATGAAGATCAAGTCAAAGCCTACGATCGACGAGGGCGTCGACATCCGCAATCTGTCCCAAGCGCAACTCATGCAGCTCGGCATGGCCGACATGGCCTACGTCAAGCCGGTCTGGATGAACGGCACCACGGCCTTCGCGATCTACGCTGCCGACGGGTCGCCCATGGCCATGGCCGCGGATTGCGAAATGGCGATGGCCGCCATCGTGCAGCACGAGATGCGCCCGGCGCTGGTGCACTAACAAGCAGCAGGCCGCCCCGCGCCATCCGGGGCGGCCTGCTGCTTACTTGGACGCGCTCGGGTCGATCCAGCCGATGTTGCCGTCCTGCCGCCGGTATACCACGTTCAACTCCGACGTCGCGCTGTTGCGGAACATCAGCAGTTGCTGGTCGGCAAGGTCCATCCGCATGACCGCCTCGCCGACAGAGAGGACGTTGATCTCCGCCGGGCTCTCGGCGATGACGGTCGCGAACGCCGGCGTCTCGCTGCGCAGCTCGCCGTCGGCGGGCACCGCCTCCTCCTCATGGCGCAGCACATATTGCCGGGCGGCTTCCGGCCGGGCGCGGTGGGCCAGGTCCCGCGCATGCTCGTTGACCCGGCGGCGATAGCGGCGCAGGCGCTTGGCGATGTGCTCGGCCGCGTCGTCGAACGCGCTATGGGCGTCGCCGGCCTCCCCTTCGCCGCGGAGCGTCAGGCCGCGCCCGGCATGGACGTTGATGTCGCACGTGAAAAAGCTGCGGGCGCGGCTGAAGGTAACGTTGGCCTCCTGCGCATCGTCGAAATACTTGCCGGTGATCAAGTCCAACTGCTCGGCCACTCGCACGCGCAGCGCGTCCGAGAGTTCAACCTGCTTGCCCGACACCGTGATTTGCATGCGCTGACCCCCGTGACCTTGTTCAACCTGGCTCGCCCGCGATGCCGGCCGCCTCGATCCGAGGCCGGCTCGCCTTCTCCCGTTTACGCTGCACCGAGCTGGGGATGCGCAGCGCTTCGCGGTATTTGGCCACGGTCCTGCGGGCAATGTCCACGCCTTCCCGCCGCAGCGCCGACACGATAGCGTCGTCGGAGAGCACCTCCACCGGGTTCTCGGCGCCTACCAGGGCGCGGATGCGGTGACGAACAGCCTCCGCGCTGTGGCTCTCGCCGCCATGCACGGCATTGATCGCCGTGGTAAAGAAGTATTTCAGCTCGAACACGCCCCGTGGCGTCGCGATGTACTTGTTCGCGGTCACACGGCTGACCGTGCTTTCGTGCATCTCGACCGCCCCGGCGACGTCGCGCAGGATCAGCGGGCGGAGGTGGCCCACGCCGCCCCGGAAGAACCCGTCCTGCTGGCGGACGACCTCGGCGGCCACTTTCAGGATCGTGTTGGCCCGCTGCTGCAGCGACTTCACCAGCCAGTTGGCGCTGGAGAGGCTCTCGCCCAGGAAGCTCCGTTCCTCCCGGTCCGCCCGGGCGCTGACCCGGGCATGGTAGGCCTCGTTGACCAGCACCCGCGGCATTGTCTCCGGGTTCAGCTCGAGCAGCCACTCGCCATCCGGCAAAGCCCGCATCAGCACGTCGGGGATCACCTGGTGCAACGGACCCGCATCGAAGCCGGCGCCGGGCTTGGGGTCGAGTTGCCGCAATTCGGCGATCATGTCGGTCAGGTCCTCGGCATCGACGCCGCAGACCTGCAGGAGCGCCCGCAGGTCGCGCCGGGCGAGCAGTTCGAGGTTGTCCAGCAGGGCTTCCATGGCCGGGTCGAGCCGGTTGCGGTCGGCCAGCTGGGCGGCGAGGCACGACCGCAGATCGGGCGCGAACAGGCCCGGCGGGTCGAACCGCATCATCCGTGCCCGCACCTGCTCCACCCTAGCCTCCTCGACGCCCAGCGCACGGGCCAGCTCCAGGGTGCTGGTGGCGACTCGCCCGGCCGGGTCCAGCAAGGCGATCAGGTGCGCGCCGATCACCCGGTCGCCGTGATCGGCAAACCCCAGCCGGAGCTGCTCGCCCAGGTGCGTGCGTAGGCTGCGGGGGGCGGCGACCAGGTCGTCGATGCCGCGCTCGTCCATGTCGTCCCGCCCCCCGCGGGAGGCCGTGCCCTGGAAGCCGTCCGCGGCGCCGCCCGCGTCGAAGCTGTTCGTGTAGTCCGCCTCGACCGCGTCCGGCAGCTTCTCCCGCCGCAGCAGGGCCACCGCGTCGAGGTCGGACAAGCCCTGCGAGCGCTGGTCCGGCGCCGGCAGCTCGGGGTTCACGTCCGCCCGCTCGTCGCGTTCGAGCAGCGGATTCCGCTCCAGCTCCTCCTCGACGAAGGCGGCGGCCTCGAGGTTGGTGAATTGCAGCAGCTTGATGGCCTGACGCAATTGCGGCGTCATCACCAAGGATTGCGTCTGCCGGAACTCTAGTCGTGGACCCATCGCCATGGCCGCAGACTACAGGCTAAACCTTTCTCCAAGATAGACGCGGCGGACGTCCTCGTGGGCCACCACTTCGTGCGGCGCGCCCTCCATCAGCACCTGGCCGTCATGCATGATGTAGGCGCGGTCGATGATCTCCAGCGTCTCGCGCACGTTGTGGTCGGTGATCAGCACGCCGATGCCGCGGTCCTTGAGATGCGCGACCAGATCGCGGATTTCGCCGACCGCGATCGGGTCGATGCCGGCCAGCGGCTCGTCGAGCAGGATGTAGTTGGGCTGCGTGGCCAGCGCGCGGGCGATCTCGACCCGGCGGCGTTCGCCACCCGAAAGCGCCAGCGCCGGGGTCCGCCGCAGATGGCCGATGCCGAACTCGGCCAGCAGCTCGTCCAGCATCCGGTCGCGCCGGTCCGGGTCGGGCTCGACCACCTCCAGCGCCGCCATGATGTTGCGTTCCACGTTGAGGCCGCGGAACACGCTCGCCTCCTGCGGCAGGTAGCCGATGCCAAGCCGGGCGCGGCGGTACATCGGCAGTCCCGTGATGTCCTGGCCGTCTAGGCTGATGCTGCCGGAGTCCGGGCGGACCAGGCCCACGATCATGTAGAAGGTCGTCGTCTTGCCGGCGCCGTTCGGGCCCAGCAGCCCCACCGCCTCGCCGCGGCGCACGTTGATGGTGACGTTCTGCACCACCGGGCGCTTCTTGTAGGTCTTGCCGACCGCCGTGGCGCTCAGCCCGCCGCCCGGAAGGACCCGGCGCGGCGCGACAATGTCCTGCGGGCGGCTCACTTCTTGGGCGCGGCCGCGGGCGCCCCGGGCGCGCTTAGCCCGGCGTCGTTCGGCACCACCAGCCCCTGCACGCGCCCGCCGGGGTTGCGGACCATGGTGGAGACGCCGGTCTGCATGTTCACCAGCGCCTCGTCGCCATTGAGCTGGTTCTGCCCGCGGGTGATCCGCACGTTGCCGGCGATCCGTGCGATGCCGCTATCGGCCACATACACCGCCCTGGTGCCGCGGATGGTCTCGGCCGCGGTCCGCACCTCGACGTTGCCGAACGCCTCGACGCGCTGCAGCTTGCCCGACCCGCCGGCCAGGCCCGGCCCGGCCGGCTTCGGGGCAGGGGCCTTCGGCGCAACTGCCGGCGCAGCCCCCGCCGGGGCAGGCGCCTCCGTGTAGCCGACCAGCACGTCGCCGGCGAGCCGCCGCCCATCGGTCGTGGTCACCGTCGCCAAGCCGCGCCCCACCGCCATGTGCTTCTGCGACCAGTACTCCATCGTGTCCCGCGCCGTCAGGATTTGCTGCGGCGTGGTCAAGGTCAGCGCGCTGCCGGTCAGCAGCAGCACGGCCTGGTCGATGTCGTACGTCGCCCGGTCGCCCACGGCCAGGTCGGTCGCGGTGAAGATCTTGACGTTGCCCTCCGCCTCCAGCCGGTAGATCTCGTTGCTGCCGGTATCCGCAGCACCGGTCGCCGGAGGAGCCGGCGTGGCGGCCGGCACCGCGGCGGGCGGCGGCACGGCCTTGCGGCGATAGCGGGCAATCAGCCGGTCCGCAGTCACGGTCACGTCGCCGCGCACGGCCCGCGCATTGCCGCGCGCGATGACGATCTGCTCGTTCTGCCGCCACTCCATGCCGTCGCTGGCGGTCACCTCGACCGGGCCACCCTTGGACAGGTCGAGGCCCTGCGACAGGGCAGGGGGTGCCGCAACCAACCGCGCCCCGGCCAGCAGCGCCACGATAAGCGACGCGCCGCCCCTCACGTGCCGCCGCCGTTGATGATCAACCGTGCCGGACCCTGAAATTGGATCGTGGATCCTTTGTCGACCAAGGTGAAGCCCTGCGCGTCCAGCACCCCGAACGGCCCCTCGGCATGCGTCTGGTCATTGCTGGCCGCCGCGCCCTGCTTCACATCGACTGCCGCAGTCTGCGTGCGCATCACCGTGCCGTCGTCGCGGTAAAACACGACATCCTTGGACAGATCGAGCCGGCCCTCGCGCTGGATATAGACGCCCTCCAGCGACTGCACCATGACCCAGCTCCCGCTCTCCGTGATCAAATCGCCCTTGGGAACGTCAAGCTCGATGCGGGAAGGCCCAGACTGGTTCGCCCAATCCGCCGTCAGCGTATAGGGCCGGCCGCGCTCGTCCACGCCGCGGTAGTGCGGCGCCCGCATGCGGCCCGTATCGGGCTCGACCGCGAACACGCGCCGGAAGGTGACGCGGCCCTGCTCCTTGATCCGGGCAAGCTCGGGCCAGATGGCGATCGAGCCCAGCAGCGCGACCGCCAGCAGCGGCAGCCCCAGCTTGGTGAGCGTCACGCTCACGCGGCGGAACGCCATCCCGCGCGCGGTCGGCGCCCGGCGGACCCGGCTGGGTCCGGTGGCCAGCAGCCCGCCCGCCCGCGGCCCCCGCGCCCGCGAGACAGGGGCCAGGCTCAAGCCACACCCGCCCGCAGCAGGTCGTGCACATGCAGGATGCCGACCGGCCGTCCATCCGCGTCGAGCACGAACAGGCTCGTCACCGGGCGGGCGCCCAGGTTCATCGCCCGCAGCGCGTCGGCAGCCAGGGCGGTTGCGGCAATGGTGCGGGGGGCCGGGTTCATCACGTCCTGCACTCTACGGTGCAGCAGGTCGGGCCCCATGGCCCGGCGCAAATCGCCATCCGTCAGCACCCCGGCCAGCCGCCCATCCCCATCCATGGCGCCAAGGCAGCCGAACCCCTTGCCGGTCATCAGCAGCAAGGCCCGGTCCATCGTCAGGTCGAGCGGCGCCAGCGGGATCGCCTCCCCCCGATGCATCAGGTCCGATACGCGGCGCAACTGCGCACCCAGCTTGCCGCCGGGGTGGAAGGTGGAGAAATCGGTCGCCGTGAAGCCGCGCCGGGTCAGCAGGGCTACGGCCAGCGCGTCGCCCAGCGCCAACTGCATGGTGGTGCTGGTCGTGGGCGCCGAGGTCACCGCGCAGGCCTCCGCGGCCGGCGGCAGCGCCAACACGACGTCGGCGGCGCGGGCGAGGGTGGAGGCCGCCCGCCCCGTAATGGCGACCAGCGGCAGGCCGAACCGGCGCGCATGGCCCACGAGGTCCGCCAGCTCGGCCGTCTCGCCGCTATTGGACAGCGCGAGCACGACATCGCCCGCCAGGATCATGCCCAGGTCGCCATGCGAGGCCTCGGCCGGATGGACGAACAGCGACGGCGTCCCTGTCGAGGCGAAGGTGGCGGCGATCTTGCGCCCGACATGGCCGGATTTGCCCATGCCGGACACCACGACCCGGCCCGTGCAGGCCGCCAGCCGGTCCACGGCCTCGGTGAACCGGCCGTCCAGCCCGGCCGACAGCGCCCGCAGCCCGGCAGCCTCCGCCGCCAGGACAGCCTGGGCGACGCTCACATCGGACGTCCGGTCGAGTGCGAGGGCTGCGGTCATCCCGTCCTTGTATGGGCAGGCCGGCCAGGCGGGTCAACAAACACCGGGTTTCCAACGGTAACAGGCAGCCTGGCGGCCCGGTTCAGTGCGCGAAGATATCCGGCACTTCGTAGCCGAGCAGGTCCAGCCGGCAACGGGTCGGCAGGAACGCAAAGCAGTCCTCCGCCAGCGCGAGCCGCCCTTCGCGGACCAGCAAGGCCTCCAGCCGGGCCCACAGCGCATGCAGGTACAGCACGTCCGACGCCGCATAGGCCAGCTGCTCCGGGCTCAGCTCCGGCGAGCCCCAATCCGAGGTCTGCTGCTGCTTGGAAACCTCGACGCCCACCAACTCCCGACAGAGGTCCTTCAGCCCGTGGCGGTCGGTGAAGGTCCGCACCAGCTTGGCCGCGATCTTGGTGCACTTCACGGGAGCGACCGTCACCCCCAGCGCCTGCTGCAGCACGGCCACGTCGAAGCGGGCGAAGTGCATGAGCTTGGGGACCGCCGCATCGCTCATCAGCCGGGCCAGGTTCGGCGCGTCGTAGCCCCGGCCCCCCAGCGCGGCCGGGATCAGCTGGACCAGGTGCGCCACGCCGTCGCCGGCCGACATCTGCACCAGGCAGAGCCGGTCGCGGTGCGGGTTCAAGCCCATGGTTTCGGTATCGACCGCGATCACCGGCCCGAGGGCAAGGCCCTCCGGCAAGTCGTGCCGGTGCAGGTGGATGGTGCCGTTCTGCTGGAACTGCGTCGTCACGATAAGCCGATCACGGAGGTGGTGCCCAGGAAAAGACTCGAACTTTCACGACCTTGCGGCCACAGGTACCTGAAACCTGCGCGTCTACCAATTCCGCCACCTGGGCATTCCGTGCGGTGGGGCGGTGACGTAACCCCGGCCTGCCGCCACGTCAAGGCTTGAGCCCCCGGGCCGTAGGCCATATCAGAGAACGGGCCGCAGGCCATATCAGAGAAGCCGCGGGCCATATCAGAGAAGCAGTGCTTGCGAGGGGGACGGTATGGCGACGCGCAGCGTAGCGGCAGTGTTCGGCGGCAGCGGCTTTCTGGGCCGCTACGTGGTCAAGCGCCTGGTGGCGGCCGGCCACGTGGTGCGGGTCGCCGGGCGGGACACCGAGCGGGCCAAGGACCTCATGGTCACCGGCCAAGTGGGCCAGGTCGTCCCCCTCTACGTCTCGCTCGCCAACGCGGCCACGGTCACGCGCGCGGTGGAGGCCGCGGACCTCGTCGTGAACCTGGTCGGCATCCTCAGCGAGCGCCGGCCCGGCGACTTCCAGCGCGTGCAGGCCGAGGGCGCCGGCGCCATCGCCCGCGCGGCGGCGACCGCCGGCGTGCAGCGCCTCGTGCAGGTCTCCGCCATCGGCGCCGATCCGGCCAGCCCCAGCCTCTATGCGCAAAGTAAGGCCGCCGGCGAAGCGGCGGTGCTGGCCGCCTTCCCGCAGGCGACGATCCTCCGCCCCTCGCTCCTGTTCGGGGCCGAGGACGCCTTCTTCAACCGTTTCGGGGCCATGGCCATGTCGCTGCCGGTCATGCCGGTCATCTGCGGTGATACCCGGTTCCAGCCGGTGTATGTCGGCGACGTCGCCGACGCCGTGCTGGCCGCACTGGAGCATGCCGATGCCCCGGGCCAAATCTACGAGCTGGGCGGCCCCCGGGTCTGGACCTTCCGCGAACTGCTCGCCTGGATCCTGCACGAGACGAGGAGGCACCGGCACCTGATCGAAATTCCCCTGGGGCTCGCACGGCTGCAGGCCCGCCTGGGCGAACTCATCCCCGGCAAGCCATTCACCCGCGATCAGCTCCTGCTGCTGCAAAGGGACAACGTGACCTCGCCGGGTCAACCAGGCCTCGCCGAACTCGGGCTCGTGCCGACGCCCGTCGAATTGATCGTGCCCGGATACCTCGACCGCTACCGGCAGGGCGGCGGCAAGCGGGAGCAAGTCCCGGCCTGATCCGGCCGATCCGGCCCTGTTTTTTGAGGCTTCGGGCCGCGTAGTCCCATGACATACAAGCCATGCCGGAAGATAGGGAACGGTTCGGCCCTAACTACTGCGTATTCTCTTTGCAAGCGCCCGGAATCGTCTTACGTCGAGGAGCGGGCAGTCTGCCCCGTTCGGAGGCGCCCATGGCTGATCGCATGCTGCAATTCGTCCGGCTGCCCCAGCAGCAGCCGCCCAAGCGCGCCAGCTCCATGCGCCGCGAGGACTTCGCCGAAATCTACCGCGACTTCGACCCGGCCGAAGCCGGCGCACAGAGCAGCCGCTGCAGCCAATGCGGCGTGCCGTTCTGCCAAATACATTGCCCGCTTGCCAATAACATCCCGGACTGGCTTAAACTGACCGCTGAGAACCGGCTGCAAGAAGCCTACGAGGTCAGCAGCGCCACCAACACCTTCCCCGAAATCTGCGGCCGCATCTGCCCGCAGGACCGCCTCTGCGAAGGCAACTGCGTCATCGAGAAAGGCTTCGAGAGCGTCACCATCGGCGCCGTCGAGCGCTTCATCACCGACCACGCCTGGACCCAAGGCTGGGTGCAGCCGCCCCGGCCGCGGCAGGAGCGCCCGCAATCCGTGGGCATCGTCGGCGCCGGCCCCGGCGGCCTGGCCGCCGCCGAGCGCCTACGCACCCTGGGCTACCAGGTCCATGTCTACGACCGCTACGACCGCGTCGGCGGCCTGATGATCTACGGCATCCCCGGCTTCAAGCTGGAGAAAGAAGTCGTCCTGCGCCGCTGGAAGCTGCTCGAGGACGGCGGCATCCGCTTCCACCTCGGCCTCGAGCTGGGCCGCGACCTCGCCTTCGCCGACCTACGCGCCCGCCATGATGCCGTGCTGATCGCCACCGGCGTCTACAAGGCGCGCGACATCGGCGGCCCCGGCGCCGGCCTGCCCGGCATCGTGCCCGCCATGGAATACCTCACCGCCAGCAACCGCCAGGGCCTCGGCGACACCGTCCCCAACTTCGACAGCGGCGCCCTCGACGCCGAGGGCAAGCGCGTCGTGGTCATCGGCGGCGGCGACACCGCCATGGACTGCGTCCGCACCGCCGTGCGCCAGGGTGCGGCCAGCGTGCAATGCCTCTACCGGCGCGACAAGGTGAACATGCCGGGCTCCATGCGCGAGGTGAAGAACGCCGAGGAGGAGGGGGTCGAGTTCGTTTGGCTCTCCGCTCCCGAGGCCTTCCTGGGCGACGCCGCCGTCACCGGCGTCCGCGTGCAGCGCATGCGGCTCGGCATGCCCGACGCCTCCGGCCGCCAGGCGGTCGAGGCCGCCGATGCGCGGGTCACCCTCGAGGCCGACCTGGTCATCAAGGCGCTGGGCTTCGACCCGGAGGAGCTGCCCCGCCTCTGGGACCAGCCCGGCCTCGGAGTGAGCCGCTGGGGCACGCTGAAAACCGACCACCGCAGCGCGATGACCAGCCTGCCCGGCGTGTTCGCTGCCGGCGACATCGTCCGCGGCGCCAGCCTCGTCGTCTGGGCCATCCGCGACGGGCGCGACGCGGCCGCGCGGATGCACGACTACATACAACAAGCGGCCCTCGCCGCGGCCGCGGAGTAGCCGCATGGATTACGTCAAGGACTGGAACGACAACGTCGCCCGCCTCGCCGGCACCTACGACCCCAGCCAGGAACACGACGCCTGCGGCGTCGGCCTCGTCGCCGCCCTCGACGGGCGGGCGCGGCGGGACGTGGTGCAGGCCGGTATCGACGCGCTGCGCGCCGTTTGGCACCGCGGCGCCGTGGACGCCGACGGCAAGACCGGCGACGGCGCCGGCCTGCACATCGAAATCCCGCAGGACTTCTTCGCCCACGCCATCCAGCGCAGCGGCCACCCGCCCACCACCGACCGCATCGCCGTCGGCATGGTGTTCCTGCCCAAGACCGACCTGGGCGCCCAGGAGCGCTGCCGCGAGATCGTGGAAACGGAAATCCTCGCGCTCGGCTACAGCATCTACGGCTGGCGCCAGGTGCCGATCAACGTCGCCTGCATCGGCGAAAAGGCCAACGCGACCCGGCCGGAGATCGAGCAGATCATGATCCGCGGCGCCGGCACCGAAACCGCGCGCTTCGAGCGCGACCTCTACGTCATCCGCCGCCGCATCGAGAAGCAGGCGATCGCCGCCCAGGTCTCCGAGCTGTACATCTGCTCGCTGTCCTGCCGCAGCATCGTCTACAAGGGCATGTTCCTGGCCGAGAGCCTGACCGACTTCTACCCGGACCTGCTCGACCCCCGCTTCGTCAGCCGCTTCGCCATCTACCACCAGCGCTACTCGACCAACACCTTCCCCACCTGGAAGCTGGCGCAGCCGTTCCGCATGCTGGCCCATAACGGCGAGATCAATACTATCAGCGGCAACGTCAACTGGATGAAGAGCCACGAGACGCGGCTCGCCGCCGGCGACCTCGACCACTACATCGACGACGTGAAGCCGGTCATCCAGGCCGGCGGCTCCGATACCGCCACGCTCGACCAGGTGTTCGAGCTGCTGGTCCGCGCCGGGCGCGACGCGCCGATGACCAAGGCGCTGATGATCCCCGCCAGCACCGGCCAGGACGCGACCATGAAGGACGCGCACCGGGACATGTTCCTCTACTGCAACGCCGTCATGGAGCCCTGGGACGGCCCGGCCGCCATCGCGGCCACCGACGGCCGCTGGGTCATCGCCGGGCTCGACCGCAACGGCCTGCGCCCGCTCCGCTACACCCTCACCGCCAACGACATGCTGGTCGTGGGCTCCGAGGCGGGGATGGTGAAGTTCCCGGAAAGCGAGATCCTGGCCAAGGGCCGCGTCGGCCCGGGCCAGACCATCGCCGTCGACCTCGACGCCAAACGCTTCTTCGGCGACGACGAGCTGAAGGACGTGCTCGCCGCCCGCCAGCCCTTCGGCGAATGGGCCAAGCGCATCACCCGCATCGACCAGGTCGTCAAGACCGACGCGCCAGAGCCCGTGCTCTACGGCGGCGAAGAGCTGCGCCGCCGCCAGCTGGCCGTCGGCACCACGCTCGAAGAGCTGGAGATGATCCTGCACCCGATGGTCGAAGACAGCGCCGAGGCCATCGGCAGCATGGGCGACGACACCCCCGTCGCCGTGCTGAGCGAGCGCTACCGCGGCCTGCACCACTACTTCCGCCAAGCCTTCGCCCAAGTGACCAACCCGCCGATCGACAGCCTGCGGGAAACCCGGGTGATGACCCTCAAGACCCGGCTCGGCAACCTGGGCAACGTGCTCGACGAGGACAGCACCCAGTGCGACCTGCTGCAGCTCGATAGCCCCGTGCTGTCCACCGCCGAGTTCGCGGCGATGGCGGCGACGATGGGCGAGGGCGCCTGCCGCGTGGATTGCACCTTCCCGGTCGCGGAAGGCGAAGCCGGGCTGCGCGCCGCCATCGAGCGCAGCCGGCGTGAGGCGGAGGAGGGCGTGCGCGCCGGCTGCGCCCACGTCATCCTGAGCGACGAGGCGCAGGACGACGCCCGCGCGCCGATCCCCATGATCCTGGCCACCGCGGCCGTGCATACCCACCTGGTGCGCCAGTCGCTGCGGACCTTCACCAGCCTCAACGTCCGCAGCGCGGAGTGCATGGACACGCACTACTTCGCCGTGCTGATCGGCGTGGGCGCCACCACCATCAACGCCTACCTCGCCCAGGAGGGCATCGCCGACCGGCAGCGGCGCGGCCTGTTCGGGACAATCAGCCTCAAGGAGGCGGTGCAGCACTACAAAAAGGCCGTGGACAAGGGCCTGCTGAAGGTGATGTCCAAGATCGGCATCTCCGTCATCAGCAGCTACCGCGGCGGCTACAACTTCGAGGCCATCGGGCTGTCGCGCGCCCTGGTGGGCGAGTTCTTCCCCGGCATGCAGTCCCGCATCAGCGGCATCGGCCTGTCAGGGATCGCGCGCAAGGTGCTGGGCTTGCATGATTCCGCCTGGAATGCCGAGGCAACGACCCTCCCCGTGGGCGGCGTCTACAAGCTGCGCCAGCGCGGCGAGGTGCACGCCTTCGAAGGCAAGCTGATCCACACCTTGCAGAGTGCGGTGGCGACCGACAGCTTCGAGACCTACCGCCGCTACGCCGACGCCGTGCGACGGCAGAAGCCGGTCGCCCTCCGCGACCTGCTGGATTTCCGCGACCAGGGCACGGCGGCGATCCCGGTGGACGACGTGGAAAGCATCACCGAGATCCGCAAGCGCCTGCTGGCGCCGGGCATCTCCCTCGGCGCGCTCAGCCCGGAGGCGCACGAGACGCTGAGCATCGCCATGAACCGCATCGGCGCCCGCAGCGACAGCGGCGAGGGCGGCGAAGACCCCGCCCGCGCCAAGCCGCGCCCGAACGGCGACAACGCCAGTTCGGCCATCAAGCAGATCGCCTCCGGGCGCTTCGGCGTCACCGCGGAATACCTGAACGCCTGCCGCGAGATCGAGATCAAGGTCGCCCAGGGCGCCAAGCCCGGCGAGGGCGGCCAGCTGCCCGGCTTCAAGGTCACCAGCCTGATCGCCAAGCTGCGGCATTCCACCCCGGGCGTGACCCTGATCAGCCCGCCGCCGCACCACGACATCTACTCCATCGAGGACCTGGCGCAGTTGATCTACGACCTCAAGCAGATCAACCCCGACGCCTCCGTCTGCGTGAAGCTGGTGGCCCGCAGCGGCATCGGCACCATCGCCGCCGGCGTGGCCAAGGCCAAGGCCGACGCCATCCTGATCAGCGGCCATAGCGGCGGCACCGGCGCCAGCCCGCAGACCTCCGTCAAGTTCGCCGGGCTGCCCTGGGAGATGGGCCTGTCCGAGGCGCACCAGGTGCTGACGCTCAACCGGCTGCGTCACCGGGTCAAGCTGCGCACCGACGGCGGCATCAAGACGGGGCGGGACGTGGTGATCGCCGCCATGCTGGGCGCCGAGGAGTTCGGCATCGGCACCGCGAGCCTGGTCGCCATGGGCTGCATCATGGTCCGCCAGTGCCACAGCAACACCTGTCCGGTCGGCGTGTGCACGCAGGACGAGGACCTCCGGCGCAAGTTCGAGGGCAGCGCGGAGAAGGTCATCAACCTGTTCAGCTTCATCGCCGAGGACGTGCGCGGCATCCTGGCCTCGCTCGGCGTCCGCAAGCTCACTGACGTGATCGGCCGCACCGATATGCTGGAGCAGGTGAGCCGCGGCTCCGACCTGCTGGACGACCTCGACCTGAACCCCCTGCTGGCGCAGGCCGACCCCGGCCCGCACGCCCGCTACTGTACGCTGGACGGCCGCAACGAGGTGCCGGAAACGCTGGATGCGCAGATGATCGCCGATGCCGGCCCGCTGTTCGAGCGCGGCGAGAAGATGCAGCTGCAATATACCATCCGCAACACGCACCGCGCGATCGGCACCAAGCTGTCCTCCCGCATCACCCGCGCTTTCGGCATGACCGGGCTGCAGCCGGGCCATGTGACGGTGCGGCTGCGCGGCTCGGCCGGGCAGTCGCTGGGCGCCTTTGCGGTGCAGGGCGTGAAGCTCGAAGTGCTGGGCGATGCCAACGACTACGTCGGCAAGGGCCTCTCGGGCGCCACCATCGTCGTGCGCCTGGCGCCCAGTTCCAGCCTGGTCAGCCACCAGAACACCATCATCGGCAACACCGTGCTGTATGGCGCCACGGCGGGCGAGCTGTTCGCCGCCGGGCAGGCGGGCGAGCGGTTCGCGGTCCGCAACAGCGGCGCGGTCGCGGTCGTCGAGGGCTGCGGCAGCAACGGCTGCGAGTACATGACCGGCGGAACCATCGTGTTGCTGGGCGCCGTCGGCGACAATTTCGGCGCCGGATTCACCGGCGGCCAGGCCTTCGTCTACGACCCGGAGCGCCTGTTCGAGAAGCGGGTGAACCCGGAAACCCTCCTGTGGCAGCGCGTCGGCCACCCGCACTGGGAGGGGCTGCTGCGCGGCCTGGTCGAGCGCCATGCGGCCGAGACCAGCAGCCGCTATGCCGAGATGCTGCTGCTGGACTGGCCGCGCGCTCTGGCGCAGTTCTGGCAAGTGGTGCCGAAGGACTACGTCAAATATCTGCCAGTTCCCCTGGCCGAAGCGGAGGCGCTGCGCGCCTGACATTGGCGCATCGGGCGGAGGGTGCGATACCTCCCCCATGCGCCTCCTGTATCACCTGCCGCTCTCCCCCTTCTCCCGCAAGGTCCGCCTCGTGCTGTCCGAAAAGCGGTTGCCGTTCGAGATGCGGGTGGAAAAGGTGTGGGACCGCCGCCCGGAATACCTGATGCTGAACGCGGCCAACCTGGTCCCGACGCTCGTCGAGGAGAGCGGCCTCGTCATCCCCGATTCCGGGGTCATCAGCGAATATCTCGACGAGGCCTACCCGGAAACACCGCTGATGGGCCGCTCGCTGGCCGAGCGGGTCGAAATCCGCCGGCTGGTCGCCTGGTTCGACGGCAAGTTCGCCGGCGAGGTGACCGCCAACATCCTCGGCGAGAAGTACATGAAGCCGCTGACCCGGCGTAGCGGTCCCGACGCCGCCGCCCTGCGGGCCGGCTACGCCAACCTGCGCCATCACCTCGAATATCTCGGCTGGCTTGCGGAAACCCGCAAATGGCTGGGCGGCGACGAGCTCTCGATGGCCGACTTCGCCGCCGCTGGCCATCTGTCGGCGCTCGACTTCGCCGGCGACATGGACTGGACGATCTCCGACCCGGCGCGGGAATGGTACGCGCGCATGAAGTCACGCCCCAGCTTCCGCCCCTTGCTCGCCGACCGCGTGCCCGGCGTGACCCCGCCGGCGCACTACGCGGACCTGGATTTCTGAGCCCGCCTATCCCCGCTTGTCGAGCGCCACGAAGTCCCGCTGCGTCGGCCCGGTATACACCTGCCGCGGCCGGCCGATGCGCTGCGACGGGTCCTCGATCATCTCCTTCCACTGGCTGATCCAGCCAACGGTCCGCGCAACGGCGAACAGCACGGTGAACATGCTGGTCGGGAAACCCATCGCCTTGAGAATGATGCCCGAATAGAAGTCGACGTTCGGGTACAGCTTCTTGCTGATGAAATACTCGTCGTGCAAAGCGAGCCGCTCCAGCTCGACTGCGAGGTCCAGCGTCTTGTCGTCCTTGATGCCAAGCTCGGTCAGCACCTCGTGGCAGGTCTCCTGCATGATCTTGGCGCGCGGGTCGTAGTTCTTGTATACGCGGTGGCCGAAGCCCATCAGGCGGATGTTGCTGTTCTTGTTCTTCACCTTCTCGATAAAGGCGGGAATGTTCTTCACGTCCCCGATCTCGTCCAGCATCTTCAGCACGGCCTCGTTGGCCCCGCCATGCGCCGGCCCCCACAGGCTCGCAATACCCGCGGCGATGCAGGCGAACGGGTTGGCGCCCGTCGAGCCCGCGAGGCGCACCGTGCTGGTGCTGGCATTCTGCTCATGGTCGGCGTGCAGGATGAAGATGCGGTCCATGGCCCGCGCCAGCACCGGGCTGACCTCATAGGGCTCGGCCGGCACCGCGTTCATCATGTGCAGGAAGTTCGCCGCATAGCTTAGGTCGTTGCGCGGATAGATGAACGGCTGCCCGATCGAGTACTTGTACGCCCAGGCGGCGATGGTCGGCAGCTTGGCGATCAGCCGAAAGGCGCTGATCCGCCGGTGCTCGGGGTTCGTGATGTCCAGGCTGTCATGGTAGAAGGCCGAAAGCGCGCCGACGACCCCGCACAGCACCGCCATCGGATGCGCGTCCCGCCGGAACCCGTTGTAGAACTGCCGCAGCTGCTCGTGCAGCATTGTGTGCCGCATCACGCCGTTCTCGAACTCGACCTTCTCGGCCTGGTTCGGCAGCTCGCCGTTCAGCAGCAGGTAGGCGACCTCGAGGAAGGTGGACTTCTCGGCAAGCTGGTCGATCGGGTAGCCGCGGTGCAGCAGGATGCCGACGTCACCATCGATATAGGTGATCTTGCTGTCGCAGGCGGCCGTCATGCCATAGCCGGGGTCGTAGGTGAAGATGCCCAGCGCGCCGTAGATTTTACTGATGTCGGCCACCGCCGGGCCGATCGTGCCAGGACGCAGCGGCAGCGACAGGGATTGGTTGGAGCCGTCCATGGTCAATGTGACCGACCCGTTCGCTGTGCCGCTCATGCTCGTGTCCCATTCGATGACTGGTGGCTAAAATAAGGCGTCGCCGGCCCCGAACGCAACCTTAGCACATGCAGCATAAACCGGAGGCGCTAACGGACGGTGACGTCCGCCCAAAGCCCGGCGCCCTGGCGCCGCGCACGAAGCTCCAAGTCGGCCAGTTCCGGCGCGCCCGACTGCGCCCGCGCCCAGCCGCTGGCCACGATGGCGCGGCTGAGGTCGGTGCCGTTCGCCTCGCACGCGGCATACGCACGGCCCATGCCGTCCCGCCCGGTCATCCGGCACGCCACTCGCCGGTCCCGCACCAGCCCGGCTAGGGCCGACGTCGCCGCGCCCCCGCAATCCGCCCCGCCCCGGCACACGTCCCCCCGGATCGGCGCCTCCACGCCCCGCAGCCGGATGACCCGGCCGTCCAGCCGCAGCGTGTCCCCCCCGATTACCGCGATCTCGCCCGCCTCGGCCGTCATCTGCTCCGGGCCGGGCGCCGCGTGGCCGAACAGGTCGGACGACAGGCCCATCATGACCAGCGCCCCCGTCCCAAGCACGCCAAGCGTGCCCGCCAGCACGGTCTTGGCGAGCCGGGGACGCACGGCGGCAGACCCGCGAAAGATGCGGCGAGGTGGCCTCAAACGGATACCGGGTCGCTGCGCATGCCCTAGCCCTACCGCGCCGGGGTGGCCCGGCGCAACCATTCCCTTGCCCCGCTCATGCCGGCCAGAACGGCTCCGCCACCCGGAACCGCTTCCAGGCCCGGCCGATGCCCTCCCGCGCCGAACCGGCCGACGCCGCGGAAAACCCCTCCACTACGCCCGCCGCATAGCCGCGCCCCGCGCGCCCGAGCTGCGCCATCAGCCCGGAGGTGGCAGCGGCGTCGTTCAACTGCCCAAGCGCCTCCTGCAACGCCGATAACCGGCGCAGGAAGTGTTTGGCGCCCTGGTGCGGAAATCCATTTACAAAGAACTCAGCCGCATAACGCAGCCGCTTGCAGTCCTTCCGCAGCTCATGCAGGGCAGGGGTCGGCAGCCCGGCCAGGCCCCGCGCGGCGTGGCGCACCCGCTTGAGACGCCGCGCCAGCACCCCGGCGGCAAACACACCCGTCTCCTGCTGCAAGCCCGCCGCCTCGGCCGTGCCGTCCCAAGGGCGCAGACTGGCGGCGCAGGCCAGGCCCAGCTCCAATTGCCGGAACGCGGGGCTGCCGAGGAACGCCCGCAATTCGGCATAGGCCTGCGCCCGCCGCCGCCGGCCCGCCCGCAGCATGGCGGTGCAGCGCGCGTCGTCGGGCAGGCTTGCGGCCAGTTGCGCGCCCGTGCCCTCGAGGAACACGTCCCAGTCCCGCGCGGCGCCGAGCCGGGCCGCGCAGTCCTTCAAGGCCGGCGCCAGCGCGGCCAGCTCCGGGCAGGCCGCCACGTGCTTGAAGATCGACAGCGCCGAACGCAGCCGCCGCGAGGCGACGCGGGCCTGATGCACTGGCTCGGTCGGGCCATCGGGGCTGCACCGGTCGGCCCAGTGCAGCAGCACGTCGAGCAGGTGCGCGACGATCTGCGCGAGGCTGTCGCTCACCGATTGGTCGGGCGGCACCTGCGGCGCCCCAAGATGCCGCGGCGCCGGCGCGCCGCAATGGGCCACCGCCGCCGCCTCGGCCGCAAGCCCGCCCCGCGGCACCGACAGCCGCAACGGCACCGCCAAGCTCAGCGCCAAGCCGGTCAGGCCCGCGGCCGGCCCCACCAGCGACAACCGGCACGCCGGCCGTTCCTCGACCACGCCGCGCAAGGTCCCGCACAGCACGCCAAGCTGGCCCGCTTCCGTCCGATACGAATGCCGGCGCCCCTGGAAGGCCGCGACCGGCGCCGTGTCGAACGGCACCGGCGGCTCCAGCAGGGCAGGGGAGGTGGCCTCGCCGAGCAGCGGCGGCGGGCTCGACGCCGGCCAGTCCGCCCCGGCCCCGGGCGCCAGCCGCTCCAGCCGCCAGGTCGCCCCGCCATGGGCCAGGCAAAGCAACCGCCCGCCCAGTTCGCCCGCCGCCGTGTCGTGCCACACCACGTTGACCGCCTTCGACCCGCCGGCGCGGCTCACGCCGGGCAGGCGCGCGAGTCGGGGCAGGTCCGCGGGCGCCATTGCGAATTCCAGCGTGGCGAATTCCAGCGTGGCGAGAGCCGGCGGCGGCTCGGGCAGGGAGAGCGGTTCCGCCGCCCCGCTCAAGCCCCGGTGCCGGGCAGGTCGCGCGGGCACAGGAAGCGCACCAGCCGCCCGCCCCCGTCATCCAGCGTGCCCCAGGGCCCGGCAATGGTGAACTCGGCCAGCGCGCCCGAGGGGTAACCCTCGGCCAGGCGCCGCAAATCCGGGCTCTCGTAGCTCATCGCATGCGCGCCCACCAGCCGCACGGCAAGCTCGTGCAGGCCGGGATTGTGCCCCACCACCAGCACGCTGCGCACGGTTTCGGCCACCCCGCGCAACGCCTTCAGCAGCGTGGGCGCGCTGGCGAGATACAGGCTGTCCATCGGCTCCACCAGCGGCGTCTCGGCCCAGGGCTCGAGCGCTTCCAACGTCTGCCGCGTGCGCCGCGAGGAGGACAGCAGCACCACGTCCGGCGCCAGGCCCAGCCCCTCCATCGCCTCCCGCATCGCCCCGACGGCGAGCCGGCCGCGCGGGTTCAGCGGACGGGCATGATCCGAGAGGTCCCGGTCATCCCACGAGGATTTCGCGTGCCGCAGGAGCATGAGCTGGCGCATGCGCCAAGACTGCCCGCACCGGAACCCGCTCGCAAGCCGGGACCGTGGCCCGCCCGGCCTTATCCAGGCCTTGCGCAGCACAAGCCCCGCGCCAGTTTCCGTGGGACACTTGCCAGGAGCACACGTGGGAACGCTGCGGATCGTTCTAGGGGACCAGTGCAGCGCCGGGCTCAGCGCCCTCTCGGACCTCGACCCCGCCGCGGATGTGGTGCTGATGGCCGAGGTCACGGCCGAGTGTACCTACGTCAAGCACCACCCCAAGAAGATCGTGCTGGTGCTCTCGGCCATGCGGCATTTCGCCCGCGCCTTGCAGGCGCGCGGCGTCGCGGTCGACTACATCCAGCTCGACGACCCCGCGAACACCGGCTCGCTGCGGGGCGAGATGCTGCGCGCCGTGGCCCGGCACCGCCCAGACCGCGTCGTCGCCACCGAACCCGGCGAATGGCGCCTGGCCGAGGACATGCGCGCCTGGCACGAAGTCTCCGGCCTCGAGACCGACATTCGCGACGACGACCGCTTCCTCTGCCGCATCCAGGAGTTCCGCGCCTGGACGCGGGGACGCGGCGCGTTCCGGATGGAGTTCTTCTACCGCGAGATGCGCCGCCGCTACGGCCTGCTGATGGACGACGACGCCCCCGCCGGCGGCCAGTGGAACTACGACCCGGAGAACCGCAAGCCGCTGCCCAAGCACCTGTCGCCGCCGCCGCCGCCGCGATTCCCGCCCGACGACATCACCAGCGCGGTGATGGCCCTCGTCGCCCGCACCTTCCCCGACCACTTCGGCAGCGTCGACGGCTTCGCCCTGCCGGTGACGCACCACGAGGCCAGCGCCGCGCTGCAGGATTTCGTGCGCAACCGCCTGCCCCAGTTCGGCGACTGGCAGGACACCATGAAGGCCGGCGAGGGCACCCTGTTCCACGCTTTGGTGTCCACGTCCCTCAACACCGGCCTGCTGAGCCCGCTCGAGGCCTGCCGCTCGGCCGAAACCGCCTGGCGCGACGGGGCGGCGCCGCTCAACGCGGTCGAGGGCTTCATCCGCCAGATCCTCGGCTGGCGCGAGTTCGTCCGCGGCGTCTACTGGCTCAAAATGCCGGACTACGCCCATCTGAACAGCCTCGGCGCCACCAGGCGGCTGCCCGGGTTCTACTGGTCGGCCGAGACCCGGATGAACTGCCTGCACCACGCCATCGCCGACACCCGCGACCACGCCTATGCCCACCACATCCAGCGCCTCATGGTCATCGGCAATTTCGCCTTATTGGCCGGGCTCCATCCGGACGATGTGGATGAATGGTACCTGATCGTGTACGCCGACGCCTATCAATGGGTGGAGATGCCGAACGTGCGCGGCATGGCGTTGCACGCCGATGGCGGGATCATGGGCTCCAAGCCCTACGCCGGCTCCGGCGCCTACATCAACCGCATGAGCGACTACTGCCGCGGCTGCCACTACGACGTGCGCCAGGCCACCGGCGAGCGCGGCTGCCCCTTCAACGCGCTCTACTGGGACTTCATCGCCCGCCACCGCGACCGCTTCGCGCAGAACCCGCGCATGGCCATGCCGGTCCGCAACCTGGACCGCATGGACCCCGCCCGCCTGGCCGCGGTGCGCGCCCGCGCCGCCGGCTTCTTGGCCGCGATGGACCAGGGCGAGACGGTCTAATGGAGGTGCTCCAAGCCCAGGCGCTGCAGGCGCGCGCGGCGGGCCAGCACGAGCGGGCGGTCGCCGCCTGGCGCGCCCTGCTGCGGCAGCATCCGGACGACTGGCGCCTGGCCCTCGAGCTGAAGCGGGACCTGAAAGCGGCGCTGCACTTCCCCGACTCCGACCCGCAGTTCCGCCGCGCCGCCCGCGCTTTGCCCGACGCCGAATGGCTCGCCCACTACGCCGCCCTCTACCAGTTCCACGGCGAGGACCTCGACTGGCTTGACCGCCGCGCCCGCGCCCTGCTGCGGCAGTCCCCAGGCGACCACCGTCTCCATGCCATCGAAGGCGACGTCGCCTCGCAGCGGCGGGATTGGCCCGGCGCCGAAGCCGCCTTCGCCCACGCCTTCGCCGCCCAGCCCGAAAACGCCGAATACGCCGCCAAGCGGGACACCGCGGCCATGTACCAGCGTCTGGCCGGAACCGCCGCCGTGTCCCCCGCCGACTACGCCGCCGACTACGCAATCGCCTTCATCAACCTCGACCGCAATGCCGAACGCGCCGCCGAGATCGCCCGCCAATTCGCCGGCTGCGCCGCCCCCCTGCACCGCATCCCCGGCGTGGAGGGCGGCCGGCTCGCCGCCGCCGCCGTCCACAAGCTCGGGGCCGACCCCGGCATGCGCGGCACCCTCGGCTGCTTCCTCAGCCACGCCGCCGCCTGGGAAGCCATGCTGGACCGCGGCGACCCCCATTGCCTCGTGGTCGAGGACGACGTGGTCCCCCTGCTGGACCTGCCGCCGACCCTCGCCGGCTTCGGCCTGCCTCCCCGCTTCGATCCCAACTTCGACCTCTGCTTCGTCAACGACCGCATCGCCCCCTGGACCGACCCGGCCGCCGTCCACGCCTTCGTCGCGCACAAGCTGCCCGCCGCCATCGCCGCCTTCCACCCGGACGACAACGCCCCCGGCGGCGACGGCTACCTGCTCAGCCGCGCCGGCGCCCAGAAGCTGCTGGCCTGGGTCGCCGAGGACGGCTTCGCCGCCGACGTGGACTGGCGCCTGCTCGCCTACGGCCTGACCCCTGCCGCCATCGCCGCCATCCCCCGGCCAAGCCATGCGGCAACCGAACTCAACCGCCTGCAAGCCACGGTCGGCCGCGCCGACCGCCTGCAGGCCTATGTCCTGCACCCTCCGCTGATCCGCTCCGTGGGCGTCAGCAGCGACCGCGAGGACGAAAACCGCCGGCACCCCGCGCCGACCCGGCCGGGTTGACCCGCTGGCGCCTGTTGCGCCAAGAAAGCCCATGGTCGAACGGGTCGAATGCGTGGTCGTGGGCGCCGGCGTCGTGGGGCTGGCCGTCGCCCGCGCTTTGGCCCTCTCCGGCCGCGAGGTCTGGGTGCTCGAAGCCGCGGAGGGCATCGGCACCGGCGCCTCCTCGCGCAACTCCGAAGTCATCCATGCCGGCATCTACTACCCGACCGGCAGCCTCAAGGCGCGCTTCTGCGTCGAGGGCAAGGCCATGCTCTACCAGTACTGCGCCGAGCGCGGCATCCCGCACAGCCGCTTGGGCAAGCTGATCGTGGCCGCCGACGAGGCGGAGGTGCCGGTGCTGGACGGCATCAAGGCCAAGGCGGCGGAGAACGGCGTGGCCGACCTCGCCTGGCTGCCCGGCGACGACGCCCGCGCCATGGAGCCGGCGCTGCGCGTCGCCGCGGCGCTGTTCTCCCCCAGCACCGGCATCATCGACAGCCACGCCCTGATGCTCGGCTTCCAGGGCGATGCGGAACATGCCGGCGGCGCGGTGGTGTTCCACGCCCCGGTGCGGGCCGGCAGGGTGCTGGCGGGCGGCTTCCTGCTGCACATCGGCGGTGACGAGCCGATGGACCTCGAATGCGAAATCCTGGTCAACGCCGTGGGCCTGCACGCGCCCGATATCGCGCGCCTGATCGAGGGCGTGCCCCCGGCCAGCATCCCGCAAAAGCACTTCTGCAAGGGCAGCTACTATGCGCTGCCAGGCCGCGCGCCGTTCCGCCACCTTGTTTACCCCGTCCCCGAAAAGGCCGGCCTGGGCGTGCACCTCACCCTCGACCTCGGCGGCCAGGCGCGGTTTGGGCCCGACACGCAATGGATCGAGCACGAGGAATACACCGTCGACATCCGCCGCGCCGACGGCTTCTACGCCGCCATCCGCCGCTACTGGCCGGCGCTGCCGGATGGCGCGCTGTCGCCGGGCTATGCCGGGATTCGGCCCAAGATCAGCGGACCCACCGAGCCCGCGGCCGACTTCCTCGTCTCCGGCCCGGCGCAGCACGGTATCGGCGGCCTGGTCAACCTGTTCGGCATCGAAAGCCCGGGCCTGACCTCCTCGATGGCCATCGGCGCACACGTGGCCGCCCTGGTGAACCGGAGCAATGCCGCGTAGCTTTCCCGCAACGAGCCCGCAACGAGATTAGGGAAGGAAACACCATGCGTTCATTGCTCATGGGGCTGCTTGCCGCGACCGCTTTGGCCGGTGCCGCGCGCGCGGACCTGGCGATCTCGTCCAACGACTCCCACACCATCCTGAAGGACGGCGTCCAGGTGGCGCCCGACAAGGTGCCGCCGGACACGCTGACGGTGCTCGACCTCAAGGCCTATCCACCGCGCCTGGTCGCCACCATCGAGGCGCCCGGCAGCGTGGTCGGGCCGCCGATGGCGGTCGCCATCTCGGCCGACGAAAGCTTCGCCATCGTCACCAGCGCCACCAAGGCCGACCCGGCCGGGACCGGCGGCATCGGCCCCGACGACCGCGTCTCCGTCATCGACCTCACCAGCAACCCGCCCCGCATCACCCAGAGCCTCGCCGCCGGCGCCGGGGCCACCACGGTGCGCATCGCGCCCGACGGCAAGCTGGCCCTGGTCGCCAACCGCACCGCCGGCACCGTCTCGGTGTTCACCATCGCCGACCGCCGCCTCACGCCCGCCGGCACCGTCATGATCGGCCCCGCCAGCATGCCCGGCGGCATGGTCTTCGCCAAAGGCGGCCGCGTCGCCCTGGTCAGCCGCTACGGCGACCACCAGACCAGCGTGCTGCGGATCGAGGGCACCGCGGTCAAGATCGACCCGCGGCCGATCACCACCGCCCTCGCCCCCTACACCATGGACGCGACCGCCGACGGCACCCTCGCCGCAGTCGCCAACATGGGCCGCGGCGACGGCGACGCCGACACCGTCAGCCTGATCGACCTCTCCGCCGAGCCGTTCCGCACCGTGCAGACGGTCGCCGCCGGGCGGTCGCCGGAGGGGCTGAAATGGTCCCCCGACGGCAAGTTCCTCGCCATCGGCGCCCAGGACGGCTCCACGAAGCCGGCCGCCTCCCCCTTCGTGCGCGACCGCGGCCGACTGCTGATGTTTGCGCTCGAAGGCAAGGCCCTGCGGCAGGTGGCCGAGGCCCCGATCGGGCGCTGGAGCCAGGGCATCGCCTTCTCCCGCGACGGCAAGACCATCCTGGTGCAGAACATGGTGGAGCGGACCATCCAGGTGTTCCAGTGGGACGGCGCCAAGCTGACCCCAGGCGAGTCGCTCCGCATCGGCAGCGGCCCGGCGGCCATCGCCACCAGTTGGCCCTAAACCAGCCAGCGCAGCAGCGCGCCCTCGCCGTCGGCCGTAAGCGCGTAAAGGCCGCGTTCGACCCGCTCGAACCAGCCGTACACGTTCCGGTGTAGGATGGCCGGCGCCCGCGGCGAGGCGTCCTTCAGGTCGCGCGGGCGCTGCGGCCCCTCGCGCATCCGCGCCGCGCAGGCCAGCGCCTCCTGCCGGTAGGCCGTCACGATCGGTACCCCGCGCGTGCCGCCGGGGGAGGGGTCGCCGCGCCGCGCCGCGTGCTCGGCCACCAGCGTCCGGCGGCGGCGCAGGTCGGCGCGCGGGCGGTAGGGCCCGGGCTCGGCCAGCACCTCGACGTCGCCCCGCGCCGCGTGCACGGCAAGCAGGCCGAAGCCGAGCAGCCGGCAAAGCTTGCGGGCCCGGCTGTCCCGGTCCCTCCCGCGGCGCGTGGCCGCGACGCCAAGCCAGACCTCGTCGGCGCAGGCCATGCGGTCCACGCCTTGCAGCACGAGGTCGAAGCTGAGGCCCAGCTTGAGCTCGAGGATGACCAGCAGGACGGGCTCGCCGGGCTTGAGGCCGACCACGTCGCAGCCGCCGACCTCGCCCTTGACCACGTAGCCGCGCGCTTCCAGGAAACGCTTGACCGGCGGATAGAGCGCGGTTTCGCTGGTCAATCGCCAGACCTCAATCGCCAGACCTCGCTTCGGCTACAACCCGATCACCGATGAAAGCAAAAGGCCCCGGTCCATTTCGGACCGGGGCGTAGAACGCGAAACCGTTGCTCAGGCGGAGTAATACATCTCGAACTCGACCGGATGCGGCGTGTGCTCGAACCGGTACACCTCGGTCCACTTCAGCTCGATATAGCTGCTGATCTGCTCCGTGCTGAACACGTCGCCGGCCAGCAGGAACTCATGGTCCGCCTCGAGCGCGCCCAAGGCCTCGCGCAGGCTGCCACATACGGTCGGGATGCCCTTCAGCTCCTCCGGCGGCAGGTCGTAGAGGTCCTTGTCCATCGGGTCGCCCGGGTGGATCTTGTTCTTGATCCCGTCGAGCCCGGCCATCAGCAGCGCGGAATAGGCCAGATACGGATTGGCCGTCGCATCGGGGAACCGCACCTCGACCCGCTTGGCCTTCGGGTTGGTGGTATAGGGGATGCGGCACGAAGCCGACCGGTTGCGGGCGGAGTAGGCCAGCAGCACCGGCGCCTCGAAACCGGGGATGAGGCGCTTGTAGCTGTTGGTGCTGGGGTTGGTGAAGGCGTTGCAGGCCTTGGCGTGCTTGATGATGCCGCCAATGAAATACAGGCACATCTCCGACAGGTCGGCATAGCCGTTGCCCGCGAACAGCGGCTTGCCGTCCTTCCAGATGCTCTGGTGCGTGTGCATGCCCGAGCCGTTGTCGCCATAGATCGGCTTCGGCATGAACGTCGCCGTCTTGCCGTAGCTGTGGGCCACGTTGTGCACGCAGTATTTGTAGATCTGCATCTGGTCGGCCATGGTCAGCAGCGAGCCGAACTTGGTGCCCAGCTCATGCTGGCTCTGCGCCACCTCGTGATGGTGCTTCTCGATCGGCAGGCCCATCTCGCCCATGCTGGACAGCATCTCGGCCCGCAGGTCGCTTTCGCTATCCACCGGCGGCACCGGAAAGTAGCCGCCCTTGACCCCCGGCCGGTGGCCCATGTTGCCCTCGGGGTACTCGCGCATGTTGGCGCCCGGCCCCTCGATGCTCTCGATGGTATAGGTGCCGAAGTTCGGCCCGGTGCCGAAGCGGATGCTGTCGAACACGAAGAACTCGGCTTCCGCGCCCACCATCACCGTGTCGCCGATGCCGCTGCTCTTCACATAAGCCTGCGCCTTCTTGGCCGTGCTGCGCGGGTCGCGGGCGTAGGGCTGCCCGGTGCTGGGCTCGAAGATGTCGCAAAACAGGATCAGGCTCGGCTTGGCCGCAAACGGGTCCATCACCGCCGTGCTCGGGTCCGGCATCAGGATCATGTCGCTCTCGTTGATCGCCTTCCAGCCGGCGATGGAGGAGCCGTCGAACATGATCCCGTCCCGGAACGCCTCTTCGTCGATCGTCGAGACGTGCTGCGCCGTATGCTGCCACTTGCCGCGCGGGTCGGTGAACCGCAGGTCCACATACTCCACCGCATGCTCGGTCATCATCTCGAGGACATGGGCGACGCTGCCCGCCTCGGTGCTGTCTGTTGCCATCCTGGTCTCTTGTCCTTTGTCTCACACCGCCCGGTACGGCAGGGGTTCCGGGGTTTAGCTCATGCCAGCATCAAATGGCATCCTCGCCGCGCTCGCCGGTCCGGATGCGCACCACGTCCTCGATCGGGCTGACGAAGATCTTGCCGTCGCCGATCCGCCCGGTGCGGGCCGCATTGGTGATCGCCTCCACCGCGCGCTCGACCACGTCGTCCTCGCAGACCACCTCGATCTTCACCTTGGGCAGGAAATCCACCACATACTCGGCGCCGCGATACAGCTCGGTATGGCCCTTCTGCCGGCCGAAGCCCTTGGCCTCCACCACCGTGATGCCCTGCAGCCCCACCTCGTGCAGCGCCTCTTTCACCTCGTCGAGCTTGAAGGGCTTGATCACCGCCTCGATCTTTTTCATGCGCCATGCGCCGGGCTGGCCGCCCGGCATCCTCCCTTTTGCGTTGGCCGCCCTTCGGGAAGGACGGCAGCGAAGGTTTGCATGCAGCGTGCCAGCCGGCAATGCGAACCGCCGCCGCCGCCGCCGCCCCGCTGCCGCAGTCCCCGCCACGCGCCTGCAACGGCTTCGGGCACCGGCCCCACCGCCATGCCCATGCAGCGGGCATGTTGAAGCCAAGCCAGCCCCGACGCATACTGACCGGCCAAACCTCGGAGACGCCCAGGGTGAAGCCCGCCAACCAGCTGCTGTCCGGCATCGGCACCACCGTGTTCACGGTCATGTCGGCCCTCGCCACCCAGCACCAGGCCATCAACCTCGGCCAGGGCTTCCCCGACACCGACGGCCCCGCCGACGTGCTCGCCGCCGCCGCCGCCGCCCTGCTCGACGGCCGCAACCAATACCCGCCCATGACCGGCGTGCCCGAACTGCGCCAAGCCGTCGCCCACGCCAACCAGCGCTTCTACGGCCTCGACATCGACCCGGCCACCGAAGTCGTCGTCACCTCCGGCGCCACCGAAGCCATCACCGCCAGCCTCATGGCCCTGCTCAACCCCGGCGACGAGGTCGTGCTGATCGAGCCGCTCTACGACACCTACCTCCCCGTCGTCCGCATGCTCGGCGCCATCCCCCGCCTGGTGCGCCTCGCCCCCCCGAAATGGGAGCTGCCCCGCGCCGAACTCGCCGCCGCCTTCGGGCCCCGCACCAAGGCCATCCTGCTGAACACGCCGATGAACCCGGCCAGCAAGGTTTTCACCGCCGCCGAACTCGCCTTCATCGCCGACCTCCTCGTCAAGCACGACGCCTACGCCGTCTGCGACGAAGTCTACGAACACCTCACCTTCGACGGCTGGCGCCACATCCCGCTGATGACCTTCCCTGGGCTCCGCGACCGCTGCATCCGCATCGGCAGCGCCGGCAAGACCTTCAGCCTCACCGGCTGGAAGATCGGCTACGTCACCGCCCCCGCATCCCTCGCCGGCATCGTCGCCAAGGCGCACCAGAACCTCACCTTCACCACGCCCCCCAACCTGCAGCGCGCCGTCGCCTTGGGCCTCGGCAAGGACGACGCCTACTTCGCCGGGCTGGCCAGCGGCCTCGCCGCCAAGCGAGACCGCCTCTCCGCCGGCCTAGCGGGCCTCGGCTTCGGCGTGCTCCCCGCCATGGGCAGCTACTTCGTCACCGCCGACTTCGGCCCGCTCGGCTTCCCCGGCGACGACGTGGCCTTCTGCCGCCACATCACCCAGCAGGCCGGCGTGACCGCCATCCCCGTCTCCGCCTTCTACGAAAGCGAGCCGCCCCGGCACTACGCCCGCTTCGCCTTCTGCAAGCAGGACGCGGTGCTGGACGAGGCCATCGCCCGCCTGTCGCGCTACCTGGCGGCGGCAAACCGCACGGCTCGATTGACGGCGGCCTCCTAGCCGCTCTACACCGCGCACCTGCTGTGGCGGACGTAGCTCAGTTGGTAGAGCGCCAGGTTGTGGTCTTGGATGTCGCGGGTTCGAAACCCGTCGTTCGCCCCAGCAGTCATTTACGCGACAGTTCCTAATTGGCATGGACCATGCTTCACTCCTGCCAATAGCGCGGGAGATCAGCTTATGAAGCGTTTCGCGGCGGCCCTGGTGGCCGCCTTCCTGGCATGGGCCGCCCCGGCCCGCGCCGCCGACGACATCGTCATCGGCGCCATCTACCCGCTCACCGGCAACGCCGCCCAGATCGGCGCCGACGCCCGCGCCGCCATCGACACCGTCCTCGAGATCGTCAACGGCAGCCATGACCGCCTGCCCATGCTCATGGGCGGCGGCGGCGGCCTCGACCGCCTCGGCGGCGCCCGCCTCCGCGTCGTCTTCGCCGACCACCAGAACGACCCGCAAAAGGCCCGCGCCGAAGCCGAACGCCTCATTACCCAGGACAAGGTCGTGGCCCTCGTCGGCAGCTACACCAGCGCCACCGCCGCCACCATCAGCCAAGTCGCCGAACGCTACGAGGTGCCCTACCTCGCCATGGACAACTCGTCCCCCAGCCTGCACAAGCGCGGCCTCAAGTGGTTCTTCCGCACCAGCCCGCACGACGAGATGTTCACCGACGCCATGTTCGACTTCTTCAAGGAAGTCGGCGCCAAGACCGGCCGCCCCGTCAAGACCGTCGCCCTGTTCTACGAAGACAGCATCTTCGGCACCGACAGCAGCACCGTCCAGCGCAAGCTTGCCGCCGACCACAAGCTCGCCGTCGCCGCCGACATCAAATACCGCGCCAACTCGCCCTCCCTCTCCGCCGAAGCCCAGCGCCTCGCCGCCGCCAAGGCCGACGTCATCCTCCCCTCCAGCTACACTTCCGACGCCATCCTGCTCATGCGCAGCCTGTCCGAGTTGCGCTACACCCCCGTGGTGATGGCCCAGGCCGCCGGCTTCCAGGAACAAGCCTTCCTGACCGCCGCCGGCCCCCTGGCCGAAGGCGTGTTCAGCCGCTCGAGCTTCGCCGGCGACGCCGCAAAATCCCGCCCCGCCATCCCCGCCGTCAACGCCGCCTACAAGGCGAAAAGCGGCAAGGACCTTAACGACAACACCTCCCGCCAGGTGGTCGCGATCCAAGTCCTGGCCGACGCCATCAACCGAGCCGGCTCCGCCAAGCCCGACGACATCCGCCGCGCCCTCATCGCCACCAACGTGCCCGGCGACCAGACCATCATGCCCTGGCGCGGCATCCGCTTCGACGAGACCGGCCAGAACATCGACGCCACCCCCGTCATCCAGCAGGTCGTCAACGGCACCTACCGCACGGTGTACCCCGCCGCCGTCGCGGTGCAGGAGCCCACCTGGAACGTGGGCAAGTAGGAGCACCCGGCATGCACATCACCCGTCGCGGCGCCGCCGCTGCCATCCTCGTGCCCGCCGCCTTGATCGGCACGGCCCACGCGCAAACCGCCCCCGAAAGCACCTTCGAGCGGGTCACCCGCACTAAGGTTCTCCGCATCGCCGCCCTCCCCGGCGAGCTGCCCTATTTCGCCAAGGACCTCGCCACCGGCGAATGGAAAGGCGCCGCCATCGAGTTCGCCAAAAGCATCGCCAGCGTGTTCGACGCCAAGCTCGAATACGTCGAAAGCACCTACGGCGGCTCCGTGCTGGACCTGCAAAGCAACAAGATCGACCTCGCCTTCGCCCTCAACCCGACCCCGCAGCGCGCGCTCGCGATCGGCTTCACCCGCCCGTTCTTCATCCACCCCTACGGCTGCCTGGCCAAAAAAGGCTTCGACCCCGCCACCTGGGACGACATCAACAAGCCCGGCATCCGCATCGCCTGCGACCTCGGCTCCCTGCACGAGACCGCCGCCCGCCGCTTCGCCCCCAAAGCCGAGATCACCGGCTTCAAAACCCGCGACGAAGCGACCCTCGCCTTCCAGTCCGGCCGCGCCGACGTCTTCATCCTCGCCGCCATCCTCGGCCTCAGCACCGTGGCCCGCAACCGCGCCCTCGGCCCCTACCACCTGCTCAGCAACCCGCTCGTGGCCCTTCCCAGCAACCTCGGCGTCCGCCGCGAAGCCGACACCCGCTTCGTGGACGTGATCAACGCCTGGATCGACTACAACCGCGGCGTCGGCCAAATCCGCGACTGGCTGCTGGCCGGCCTTGCCCTGAACGGCGTCACCCCGGAGGACGTGCCGCGCGAAGTGGTGTTCTGAACCCCCGCGCCCCCGCGCTTAAATCAAAGCACAAGCATGGGCTACGAGTGGAGCTTCGGCTTCCTTCTCCGCTACACGCACCTGTTCTGGGTCGGCATCGGCTACACCCTCGCCTATACCGCCGGCACCATGCTGCTCGGCCTCATCATCGGCTTGGCGCTCGGCCTGGCCCGGCTGTCCCGCTCCCCCTGGGTCAACGCCCCCCTGGTCGGCGTCATCGAGATCTTCCGCTGCACGCCGCTGCTGGTGCAGATCGTTTGGTTTTATTACGCGCTCCCCGTCATCCTGAACCTGCAGATCCCCGCCGCCGTGGCCGCCACCCTCGTGCTGTCCCTCTACACCGGCGCCTTCTACGCCGAGATCTTCCGCGGCGGCATCGTCTCCATCGAACCCGGCCAATGGGACGCCGCCCGCGCCCTCGGCCTCCGCTGGCGCCACGTCATGCGCCTGGTGGTGCTGCCCCAAGCCGTGCGTCGCATGGTGCCGCCCTTCATGAACCAGTCCATCATCCAGCTGAAGAACACCTCCCTGGTCAGCACCATCGCTGTCCCCGACCTGCTCTACCAAGGCGTCCTGATCACCGCCGACACCTACCGCCCCCTCGAAACCTACACCGTCGTCGCCCTCATCTACTTCGCCCTGCTCTTCCCCGCGACCCGCCTGGTCCAATGGTACGAGCAACGCCTGACCGCCGGCCGCTGATCGTTCAGCCCACCGCGTCCCCACCGCCAAGGCTCTTGACCGCTGCCCGGGCCCCTCGTCTCAAGCCGGATAATCGGGGCTTGCCTCTCCGGGACGCGGCGATATCGATGATCCCAGCAGTTGAGTTGCAGCGTCCATCGCGGGGATGAGCCGGTGTCGCAGGATCGGGGTTAACCTCGGCCCCGGACTGGACGCCCGATGCGCGTTGAGCGGCATTGGCAAGCTTGTCCGATTGACACCCCGAACGAGCAAGCCTCATCCTACTCCCGGCCAAGAACCAAAGCGGTCCGGCGCCCGCCGCCCGCACCAAGGGAGGACCGAATGTTCCTGCGTCGTTCGATGCTGGCCGGCTTGGGTTTCGTCGGCCTCTGCGCGCTGGCGGCCGGAGCCATCGCCCAGCCAGGGACCCCCGGCGTCACCGATTCCGAGATCAAGATCGGCGTCCATCTGTCGCTCACGGGCCCCGCGAGCTTCGTCGGCCAGGGCTCGCGCGTCGGCACTGCCCTGGCAGTCTCCGAGATCAACAGCCATGGCGGGATTAACGGCCGCAAGCTGTCGGTCGTCTACGTG